>ENA-OWYR01000160-OWYR01000160.1-human-gut-metagenome-genome-assembly--contig:-NODE-160-length-36428-cov-18.0342_pt1 | contig 36428 bp, 48 predicted proteins | sample MGYA00249753_ERZ652092 | MGnify/ENA primary metagenome ERZ652092 (study PRJEB26925, sample SAMN05827204) | human gut metagenome | biome: ENVO:2100002; feature: ENVO:00000062; material: ENVO:00002003... | reverse complement strand
GATTGGAACAGTGGCGATTGCAACAGTGGCAACAGGAACAGTGGCGATTGGAACAGTGGCGATTGCAACAGTGGCAACAGGAACAGTGGCGATTGGAACAAGACTTGCTTTTCAAATGGTTGTTTCAATACAGAATCACCAAAGATTTTCCTGTTCAACAAACCTTCTGATTGGACATATCAGGATTGGTTGAATTCAGATGCAAGATATATTCTGATGGATTGCCCTTCAAATGTTCTTGCATGGGTGTGGGATGATGACATGACAGATGAAGAAAAAGAACAGCATCCTGAATATTCAGTGACAGGTGGATTCTTGAAGCACATTGAAAAGGAAACTGGAAGACAGATGTGGTGGGATGGTCTTTCAGATAGAAAGAAAGATATTGTGATGCAGCTTCCAAACTTTGACAAGGACATCTTCAAGGAAATCACAGGAATCACTGTTGAAGGATAGGCGGTGATGTCATGGAACTTTTCAAACATCAGCAGGAAGCATTGGAACAGACCAAAGACCTGAACAGGGTTGCATATTACCTGGACATGGGTCTTGGAAAAACCTTTGTTGGTGCTGAAAAAATGAAAGTTATAAATTCACCAGTGAATTTGATTGTTTGTCAGAAGTCAAAAATTCAGGACTGGATTGACCATTTTAATGAACATTATGCAGTAGAAGAAAGGTCAGCATTTCAGAAAGATTTGATTTTTGACCTGACAAACAAGAAGGAATTTGAAAGATTCATCAATGAAGCTGAACAAGCAACAACAGACAACTGGATTCAGGATGAATTGACTGGTGAATATTACAGTGAACCTTGTTTATATCCATTCAATGTGCTTGGTGTTATCAATTATGAACTGGCATGGAGAAGGAAAGACCTTTTGAATCTGCATGATTTTACACTGATGCTTGATGAATCATCACTGATTCAGAATCAGAAAGCAAAACAGTCAAAATTCATCCTGCAACTGCATCCTGATAATGTGATTCTTCTTTCAGGAACACCGACAGCAGGAAAATATGAAAATCTTTGGTCACAGATTCATCTGCTTGGATGGAACATTTCAGAAGATGTTTATAACAGACAATATGTGAACTGGACAAAGATTGATATGGGTGGATTCACTCACAAAATTGTGGACAAAGAAAATCCATACAAGAATGTTGACAGGTTAAAATCCAAGTTGCGTGAACATGGGGCGGTCTTTATGAAAACAGAAGAATGTTTTGACCTTCCTGAACAGACCTTCATCAAACAAACAGTTCCAACATCCAAGGAATACTGGAAATTCATGAAGGACTGCATCATCACTATTGACACCTTGAATCTGAAAGAATTCCATGATGATTCAGATTTCTATGGAACAGATGTGACACCAAGGATTGAACTGGTTGGTGATACCACACTAACAAAAAGACTTTATGCAAGACAGTTGTGTGGACAATATAGTGAATTCAAATTGCAGGCATTCAAGGAACTTGTGCAAAGCACCCAGGACAGATTGATTGTGTTTTACAACTTTAATGCAGAACTGGAACTGCTGAAAAGAATTGCTGCATCTTTGGACAGACCTATTTCAGAAGTCAATGGTCAAACAAAAGACCTGATAGCATATGAACAGGAAGATAATTCCATCACCTTTATTCAGTATCAGGCAGGTGCAATGGGATTGAACCTTCAAAAAGCAAACAAAATCATATATTTCACCCTGACTGATAAGTCAGAACTATTTGAACAATCAAAGAAAAGGATTCACAGAATCGGTCAGGAACAACCTTGTTTTTATTACATTTTGATGTGCAAGGGAAGTGTTGAAGAAGTCATCCTGCAAACCTTGGAAATGCGGAAGGACTTCACAGATGAATTATTCAATGAATATGAAAGGATGGAAAACAATGGATAATAACACCAAAACTTATGGAAGAAAGGTCATCAGGTCAAAGCAATCACAGCGGATTGTGAAAAACAGGTTCTTGATTTTCACAGCAGTGGTTCTTCTGATTGGTGCATTGCTTGGAGCATTGATTGCAGGAATTGCACACAAAGACACCAAGGAAATTGAAACAGGAACAACTTCTGAAAAGAATGAATATATCATGCAGCATGTCAACCATTATGGTGCTTATGATGGAAGGATCTTCACCAGTGAAATTTCAATGGACTGGTCAGGTGATGAATTTGATTTCACACCACTTGACTGCAAACTGGATGAAGCAACACAGCAGTTCACCTTTTATCTTTGCAAAGGATATGACATTGACTGGACACTGGTCATGGCATTGATGCAGAAGGAATCATCTTTCAGGTCAGATGTTATCAGTGCAACTGATGATTATGGACTGATGCAGATTAACAAATGCAATCACAAATGGTTGACTGACACAATTGGTGTGACTGATTTCCTGGATAAGGAACAGAACATCAGAGCAGGTGTATTTGTTTTAAGGAAATTGTTTGAAGAATACACAGACCCAAACCTGGTATTGATGGCATACAACATGGGTGCTGATGGTGCTGAAACTCTTTGGAATAAAGGGATATACACAACACCTTATGTTGATGACATTCTTACATATCAGGCAGAATTCAACAAACAGATTGAAGAAAGGAATGGTGACCAGTAATGAAAAAATGTAAACAGGCACTGAATGACAACACATGTGATAAGGACTGTTGCTGTTATTATTGTGAAGACTTTGAAACATGTGGACATGCTTGCAGCAACTTTGATGACAAGGAAGAACTTGAACAGCAGGGTTGTGAAGAACAGTTTGATGAAGAAACTGCATTGCAGGAATTCAACAAGGATTCAAATGCCCTTGCTATCATGCAGCAGATTTCAGCAATCAGCAAGCAGAAGAAGGAACTGGAAGACAAAGAAAAGGAAGTCAGGGCAGCACTTGAAGCTGCAATGGGTCAGTTTGGAATTAAGTCATTTGAAAATGACATTTTGAAAGTCACATATGTTGCACCAACTACCAAGACAACCATTGATTCCAAGGCATTGAAGAAGGACAAGCCTGATGTTTATGAAAAATATGCAAAGACATCAAATGTCAAAGCATCTGTCAGAATCACAGTCAAGGACTGATGAACTGACCTGCAAGGATTGTGAAAAATGGAAATGGTGCATTGAAAGTTCCAGGGAATATCCTTGCATCAGTTTCAGAAGAAAGGCGGTGAAAGAGTGGCAGCAGAAAAGAACTTTGAAAACAAAATCAAAGGATTCCTGAAAGACCATGGATGTTGGTTCTTGAAATATTGGGGCGGTGCAGCATACACCAAATCAGGCATTCCTGACATCCTGGCATGTTGCAATGGAAAGTTCCTTGGAATTGAAGTCAAGGCAAAGAATGGAAAACCAAGTGAATTGCAGCTTTACAATCTGAAAAAGATTGATGAAGCAGGCGGTTTTGCAATCCTTCTTTATCCTGATGATTTTGAAACCTTCAAGACCATGATTGAACTGATTCAGAGTGGATGCACATGTGGTCAGTATTATAAAAAATTGAAAGGAAGGTGGTCAAATTGATTGTTTCACACAGCAAGGTGGAAACATTTGAATCCTGTCCATATCGTTATGATTTGAGATATAACCAGGGAATCAAAACAATTCCACCTGATAATGCAGACAATGCATTATTTCTTGGAACAGCACTTCACACTGGACTGGAAAAAGATGTTCAGACAGCAATTCATGAATATTTCATGTCATATCCAGTCATCAGTGATGCACAGGTCAATGAAGCAATGAAACTTGAAGTGATGATTCCAAAGGCAGCAGCAATGATTCCATCAGGGGAACATGAAGTGAAAATTGAAGATGATGACTTCATTGGTTTCATTGACCTGCTTGCACCTGCAAAAACAGAACAGAAACTTGGCGGTGAACATCAGGTCATTCCAAATGTTTATGACTTGTATGATTTCAAATATTCAAACAATGTCAGCAAATACAAGGATTCACCACAGCTTCACTTATATAAGTATTTCTTTGAAAAGAACAATCCAGGAAAAATCATCAGAAACATGTTCTTCCTGTTTGTGTCAAAGGTGAATATCAAGCAATCAAAGAAAGAAGACCTGTTCCAGTTCAGACAAAGATTGCAGGAAGAACTGGACAGGAAAGAACCACAACTGGTTCAAATAGAATATGACCCTGAAAAGGTCATCAACTTCCTTCTTTCAACAAAGACAATGTTGGAAGCACAGGAATTCCCACAGAACACAAGTTGGTTATGCAACTTTTGTGAATACAAGGACTATTGTCAGAAAGGAATTGATTATATGAATTTACCAAGTAGTGAAAGAAGAAACATCAGTGAAACAAAGAAAAGAAAAATTTGGATTTATGGTGCTGCATTCAGCGGAAAGACAACCATGCTTGATGATGCACCAAATCCGTTGAACCTGAACACAGATGGAAACATCCAGTTTGTCACAATGCCTTATGTCAGCATCAAGGATGAAGTCACTGTCAATGGCAGAATGACCAACAGAAAGTTTGCATGGGAAGTTTTCAAGGACACCATTGCAGAACTGGAAAAGAAGCAGAATGACTTCAAAACCATCATCATTGACCTGTTGGAAGATACCAGGGAAATGTGCAGAGTGTTCATGTATGATTCCCTTGGAATTCAGCATGAATCTGATTCAGGATTTGGAAAGGGTTGGGATATTATCAAGACAGAATATCTGTCAACAATGAGAAGATTTTTCAACCTGGACTATGAAAATCTTGTGGTTGTATCACATGAAGATATTTCCAAGGACATCACCAAGAAGAATGGTCAGAACATCACAAGAATTGCACCAAACATCCAGGATGCTATTGCAAATAAAATTGCAGGAATGGTTGACATTGTTGCAAGGGTTGTGGTGGAAGATGATGACAGCAGAACACTGAACTTCAAGCAGAATGAAGTCATCTTTGGCGGTGGCAGATTGAAGGGAATCAGTCAGACAACCATTCCCCTTTCATGGGATGCTTTGATGGATGTATATGACCAGGCAAATGAAGCAGCAGGAAGCACACAGGAAGCCACACAGAAGCCTGGAAGAAGAAAGGTGGATAAATCTACACCTGACACAGAAAAGCCTGTCACAGACGATTCTGACAAGCCACAGCAGGATTCTGAACCTACACAGGAATCAAATGAAACAGCAGAACCTTCTGCTGAATCAGATACACAGCAGGATGCACCAAAAACAAGAGTTAGAAAAAGAAGGGGTGAAAACTAATGTTTGTAAAAGCAAATGATTGTGCAATTGTCAACACAGACCATATTGTATGGATTGATGTTCATGATGAACACATGACATGCAAGATGTCAGATGGCACAGAACATTCAGTTGATACTGAAAAGATGCAGAAAGCATTTGGAATTATCAACAAAGGTGCTGAAATGGCAACCTATACAAAGTAAAAGAAAGGGTGAAAACTAATGGATGAATTATTGAAGATGTTGCTTGAAGAAGCAGAAAAAGAAGGAAAGTTCATGTTGTGAAGAAGACTGTCAACAAGGAAGACAGCATCATCAAAGATGCACAGGAACTGGCACATGCAAACAAAGTTCTGTATGATGCTCACATCAAGGAAGGATTCCTGCCAGTGCAGAAGCACTTGCCCTGGTAGTTGCAACATTAAATTAAAACAAAGAAAGGTTAAAATGGTGAAAAATTATGGCACAGGATATGTTCAGTAAATGGGATAAGGAAATTGACATTGATGGTCTGAATGAGGATGTAAAAGCTGCTGCAAATGGTGGCGGTGGAAATTACAAGGAAGTTCCACATGGTAACTATGAAGTTGCGGTTCAGCAGATGGAATTAAAAGAATCTAAAAAAGGCAAACCTATGGTCAGCATTTGGTTCAAAATTGTTTCTGATGGTGAGTACAAGGGCAGCATGATTTTCTATAATCAGGTTATTGATAATGGAACAGGTCTTCACATAAATAATGAAATGCTTCGCAAGATGGTTTCAGAAATGGGTACAGATGCACCTGTTATAGAATTAAAGTCATTTGAGCAGTATTCTGATTTACTTATGGACATCTATGAAGCGGTTGCAGATAACTTTGAATATGGTTTGAAGTACACTGCAAATAAGAAGAACAAGGATTTCAGTGACTTTGAAATCACAGATGTATTTGTTCTTGAGTAATTGACACAAGGGTCTTCCCAGGATGCAAATTTTTTTGAAATCAATGTATCTTGGGAAGATACATTATTGAAAGGAAGGTGAAGAAAATGCTGTTTTATGACTTTGAAGTCTTCAAATATGACTGGTTGGTTGTTGTCCTGGACATGAATGAAAAGAAGCAGCATGTCATCATCAACAACAAGGAAGAACTTGAATCCTTATATCAGGCAAACAAGAATGATATTTGGGTTGGTTTCAATTCAAATTATTATGACCAGTATATTTTGAAAGGAATTCTTTGTGGATTTGACCCAAAAAGAATCAATGATTTCATCATTATCAAAGGAAATCCTGGATGGAAATTTTCTTCACTGCTTCGCAATGTACCATTGAACAATTATGATGTGATGCTAAACCTGGACAAAGGGTTGAAATGGTTTGAAGGAAGTATGGGGAACAACATCAAAGAATCAGGTGTTCCATTCGACATTGACAGGAAACTGACACAGGAAGAAATTGATGAAACAGTGAAATATTGTATTCATGATGTGGAACAGACTGTTGAAGTGTTCCTGCAAAGGAAGGAAGAATTCAATGGAAGGTTGGAACTTGTGAAACTTGCCTGCAAAGGAAGACCACTTGATCTGTCGTTGATTTCAAAAACAAAACCACAGTTGACTGCAATCATCCTGGATGCACACAGACAGGGTGACAGAAATGATGAATTTGACATTGATTTCCCTGACACAAATCAGGTGAAAAAATACAAAGATGTTCTTGACTGGTATTCAAATCCTGACAACAGATGTTATTTCAGACATGTTCCAGGAAAGAAGAAGCCTGAAAAGAATCAATATTCAGTGATGGTTGCAGGGTGTCCACACACTTTTGCATGGGGTGGCGTTCATGGTGCTTTGGAAAAATACAGCGGTGAAGGATATTTTCTGATGATGGATGTTGCTTCACTTTATCCATCATTGATGATTAGATACAATCTGCACAGCAGGAACATTGTTGACCCACAAAAGTTTGTGGACATCTATCATGAAAGACTGGAACTGAAAAAGAAGAAAGACCCATTGCAGGCGGTTCTGAAAATCGTGTTGAATTCAACCTATGGTGTATTGAAGGACAAGAACAATGATTTGTATGACCCTTTGATGTCAAACAAAGTTTGTGTCTATGGTCAGATTCTTCTTCTTGACCTGATAGAACATATTGAACCTTATGCGCAACTGATTCAGTCCAACACAGATGGTATTTTGATAAAGATGCTTGATGGACAGGATGAAGATGAATGGTTCAACAAGATTGATGACATTGTTTATGAATGGGAACAAAGAACTGGTCTGACACTGGAATTTGATGAATACAGAAAAGTTTTTCAGAAGGATGTGAACAACTATATCATTGTTGCACCTGATGGACATATCAAGTCAAAAGGTGCTTATGTGAAGAAGCTGTCAAATCTTGATTATGGGGATTTCCCTATTGTGAATCATGCCTTGGTTGAATATATGACCAAAGGTGTTCCAGTGGAAAACTTCATCAACAGATGTGATGACCTGAAAGAATTTCAGATGGTCACAAAGATAACAAATAAATATTCCACCATCCTGCATGGTGATGAACCTATAAAAGAAAAATGCATCAGAGTGTTTGCTTCAACCAAGGAAACAGATGCAGGTGTCAAGAAGGTATCAATCAGAACAGGGAAGCCTGAAAAGATTGCATCCAGTCCTGAACACTGTTTCATCTTCAATGAAGACATGGCTGATGTCAGATGTCCTTCATACCTGGACAAGCAATGGTATGTGGATATGGCAAATAAAAGATTGGAAGATTTTGGGGTAATGTGATGGATATACAAATAAAATATGACAATGGACAAATGAATATTCGTATGGATGCATTCTTTCCAACATCCCAGGCAAGATTGAAAAAACTGTTGAAGGTTGTTGACCTGGATTTTGAACACAGGGAAGAAATAGTGCAGACCATGCAGCAGTTTTTTCAGGACAAGGTGAATGAACTGGAAGCAAGAAGGATCAGTTCAAGAAAGAAAGCTGTTGAATATAAACAGAAGATTGCAGACACAACTGCAATAATTGAATCCAGGAAGCATCCAAATGGTGTTCCATTGACCAAGGATGAACTGGCAGACATAAAAGAACAGAACAAACGCTTCAAAGCGGTATATGCAGGATGCTTGTCTGATTTCAACAGAAGCATCAGACAGAAGGATTTGTTCTTGAAGCACTTGGAAATATTAGAGCAAAGGAAGTGATGAAGGATGTTTTTCAAAGGTTATGTTGAAACCAAGGGCAAAAAGTGCATAGAGAAATTCAAAAACAGAACAGACTTCAAGACTTATGAACAAGTCAAGTCACTTCCTGAATTTGCAGGAATTTTGGATGGAGAAACAATCCTGGTTGACATTGATGACTTTGAACAGTCAGAAGTGTTGATGAATATTGTGGAAGACTTGCAGTTGAATTGTAGGGTTTACGCAACAACCAGGGGAAAGCACTTTTTGTTCAAGAATGCAGGTGTGGAAAAATGTTTTACACATTGCAAACTGGCAATTGGTTTGACAGCAGACATCAAGGTTGGTGTCAAAAATTCCTATGAAATATTAAAATATGATGGCAAGGAAAGGGAAGTCATTTATGACATTTATCAGGAAGATGGTGAAGTCTATCAGGAAATTCCAAAGTGGATGCTTCCAGTCAAAGGAAAAGCAGAATTTTTGGACATGGATGCAGGTGATGGAAGAAACCAGGCATTGTTCAATTACATCCTGACCTTGCAGTCAGCAGATTTTGAAAAGGAAGAAGCAAGGGATGTGTTGCGGATAATCAACAAATATGTCCTGAAAGAACCTTTGTCTGATGAAGAACTGGAAGTCATCATGCGTGATGAAGCATTCAGCAAGCCTATTTTCTACAAAGGAACAACATTTCTTTTTGATAAGTTTGCAGTGTTCTTGAAGAACAACCATCACATCATCAGATTGAATGGTCAGCTTCACATGTATAAAGATGGAATCTATGTGTCAGGTCAGGAAGAAATTGAAGCAGTGATGATTCAGCACCTTCCACAGTTGAATAGGGCAAAAAGACAGGAAGTCATGGCATACCTGAATATTTTAATCAGGGATAACACAAAAGCTGCACCTGCTTGTATGATTGCATTCAGAAATGGTCTTTATAATGTTTTGACAGATTCTTTTTCAGATTTCACACCTGATGTGGTTATCACAAACAAGATTCCTTGGGATTTTAACAGACAGGCATCCAGTGAAGTGATTGACAATATGCTTGACAATGTTTCCTGCAAGGATGCAGAAATCAGGTCACTGCTTGAAGAAATTGTTGGTGCTTGCATGTATAGGTCAAACACACTTGCAGGTGGAAAGGCATTCATCCTGACTGGAACAGGCAGCAATGGAAAAAGTACATATTTGAAGACACTTTCAAACCTTATGTCTGAAAAGAATATTTCATCACTGGACTTGAAAAAGTTGGGTGACCGATTCAGCACAGTCATGATGTTTGGAAAACTGGCAAACATTGGTGATGACATCAGCAATGAGTTTGTCACAGACACCGCGGTCTTCAAGAAAATTGTCACTGGTGAAACCATTGATGCAGAACAGAAAGGACAACCAAAATTTGACTTCAAACCATTCTGCAAGCTGCTGTTTTCAGCAAATAACATTCCAAGAATGGGAAAGGGTTCTGATTCACAGGCAATCATGAGAAGACTTGTTATTGTTCCATTCAATGCAAAATTCAAGTCTGATGACCCAAATTTCAGACCAGGAATTGAAGAAGACCTGAAAGGTCAGGAATCAATGGAATATCTAATTCAGCTTGGAATCCAGGGATTGAAAAGAGTTCTTGCAGCAAAGAACTTCACAACATCTGATGCAATCAAGCAGGAACTGGAAGAATATGAAGAAAGAAACAATCCACTTCTGATGTTCGTGAAAGATTGTGAAGATGAAGAATTTGACATGCAGACTGAACCAACATCAGCAGTCTATGACAGATACAAGGAATTTTGTCTTGCTGAATCATTGCAGGCATTATCAAAGATTGAGTTCAGCAGACAGATGGTCAAGACCTTTGGTTTTCAGATTATTGACAAGAAAATCAACAAGAAAAAATACAGATTATTTCAGAAGGCGGTGAACTAACAAGTGATAAAATATTTAAGTCTATTCAGTGGAATAGGAGCATTTGAAAAAGCAATGATAAATTTGAAGATTCCATTTGAACTTGTTGGATTCAGTGAAATAGATGATTATGCTGCAAAATCATATCAGTCAATATTTGATGTTCCTGCATCAAAAAATCTTGGTGATATAACTAAAATAAATGAAAGGAAACTTCCACATGTTGACTTTATTACATACGGATTTCCATGCCAAGATATTTCTTTAGCAGGAAAACAAATGGGGTTTGAAAATGAAAATGGTGAAAAAACCAGGTCCGGACTTTTCTTTGATGCATTAAGAATTATTGAATCATGCAGACCTAAAATTGCAATTGCTGAAAATGTAAAGAATCTTACAGGAAAAAGATTCAAAAAAGAATTCAGTATTGTTTTGGAATCATTGGAAAATGCAGGATATAACAATTATTGGAAAGTTCTGAATGCAAAAGACTTTGGAATTCCACAACAAAGAGAGAGAGTATTTATTGTTAGTATTAGAAAAGATATTGACAATAAGATATTTGAATTTCCAAAGGAATATGAACTAAAAAAGAAACTGGTGGATTTGCTTGAAGATTCTGTTGATGATTGTTTCTATCTTTCACAAAAAGGATTTAATTATGTATTCAATATGAAAGTTGAAGCAAAAGGAATTGGTTTTTCTGATGCAGTTGATACATCTTTTGTGAATCCTGATATTTGCAACACATTGGCGGTGAAGTCATCAGGAAGTCACTATCAGAGAAGTGGAACGAGTACATTTGTGTCTGATTCAAGGAAAAAAATGATGGTGAAGGATATGAAAGAAAAAATTGACAATGGTATTGATTGGAAATCTTTCAGATGTAGATTTTTAACACCAAAAGAACAATTCAGATTAAGTGGATTTTCTGATGAAGATTATGAAAAAGCTGCCAAAGTAAATTGTAAAACAAGACTTTGGATGCAGACTGGAAACACTATTGTGGTGGATGTTGCAGAAGAACTTTTATGTATGATGTTTGATGAAGACGGAAATTTTTTTGTCTGAAAAGTATCTTGAAAATATACAGAAGGGCGGTGATGCATCTTGAAAGAAAAGAAACTTTACACTTGTGAATGTTGTCAAACTGATTATGCATCAAAAACTGATGCTGAAAAATGTGAAGCAAATCACAAGAAAAAATTGAAAATCATTCACAAAAGATATTTGTCCAAAGGTCAGGACAATTCAGGTCTTCCTATTGCAATCACAGTTGAAGCGGAAGACGGAACAAAACAAATTTATAGAAAGGGGTGATTCATCATGCTTGAATTTTGGAATATAAAACATCCAAAAGCAAGAAAAGAACATACTTGTGACATGTGTGGTTTGAAGATTCTTCCTGGTCAAATATATGAAAGATATCCAGGAAAATATGATGGTGATTTGTTTGACTGGAAAAATTGTTTGGATTGTGAAAAGGTAATAAATACTTTTTGCAAGGAAGTTGACAATGAATATTCAGAAGATGAAATTTCTGAATGGTTACATGAAAGATTTTGTTATGACTGCAAACATGGATGTCACCTTGATGATGCACTTGATGATTGCACTTTCAGTGAATTCCATTGTCCATTTATATTGGAAAAAATAAAGGAAGGTGATTGATAATGTCAAATGTGATTCATCCTGGACACTATAACATCCCAGGAAGAAAAGAATGCATTGAAGAAATGATTGAAAAATTTGGTTATGAGAAAACAGAAGCATTTTGTGAACTGAATTCTTATAAATACCAGTACAGACATGAACAGAAGAATGGTCAGGAAGACCTGGACAAAGCATCCAACTATCAGAAAATGCTGATGGAATATATCAGGAAAGACCCAAGATTCAAGGTTGCAGACCATTATGGACTGGAAGTTCAGATGCAGCAGTTGATTGAAGAAATGGCAGAACTGACACAGGCAATTTGCAAATATTTCAGAATCCATGGTCAGGGTCAACCAGTATCAAAGAAGCTGTCAAGCTATGACATTGAACAGAATCTTGTGGAAGAACTGGCAGATGTCAAACTGGTACTTGACCAGGTGGTATTCCTGCTTGCGTGTGAAGATGAAGTGCAGGAAGTAATGAAGCAGAAGGTCAACAGATGTATTGAAAGGATAGGTGAAGAAAAATGAATGGGTATGATACAAATGCAAATATATCAATCATTATAAATTTGAAAAACACTTCAAAGTCAAAATCTTATGAAAATGTATTTTCATATTATGAAGAAGGTTGTTTCTTTGTCATAGAAAAAGGTGATTATTTTGAGGGGAAATTTGCAATTCCTATTAGTTCAATAGATGATATTTTTATTAGCAAGAAGAAGGTGAAGAATAATGAAAAGAAAAATGATGTATGTATGTGAAAAGTGTGGTGAAGCATATCCTGATGAAAAGTATGCAAAAATGTGCGAAAAAAGGCATGTTGAAATAGTTAATATTGTTGAATCCCTTCCTTCACATCTTGTTGGATGTTCATCTGATGTTTTTCCATATCCGCATGGGGTCAGAATTAAGATGGAAGATGGAACAGTACACAATTATACATATAAAGGAAGGGCATGGTGAACAGAATGCAGGCAATTAAACCATATACACAGATTTATAAAGATTTTGATGGACAGAAGGTGTTGCAGAAGATTGAAGCTGCTGCAAGAACTTGTTACAAGTCAGAAGGAAAGATTCAGGAAGGTTCTGCTGCAAAGATGGTTGCATCCCTTATCAAGTCAGGACATGAAGCAATGATTGAACATGCATCTGTCACAGTAAAATTTGTTGTTGACAGGGGAATCAGTCATGAACTGATCAGACACAGACTTGCATCCTTTGCCCAGGAATCCACAAGATATTGCAATTATTCAAAAGATGATTTTGGTTCTGAAATCACCTTCATTATTCCTGAATACCTGGAATATAAGTCAGAAGGTTGGAACATTTGGAAAGAATCCATGAAGCAGGCAGAAGATGCATATTTCAAGATGCTTGATTTTGGACTGTCACCACAGCAGGCAAGGGCGGTTCTTCCAAACAGCTTGAAGACAGAAGTGGTCATGACTGCAAACCTTCGTGAATGGAGACACTTTTTCAAACTTCGTGCCTTGGGAACAACTGGAAAGCCACACCCACAGATGCTTGAAGTTGCTGTTCCGCTTCTTGAAGACATGAAGAATCTGATTCCAGTGGTCTTTGATGATTTGGTGGTGTGATGATATGAACAGACAGCAAAGAAGAATGGCACAAAAGAAAGGTCTTCCAGTAGCACATGAACCAGTCTTCAACATGAAGCAGTCTGACATCAAGAAAATTAAACAGGAAGCAAGCGAAAAGGCAGTGAACACAGCAATGATTCTTCTGCTTGGGATTCCAGTGAAAGTCCTGAAAGAACAATATGGATGGGGCATGAAGAAAAGACTTCCTGAATTTTGTGAAGCAATGATTGATGTCTATACAGATTTTTCAAATGGTGACTTGACACTGGAACAGTTTGCAGACCTGATTTATCAGGAATGTGGGGTGAAATTTGTAAACAATGAATAAATACAACAGTGAAGGTTATCCTGACCCAACTGCATATTATGGAACAAAGGAAATTGTCAGGGAAGAATCTGAACAGGAAAGAAGAATCAGACACCTGATGCACATTGTCAGGGAAGCTGCACACCTGGCAGGATTTGAAGTGGTTGGAAGAATCACCTTCAAGGATAAGAAAACAGGAAAGGAATTCAAATAAATGAAACCAGTTAGAACAGAAACAACAAATGCAGTTTATACACTGGAAGGTTGCAATGACCTTCCAGTCACAAAATATGAAAATGTTGATAACAAGGAAATGGGTGTTGAAAGCTGTTGGGAACTGGATGCAGAAGACCTGGAAAACATCAAGAACAATGGTGGAAGGGTTTATCTTTACATTCAGGGTGCAGTTGTTCCACCAGTGCTTCTGACAACTGAAAGCATGGTGTTCTTTAAGGAAGGGGATGGACAGAATGAATGATAAAATTGCACAGGAACAGTTCCTGAACTTCATGAATGTGGATGGAAGATCGATTGTTTCGGTTCAGACAATGGACTGGTTGATTGGTCAGGGATTCTTTGTGAAGCCTGCTGCAATTAAGCACCATGGCAACCACACAGGCGGTCTGTTTGAACATTCCATGATGGTTGCACAGGTTCTTGTGGAAATGACACAGAAGTTTGACATCCCTTGGACAAGACCTGAATCACCATATATTGTGGGAATGCTTCATGATGTGTGCAAACTGGATGACTACATAGATGAAAATGCATCTGATGTTGTGGTCATGGGAAGTGGTTCACCTATCAGCAAAGACCCAAAATGGACATACAATCCTGCACCTATGTTTGCAGGGCATGGTGACAAGTCGGTGATGATGCTGTCACAGGTGATGACCCTGACAGAAGAAGAAATGTTGTGCATCAGGTTTCACATGGGTGCTTATGTCACAAGTGAATGGGATGCATTTGACAGAGCAATCAGAAAATATCAGTCAGTGCTTTTCACTCACACAGCAGACATGTATGCATCAAAAGTTAAAGATGTTTGATGTTAGTTCAAGATGCGGTTCAAGATGATGTTGAACCGATAAAATGCAGTAAAATCAAGGGTTTCAGGGGTGCGGTTCAAGATGTTCAAGATTGTTTTATATTAAGGATATATAAGAATAGGAAAATCATCAAAATTCAATGATTCCTTAAAAAATAATTATAATATATAAAAGACCCCACATCTTGAACCTTGCACCATAAAAATTCATAGAAATCCAGTAAAATCAAGGCTTTTCAGCGGTTCAAAATGTTTTTGCAATGTTGAACCAAGAAGTTGAACCGATAAAGGAAGAAGGTGTGAAGGTGACAGCAAAGGAATATTTGTTGCAGATAAAAGAACAGAAGCAGAATATCAGGAAGCAGGAAGAATATATTCAAAGATTAAGGGATTCATTGACCATTGCAGGAATCAGCTATGACAAGGACAGGGTGCAAAGTTCCCCTGACCCTGATAAATTTGCAAAGATTTTCGGTCAGATTGATGAAGAAGAACAAAGGCTTGAAGCTATGAAGACCAGGTTTGTGAATACAAGGGTGAAGATTATCAATCAGATTCATCAGCTTGTAGAAGAAAAGCATCAGAATGTTTTGTATCTTGTGTATGTTGATGATATGACCTTGAAAAAAGCATCCCAGGAAATGTGTTTTTCATATGAGTATGTGAAAGAACTTCATGGTGCTGCATTGCAGGCTTTTGACCTGATGTTCCCACCACAGTCTGCTTGAATCCCACCAGTCATGTTATATATAATATAACATGAAATGTTAGGTCAATAAGACATCCTTTGAAGAAGGGGGTGTCTTATTTTATTTTCAGGAAAGGAAGGGGTGAACCTTTGAATGGCAAAAGGAAAATATCAAGATTGGTTGACAGAAGAAGGTTTGCTTCAACTGGAAGCATGGGCAAGGGATGGTCTTACTGATGAACAAATTGCTGCAAATATGGGGATAAATAGAAGGACATTGACCGATTGGAAAAATAAGTATGACCCCATTTCTCTCACCCTAAAAAGAGGAAAAGCAGTTGTTGATATTCAAGTTGAAAATGCTTTGCTGAAAAGGGCATTGGGTTATTCATATAAAGAAGTAACCAAGGAAAAGATTTTCAATCCTGAAACTGGTCAATATGAACTGATGACAACCAAAGAAGTGACAAAAGAAGTTGTTCCTGATACAACAGCACAAATCTTTTGGTTGAAGAACAGAAGACCTGACAAGTGGAGAGATAAAAGGGATGTTTCTGTTGAAGGTGAAGTGAACACAAACAATCCTTTTGCAGGTCTTTCCACAGAAGAATTGAGAAAGATAATCAATGATGAATAAGCAATTGAAAATTCATGCAAGATGTGAATTGTCAAGAAGGGAATTTTGGACATATTGCCAAACCAAAGCACCTGACTTTTACAAATCAAATAGAACATTCTTGCATGATTTTTGTGATGACCTTCAAGAATTCATTGAAACAGACAGTGAAAAAGACATTTTGGTTGTGAACATGCCACCAAGACATGGAAAGTCAAGAACAATAGGAAACTTTGTTGAATGGGTTCTTGGTAATGACCAAACACAGAAAATCATGACTGGTTCATACAATGAAACATTGTCAACATCATTTTCAAAAGGTGTTAGAAACACAATTCAAGAAGCCAAAGCTGATGCAGAAAAGATTGTGTTTTCAGACATCTTCCCTGGTGTATCAATCAAAAGGGGTGATGGTGCAATGAATATGTGGTCATTAGAAAATGGTTATAACAATTATTTGGCAACTTCACCAACAGGAACTGCAACAGGTTTTGGTGCATCAATCATGATTATTGATGACCTTATAAAATCATCACTTGAAGCAAACAATGCAGACACACTTGAAAAGCATTGGGAATGGTTCACAAACACTATGTTGTCAAGACTTGAAGAAGGTGGAAAAATCATCATTGTCATGACAAGGTGGCACAGTTTAGACCTTGCAGGAAGAATCATTGATGAATATGGTGATTCCGTGAAGGTGGTTCAATATAAAGCTGTTCAAGAAGATGGAACAATGCTTTGTGATGAAATCCTGTCAAAAGAATCCTATGAAAAGAAAAGGAAAGCAATGGGTGTTGATATTGCAGAAGCAAATTATCAGCAGAATCCTATTGATATAAAGGGAAGGTTGTATCAATCTTTCAAAACATATACAGAACTTCCAAAAGACCAGTATGGAAGACCTGTCTATTCAGCAGTCAAGAATTATACAGATACTGCTGACACTGGTGATGACTATTTGTGCAGCATTGATTATGTGGAATACAATCATGAAGCATATGTGATAAATGTCATCTATACAAAGGATGGTATGGAAATCACAGAACCTGCTGTTGCAAAGATGTTGTATGAAGACAAGGTTAATGATGCAGATATTGAATCAAACAATGGTGGAAGGGGATTTGCAAGAAATGTTGAAGCAATCCTGAAAGACCAGTATGGTTCAAATAAGACAATCATTCATCCATTCTTCCAGTCAAAGAATAAGATTTCAAGAATCTTGTCCAACAGTACATGGGTTATGAATCACATTTATTTCCCTGTCAACTGGATGGACAGATTTCCTGAATATTACACAGCAATGTCCAGGTATCAGAAAGAAGGAAAGAATGCACATGATGATGCACCTGATGCAACAACTGGAATTGCTGAAAAAATAAACAAGGGTGAAACATTTAGTTTTGATTAAAAATAAGGGCTGTAAAACAGCCCCTTTTTTGCGTGTTAGAAAAGGGAAGGTGAAAAACAATGACAGTTGATGTTTTAGGAACAAAATACACAATTACAGAATCAAATAAGGTGAAAGATGACAACCTGAACAGCGGTGATGGATATTGTGACCATTCCACAAAGCAGATTGTCATTGACACCTTCCAGGATTCCCCTGGTTCACTTGCTGACTTGAAAACATATAAACAGCAGGTCATCAGACATGAACTGGTTCATGCATTTCTGTTTGAATCAGGACTTGGTGCTGATAGTTGGGGCATAAATGAAGAAATAGTGGACTGGATTGCATACCAGTTCCCAAAGATGGCAGAAGCCTTTGGAAAGGTGGATGCCCTATGATACACAGAAAGGTGGTGAAGAATGATGTTCAATTTTGCTGAATCCTTCAAAGCAAAACTTGAAAGACTGGTCAATATCAATGCTGCATCCAAGTTGACAGATGAACAGTTCATTGTGAAGGAAATCAACAGATTCAAGCAGTCACAGAGAAGAAAAGAAATGCTTGATGGTGAAAGATACTTTGATGGATGTCATGACATTCTGTCCAGGGAAAGGACAGTCATTGGAAAAGATGGTGAACTGGAAACAGTCAAGAATCTTCCAAACAACAGAATTGTTGACAATCAGTATAAAAAGATGGTCATTCAGAAATCCAACTATCTGTTGGGTCAACCTTTCACCATTCAATCTGATAATGATGAATATTTGAAAATGCTAAAAAAGTTCCTGAATAAAAAGTTCATGCGAACTTTGAAAGCAGTTGGTGAAGATTCCCTGAATTGTGGAATTGGTTGGTTATTCCCTATGTATGATGACCAGGGCAAGTTCATTTTCAAGCGGTTCAGACCTTGGGAAATCATCCCAGGATGGAAGGATGCAGAACATACTGAACTGGAATATTTCATCAGAATCTATGAAGTGGTTGGATATGTTGGAAATACAGAAAAGGTCATTGAAAAAGTTGAAGTCTATGATGAATCAGGTGTTTCTTATTTTGAACTGACTGACAGTGGAACATTGAAACCTGATGGTGAACAGCATGTTCCATATTTCAGCATTGAAGACCAGGGATTCAATTGGACAAAGATTCCTTTGATTCCTTTTAAGTATAACAACAAAGAAATTCCATTGATTAAAATGGTGAAATCTTTGCAGGATGGTCTGAACCTGATTGAATCTAACTTCCAAAATCAAATGGAAGAAGACACCAGGAACACAATCTTGGTTCTTGTGAACTATGATGGTGAAAATCTTGGTGAATTCAGGAAGAACCTTGCAACATATGGTGCAGTGAAGGTCAGAACAGTGGATGGTGCAGGTGGTGATGTCAGAACACTTCAAGTGGAAGTCAATTCTGAAAACTACAAAGCAATCATTGAACTGTTTAAGAAAGCAATCATTGAAAATGCAATGGGTTATGATGCAAAGGATGATAGGATGTCAGGAACACCAAACCAAATGAACATTCAGTCCATGTATTCTGACATTGACCTGGATGCAAATGGAATGGAAACTGAATATCAGGCATCTTTTGAAGAACTTCTTTGGTTCTTGAACATGCATCTTTTCAATGTTGGAATGGGTGATTTTGAACAGGAAAAAGTTGAAATCATTTTCAATAGGGATATGATGCTGAATGAAGGTGAAATTATTGACAACATCAGCAAATCTGTTGGAATCATTAGTGATGAAACACTGGTTGCACAGCATCCATGGGTTGATGATGTTCAGGCAGAAATAGAAAGACTGGATGAACAGAAACAGAAAAACATGGAAGAATTTGGTCTTGGTATGATGCAAGGTCAAAATGTTCCTGATGATGAAGGTCAGGAAGGTGCAGGTGATGAATAATGGCAAAAATAAAGTCATCTGCATACTGGAAGAAAAGATTTTCCAACCTGGAAAATGCAAACAATCAATATGGACAGAATACCTTCCATCAGATTGAACCTGCATTTGACAAAGCAGAAAGACAGATTCAAGCACAAATTGAATCCTGGTATGCAAGATATGCAAAAAATAATGGAATCACAATGGCAGAAGCAAGAAAACAGTTGTCTGCTACTGAACTTAAAGAATTGAAGTGGGATGTCAAGGAATACATTCAGTATGGTCAGGAAAATGCACTGAATCAGCAATGGATGAAAGAACTTGAAAATGCATCTGCAAGATTTCACATTTCAAGACTTGAAGCATTGAAAATTAGAACACAGCAGGCATTGGAAGTTGCTTTTGGAAATGAATTGGATTCCCTGGACAGTATGGTCAAAGCACTTTATCAGTCAGGATATTATCACACATGTTTTGAAGTGCAGAAGGGTTTCAATATTGGTTGGGAAATCGGTCAGATTGATGAAAGGAAGCTGCAAAAGATTATTTCAAAACCTTGGGCAGCAGATGGAAAGACCTTTTCAGACAGGGTGTGGCAATCAAAGACAACAATGGTCAATGAATTGCATCAACAACTGACCAGGACAATCATTCAGGGAAAAGCACCTGATGAAGCAATCAGAACTTTGTCAAAGTATGTTGCAGACAAGACCAAAAATGCAAAGTATGCAGCAGGAAGACTTGTGATGACTGAACAGGCATTCATTTCCAGTGCTGCACAGAAGGATGCATTCAATGACCTGGATGTGGAAGAATTTGAGATTGTCGCAACACTGGACAGTCACACTTCTGAAATATGTCAGAACATGGATGGACAGCACTTCCCTATGAAGGACTTTGAACCTGGTGTCACTGCACCCCCTTTTCATGTTTGGTGCAGGTCAACAACTGTTCCTTATTTTGATGATGAATGGTCAGTTGGTGAAAGGGCAGCAAGGGGGGAAGATGGAAAAACATACTATGTTCCATCTGATATGACCTATAAGCAATGGAAAGAAAAGTATATTGCTGATTCAATATCAGATTCAACCAAGAAAGAATTTGCAAAATACAATGTAATCCTTGGAAAGAAGTCACCAACAATTGAAGAATTCGTAAAAATAAGATATAATGATGAAGACTGGAAGATGTTCAAAGCATACACTTCTTCAATCAAATTAGGTGAATTGTCAGCACTTGCTGATTTTGCTTTGTATAAAAGTATAAGCAAAGACATTGATTATTATGTTGTTGGTCGATTCACAAGTAATAATATAAAAATCATGGGAAAAACTTATCATTTCATTGCAAGAACTATTGGTTCAGTGGAACAGAAAAGAAGTGGTGTGACTATTACTGATATAGTTGATGCATTATTGAATCCAGTTTCTATTGATGATATTCGTGAATTGAAAAATGGAAGAAGTCAAAGATTTATAAGTGACAAAGTGCTTGTCACAGTCAATCCTGACACAGGAATCTTGATTCAGGTGAATCCAAGAACAAGAAGAAAGAAGGTGAATCAATGACAGATGAACAAAAAAAACTGATTGAACAGTATATTGAAAATCCAAGTGATGATATTGATTCCCTGCTTTTGCAGTTGGATGATAAAATCACAGAGATTGGTTTTGATAAAAATTATGATTTGAATAAAGAAGGTCTTATTCTTCAAAAGTTATATGATGAACTGTTAAGTCAGAATTGATGAAGCATCCTGAATAAGGGTGCTTTTTTTCATGCGTTAAAACATCAGGCTTGTTGAAAAATTTATGAAATGAAAGCAGTGGAGTGACTGCAAGTAATTTCCTTTCAACAAGGCTGATTTTTTATTGACCTGGTGGAAGTCGAAAAAAGACACAATCAAACAAATCTGGTGGTGAAAGAAACACCGAAAACAAACTGAAAGGATGGTTTTGAATTATGAAAAGAAAATTTTTGGAAGACATGGGATTGGAAAAGGAACAGGTTGACAAGATTCTTGATGAAAACAGTCAGGATATTGGAAAGGCAAAGGGTGACCTTGAAAAGATTCAGTCTGATTTGACTGCTGCACAGCAGGAAATCACTACATTGAAGGGTCAGGTTGCTGACAGGGATGTTCAGCTTGAAACTTTGAAGAATTCCACTGGTGATGTTGAAGCAATGAAACAGCAGATTGCAACTTTGCAGGCAGACAACAAAGCAAAGGATGATGCACATGCTGCTGAAATCAAACAGTTGAAGATTGATGCTGCAATAGAATCTGCACTAACAGGTGCCAAGGCAAAGAACAACACTGCTGTCAAAGCACTTTTGAAGGATTTGGACAAGGCTGAACTTGGTGAAGATGGTACAATCAAGGGTCTTGCTGAACAGATTGAAGCATTGCAGAAGTCTGATGCTTATTTATTCGACACCACAACCAAAAAGCAGATCCAGGTGAAGGGTGCAAAACTTGGTGAATCAGGAAATGAAGATGGCGACCATGGGGTTGACACATCCAAAATGACCTATTCAGAACTTGCTGCTTATATGGCAGAACACCCTGATGCAAAAATTGATTAAATTTTAAGAAAGGAAAAGGTGAAACAAAATGGCAAAATTTGATTCCAAAAGTTTCAATCCCCAGGCATTCGGTGCTTATGTGAACCGAATTCCTAATGTAACTAAAAACGAACTTGCAAAGAGTGGTGCAGTCGGTTCTAATGAGCAGGCAAAGGCAGCACTTGCAAATCAGACTGGTTCTTTATATGCAAGAATCCCTTACTTCGGAAGAATTGATGGTTCTACTTCACAGAACAATGATGGTAATACCAACATTGAAAGCACTGGCACAACCACATATGAGCAGGGATTCATTGTTGCAAGCAGAATGGATTCTTGGACTGAAAGAAGTTTCAGCAAGAACATCACAGCAGGTGTTGACTTCATGGACAATGTTGCAGCACAGATTGCTGATTACAAGATGGATGTCAGACAGGCAATGCTGCTTGCAATCTTAAAGGGTGTATTCAGCATGAAGCAGGACGCTTCTGTTGCAGGTAAAGCTGCAAAGGAATTCCTTGCAAAGCATGTTTATGACATTACTGCAAAGGGTGCAGAAGCAGGTGTTGTTGGTTCTGCTACTCTTAATAAGGCAATTCAGCAGGCTTGTGGTGACAATAAGAACATCTTTAAACTTGTCATCATGCACAGTGAGGTTGCAACAAACCTTGAAAACATCAAGCTGTTAAAGTACATGACACAGACTGATGGTGATGGTATTGAAAGAGAACTTGCACTTGCAACATGGAATGGAAGACTTGTTCTGATTGATGACAATATGCCTTCTGAAAGTGGTTATTATGCAGCATCTGCAAATGATGAAGGTGCTATGCAGATTAAGGCAAGCGGTGCAACTGGTTCTGCTGAAATCAATCTTGCAGATGTCAAGAAGGGTGCATTCTATCCTGATGGTGCTGCTGCTGACCAGTATGTTATTGCAGGTGATAAGTACACCACATACACCCTTGGTGATGGTGCAATCATCCTTGATGACATTGGTGATGCAGTACCTTATGAAATGAGTCGTGACCCTAAGGCAAATGGTGGTCAGGACACACTTTATGTGCGTGACAGATACATTTGCGGTGTTGATGGTATTTCCTTTGAAAAGCCTGCAAGCATCACTGCATCTGCTTCCAACACTGACCTTGCAAATGGTGACAACTGGAACATCATCAATGATGGCACAAAGGCAATTCCACACAAGGCAATTGCAATTGCAAAAATTGTTTCCAGGGGTTAATTGATGAAAGGGTGATGATATGGCACTGACAGATGAAACAAAGCAGTCCATCATCACAGCATTGGACACAACCAATCTTTCAGAATCATTCATTGAAATGGTTTTGAATAGACTGGATTCATTTGGTTATGAAATCAAAGATTCTGATGCATGGATGATTGGTTTTGCAATGCAGAAGGTGGAAAACACCATAAAAAATGAGTGCAATATATCTGGAATCCCTGATGGACTTATTCACACCGCGGTGGACATGTCTTGTGGTGAATTCCTGTTTGCAAAAAAGCAGACTGGACAGTTGGAAGTTGGTGACCTTGATTTGATAGGTGCTGTTTCAAGCATCAAAGAAGGTGACACCCAGGTGAACTTCAACAATGATGAAAGTGATTCTGACAAAATTGATTCCTTGCTGAATTATCTTTTGAATAGTGGGAAGGGGGAATTGGTGTGTTATCGAAAAATCAGGTGGTAAAGGCAAGAAAAGCAATTGAATCCATGTATGATGGAACTTGCACAATCACTGAATATCAGGAATATACAAAGGAAAACAAATCCACAGGGCATCATGAAGTGGTGGTTTTGGAAGGGCAACCTTGCAGATTGTCTTTTTCCAATTCACCAAACACAAATCAGACAGAAACTGCTGCACAGTTGATTCAGACAATCAAGGTTTTTCTTGCACCTGAAATTAGGGTGCAGGCTGGTTCAAAGCTGACAGTCACACAGAATGATGTGACAACAGAATATAAGTCAAGCGGTGAACCTGCATTGTATAAGACACATCAGGAAATTATGCTTGAACTGTTTAAGGGGTGGGCATAATGGCAAGAAGCGGAACAATCAATTTCAGGAATTTTGAAAGAATTCAAAGCAACCTGGAAAAGCTGAACCAGGAACAGGTGGACTTATTCATTGATGCTTGTGCAAAAGAACTTGTTGCAAGACTGTTAGCAAAAGTTATCAAAAGGACACCTGTTGGTGATTATCCTAACAGTTCAGGGAAAAAAGGTGGCACACTTCGCAGGGGTTGGACTGGTGGAAAGAATTCAAGTGCTGTTGCTTATGCTGATTCATTGACCATTCATCATTTTGGTGATGCTTATGTGATTGAAATTATCAATCCAGTGGAATATGCAAGTTATGTGGAATTTGGTCACAGAACTGCAAATCACAAAGGATGGGTCAATGGTCGGTTTATGCTGACAATATCTGAACAGGAAATTCAACAGGCTGCACCTGCAATCATAGAAAAGAAGCTGATGAAGCAGATGGGGGAATTGTTCACATGATAAATAAAATTATTGATGGAATCAGCATTTGCCTAAATGCTGAATTCGGTGAAAACTACAAGATTTATACAGAATCCATAGAACAAGGTTTGAAAGAGCCTTGTTTTTCTATTTTGTGCGTAAATCCAACAAATGAATTGTTCAGGGGTAAGAAATATTTCAGGCAAAACCTGTTCTGCGTTCAGTATTTTCCAAAAGGAAAAGACAAGCAGTCAGAATGTATGGATGTCATGGAAAGAATGTATGATTGCCTGGAAATCATCAAAGTTGGTGAAGACCTGCAAATGGGAACATCAATGCATGGTGAAGTGGTTGATGAAGTTCTGAACTTTTTTGTCAATTATGACATGTTTGTCTATAAGGTGGAAAGCACAGATGCAATGGAAAACATGGATTTGAAATCAAATGTGGAAGGGTGAAAGCAATGACAAAAAAGAAAGATGAAGCATCTGTTTTGAAATTCAGCAAAGAACAGATTATTGCTTCAAAGAAATATAGAAGTTTTAAAGACTTCTTTAATGGTAACTTGAAAGATGGTCAAAGGTATTCAGAAGCTGAACTGGATGCAATGTTGACCAAACACAATTTTAAGAAAGGAACAGGTGAATAAACATGGCACTTGGTGGTGGTACTTTTTTAACACAGAACAAGGTTCTTCCTGGTTCTTATATCAATTTCAGTTCCGCTGCAACTGCGTCTGCTAATATGAGTGACAGAGGATATGCAGCAATTGGTCTTGAACTTGATTGGGGGCAGGAGGGAAAGATTTTTGAAGTCACAAATGCTGATTTTCAGAAGAACAGTATGAAGATTTTTGGCCATTCTTATGCAGATGACAAAATGAAAGGTCTTCGTGATTTGTTTAAGAATGTAACAACTTTATATGCATATCGTCTGAATAGCGGTGGCACAAAGGCAGCAAACACTTTTGCAACTGCACTTTACAGTGGAACAAGGGGCAATGACATCAAGGTTGCTGTTCAGGCAAATGTGGATGACAATTCCAAATTTGATGTTCAGACCTGGATTGATGGTGTTCTTATGGACATACAGACTGTTGCAAAAGCAGAAGAACTTGTTGCAAATGATTATGTAACATTCATGGATGATGCTACACTGGAAGTGACATCAGCAACTCCCCTTTCAGGTGGGACAAATGGAACTTCAAATGCAGCATCACATCAGGCATTTCTTGACAAGGTTGAATCTTATCCTTCTATCAATGCAATTGGTTATGTTGGAACGGACACTGCAACAAAAGGACTTTATGCTGCATTTGCTAAAAGAATGCGTGATGAAGTTGGTGTCAAGTTCCAGGCGGTTGTATATGGTCAGGCTGCTGATTATGAAGGTGTTATCAATGTCAAGAACAAGGTTCTTGATGATGATGCAAATGAAGCATCCCTTGTTTATTGGGTGACTGGTGTTGCAGCAGGAACTGCTGTCAATGCATCTGCAACAAACAAGATTTATGATGGTGAATTTGACATCAATGTTGATTATACACAGTCACAGCTTGAAGCAGCAATCAAAGCAGGTGAGTTTACACTTCATCAGGTCGGTTCTGATGTTCGTGTCCTGACAGACATCAATTCCCTTGTGACAATAACTGCAAACAAGGGTGACATCTTCAAGGATAATCAGACCATTAGAGTGTGTGACCAAATTGCAACCGACATAGCAAATTTGTTTGTGACCAAATACCTTGGTGTTGTTCCAAATGATGCAAGCGGTAGAACTTCCCTTTGGGCAGATATAGTTAAGCATCATGAAGATTTACAGAATATCAGGGCAATTGAGGATTTCACAGATGAAGATTTGACTGTTGCGCAGGGGGACACAAAGAAATCTGTTATTGTGACAGACAACATCACTGTTGTAAACACTATGGAAAAACTATATATGACAGTCTATGTGGCATAAGGAAGGAGTGAATCAGAGTGTCAAATATCACAATGAAAGCAAAGGATTCCTTGTCTGCAAAGATGGCTGAATGTTATGTGACTATCAGTGGAAGAAGATATAACTTCATGCAGGCAATCAATTTTGAAGCAAACTTTGAGAGAACAAAGACAGAGGTTCCTATTCTTGGAAAAACTGGAATGGGTAACAAGTCAACTGGTTGGAAGGGAACTGGTTCTGCAACCTTTCATTATAACACCAGTATTTTCAGAGAAATGATGCAGAAGTACAAAGACACTGGTGAAGATGTCTATTTTGAAATTCAGGTCACAAATGAAGACCCAACATCTGATGCAGGAAGACAGACAGTTGTCTTCATGGACTGCAACATTGATGGTGGTATTCTTGCAAAATTTGATGCTGATGGTGAATATCTTGATGAAGATATGGACTTCACATTTGAAGATTTCAAGATGCCTGAAAAGTTCAACCTGCTTGCAGGTATGTAATTCAACAAACAATCCAAGAAAAATGCAGTCAGATATTTTCTGACTGCATTTTTCTTGGTATCTACAAAAATTGAAAGGATGGGTGAAAATACCATGTCAAATTTAAGTTTATTTTTGAAGAAAAACAAAATTGTGAAAGAGAATGTGAAGTTTCCTGCAACAAAGTCACTTTGTGATGAAAAGGGAAATCCCCTTGAATGGGAAATCAAACCTTTAACAACCAGGGAATCTGATGATATCAGGGAAGCCTGCACCATTGAAATTCCTGTCAAGGGAAAGCCAAACATGTTCAGACAGAAGGTTAATTCTTCCAAGTTTGGTGCAAAGATGCTTGCATCTTCCATTGTATTTCCTGACCTTTACAATGCAGAACTTCAAGATTCTTATGGTGTTTCCACACCTGAAGACTTAGTTCGTGAAATGATTGATGACCCTGGTGAATATAACAAGTTCCTTGCTTATGTTCAGGAATTCAATGGTTTTGACAGTAACATGGAAGACAAGGTTGAAGAAGCAAAAAACTAATACTGGAAGGTGATGGTGATGCAAATTATGCACATTATGCTTTGCAAAAATTGCACATTTTACCTTCCCAGTTTGTGGGTCTTGACCCATATGAAAAAGCATTTGTTATTGCTTCGATAGATTTAAGAATAGAAAACGAAAAGAAACAAGCAAAGGCAGCAAAGAAAAAAGCCAAATAATCAGGGAAAGGAGTGATTCAAAATGGCAAGTATTTCTGCATCAGTTGAACTTTATGACAGAATGTCTGCACCACTTATGTCCATCATGAATGCAATGAACATGACCATTTCTTCCATGCGTGACATGCAGTCAACAATGGGAACTGACATGGACACTTCTTCCCTGGATGCTGCCACACAAGCGGCAAATCAGGCACAAGCAGCAATTGAAGCAATGAACCAGGCAATGAATAGTGGAAGCGGTGGTCAGACACCTGCACCACAGCAGACACCATCAGAAGCACCAACACCTTCAACTGACCCTGTTCAAATTCCTGTTGAATGGGTAACAAATGATTTGGATGTGTTTTCTAATAGTGGAATTGACAGATTCCAACAGGAAGTTGCGTCCACAAATCAAATGTTGGCCACATTGTCTGACAGACAGAATGAAATTGCACAGAATGCAGCAGGAACAGATATATTTTCTGACAGTGCAATTCAGGACATCAATTCCATGGGGCAAAGAATCCAGGCGGTTCAGCAAAGGATTCAGCAGATTGAAAACAATCCAGTGAACCTTGGAACAGATACTGCAAATTCAGAATTGGAACAGTTGCGGTCACAGTTGAATCAAGCATTGCAGGAACAGGAAGATTTGAATCAGGCGGTTCAAAATATGGATGTTTCTGCTGCAAATGCTGCATACAATCAGTTGTCAAGTACAGTTGCAAACACTGAAAGATATATCAGAGATAATGCGGATGCACAGGGAAATTTGAATCAACAGATTCAGGTGGGTGTGAACACATCAAATGAACTGGTTGATACAGTGAAAAGACTTGCTGCTGCATACTTATCCATTCAAACACTTGGAAACATTGTCGGCATATCTGATGAACTGGTATCAACAACAGCAAGAATTGACCAAATGAATGACGGATTGCAGACCACAGATGAACTGATGAAAATGGTTTATGTTGCAGCACAGGATGCAAGGGGTTCATTTGGTGATATGACAGCAGTTGTTGCCAAATTTGGAAATAATGCAAGGGATGCTTTTGATAGTTCAGAAGAAGTTGTTGCTTTTGCAAACCTGGTTCAGAAACAGATGACCATTGCAGGTGCATCCACAACAGAAGCATCAAATGCAATGTTGCAGTTGTCACAGGCTTTGGGTTCAGGTGTTTTGCGTGGTGATGAATTGAATTCCATCTTTGAACAAGCACCAAACCTGATTCAGTCAATTGCAGATTATCTTGATGTTCCTATTGGAAAAATAAGGGAAATGGCAGCAAATGGACAGTTGACAGCGGACACTGTAAAAGCTGCAATCTTTTCCAGTGTTGATGACATCAATGCAAAATTTGAACAGATGCCTATGACCTGGAATCAGGTGTGGACAAGTTTTCAGAATTGGGTATTGATAGCATTTCAACCTGTCCTGAACAAAATCAATGAACTTGCAAACAATGATCAGTTCCAGGCATTTGTGGAAAATACAATTTCAGCACTGGCAGTTCTTGCAGTATTTATCTTGGATGTTATGAATACACTTGCAGAATTTGGTGGATTCATTGCAGAAAATTGGTCTGTGATTGAACCAATTGTCATGGGTGCAGCAGTTGCAATGGGAATTTATGCAGCAGCATTGTTGCTTGGAAAGGGAATCATGCTTGCATGTGCAGCAGCACAGGCAATTCACACAGCAATAACAACAACCTGGACAGCAGCAAATTTTGTTGCCACAGCATCACAGCAGGGACTGAATGCAGCACTGGCAGCTTGTCCAATTACCTGGATAATTATTGCAATCATAGCAGTCATTGCATTGATTTTTGCAGTTTGTTCTGCAATCGCAAAACTGACAGGTTCTGCAAACAGTGGTTTTGGTGTCATGACTGGTGGAATCAATGTGGTCATTCAGTTCTTCAAGAACCTTGGTCTTTCTGTTGCAAATATTGCACTTGGAATTGGAAATGCGATTGCAGCACTGGGTTCAAACATGATGACTGCATTTCACAATGCAATTTGTTCTGTTCAGTCTTGGTTTTGGAATCTACTTTCAACTGCAATGTCTGTTGTTGAAGGCATCTGTGCAGCACTAAACAAACTTCCTTTTGTTGAATTTGATTATTCAGGAATCAGTTCAAAAGCAGATGAATATGCAGCAAAAGCAACAGAAGCAGAAGGAAACAAGCAAGATTATAAATCAATTGGTAATGCTTTCAACGAAGGTATGTCCACGTTTGACACCTTTCAGGATGGCTGGGCATCAGATGCATTTTCAACAGGTGCAGCATGGGGGGATGGTGTTGCAGATTCTGTTTCAAACATGTTTAGTGGTGGGATGGATAACATAAACTTGACAGGCGGTGTTGACACTTCCTTCCTTGATTCAAGCAATTTTGCACACAATGTAGGAAATGGAATTGCAGACACTGCTGACAATACTGGAAAAATTGCAGATAGTGTGGAGATTAGCAGTGAAAATTTGAAATATCTTCGTGACATTGCAGAAACAGAAGCAATCAACAGATTCACAACTGCTGAAATCCAGGTAACTATGAATAACAACAATAATGTTTCAAGTGACACTGATATTGATGGAATGGTTGACAGTCTGTCAGCAGGTGTTCTTGAAGCTATGGAACAAGCAGCGGAAGGGGTGCATTGATAATGGCATATTATTTCTATTTAGGAAAAACATTACTTCCAGTTGCACCACAAAAACTGCAACTGAAAATCAAGGGTGCAAACAAAACATACACCCTTATTAATGAAGGTGAAATCAATGTCCTGAAAACACCAGGTTTGACGGACATTGAATTTGATGCCTTACTTCCAAATGTAAAATACCCTTTTGCAACCTACAAATCAGGGTTCACAAGGGCAAAAACATTTTTGGAAGTTTTAAAGAATTATAAACAGGACAAGGAAACATTTCAGTTTATCGTTACAAGGACACTTCCAAATGGGAAAATGCTTTTTGACACAAACATGAAGGTTTCCTTGGAATCTTACACAATCAAAGAAGATGCAAAGAACTATGGAATGGATGTTATGGTCACAATCAAATTGAAACAGTATAGAGATTATAAGACCAAAATTTGCAATATTCAGTTTGCATCTTCAAAACCAAAGGTGGTTGTTCAACTTACAAGACCAGTCGAAAATCCACCAAAACCTGCAAATCAGACTTACACAGTAGTCAAGGGTGATTGTTTGTGGAATATTGCAAAGAAGTTTTATGGGAATGGTTCAAAATATACTGTCATTTACAATGCAAATAAGGACAAAATCAAAAATCCAAACCTGATTTATCCTGGACAGGTTCTAACCATTCCTGCTGCATAAGGGGGTGAACACATGGCTGCTGAATTATTGATTCAGAATGGAAAAAAAGTGTTCATCCCTGTTGTGCAAGAAGACATCACATGGCAAACAGAAAGAAAAGGGAATCCAGGGAAACTAACATTCAAGGTTCACCTGGATGATTCCCTTGACATCACAGAAGGGAATGCGGTCAGGTTCAAATGGAATGATTCAAACATCTTTTATGGGTTCATCTTTTCAAAGAAGATGGACAAAGAAAGAATCATCACAGTCACTGCATATGACCAGTTGCGATATTTGAAAAACAAAGACACCTATGTTTATAAAAACAAAACAGCAGGTGAAGTCATTCAGATGATTTGTTCAGACTTTCAGATGCAGACAGGAAGCATTGAAGACACTGGATTCAAGATTGCATCAAGGGTTGAAGATAATCAGACATTGTTTGACATCATTCAAAATGCACTGGATGCCACAATGGAAAATCAAAAATATATGTATGTCATGTATGACGATTTTGGAAAGGTGACACTGAAAGGTTTAGACAATATGCGGTTGAACCTTCTGATTGATGAAGAAACTGGTGAAAATTTTGATTATCAGTCCAGTATTGATGAAAATACTTATAACAGAATCAAACTTGTCTATGACAATGAAGACAGCGGTCAAAGGGATGTTTATATTGCCCAGGATTCAATCAACATCAACAATTGGGGTGTATTACAGTATTATGACACTTTGCAGAAAGGTGAAAATGGTCAATCAAAAGTTAATGCATTGTTGTCTTTGTATAACAAGAAGACAAGAAAATTGACCATTAAAAATGCCCTTGGTGATACAAGGGTCAGGGCAGGTTCAATGGTGGTTGTTATCATGGATTTGGATGATGTAAAGTTGAAAAACTTGATGCTTGTTGAAAAATGTGTACACACTTTTAAACTGGATGAACACACAATGGAATTGAAATTGAGAGGAGGTGAATTCGTTGCCTGATTATGCAGAATTATTGAATACTATCAAACAAGCTGCAATAGAAGGAGTTGATGCAAAAAAACCTGTTCAGGTCTGCTTTGGAAAGGTGACAAATGCTTCACCACTTCAAATCTTGGTTGACCAAAAGATGACCCTTGATTCTTCATTCTTGGTTCTAACAAGAAATGTGACGGACTTCACCACAATGGTGACAGTACAATGGCAATCAGAAGCATCTTTGACCACTCACACCCACACCATCAAAGGCAAGGACAGCAACAGTGATGACATTGATTTGAAATCAGGTGCAACAAAGCTGACCCATACACATGATATTGGAGGAACAAAACAGATGACAATTCACAATCACTTGGAAAAGGGTGAAGAAGTCATTCTGTTAAGAATGCAAGGTGGTCAAAAATATATTGTTTTAGACAGGATTGGTGGTGGATGACATGATTCCAGGTGTAAATGGAATATTGACAGAAGATTTGGAAGTTGAAAGTCTTCCAAGTAAAAACTATATGATGCACATTGACAGGAACAGAATCAGCGGATTTTGTGACAAGCAGGATGCAGTGAAACAGGCAATATATAAAATACTGAATACTGAAAGATACCAGTATATCATTTATTCCTGGAATTATGGAATCCAACTTGCTGACCTTTATGGTGAACCAGTCACATATGTGTGTCCTGAATTAGAAAGAAGAATCATTGATGCCCTTTCAGTTGATGACAGAATTCTTTCGTGTGAAGGATTTGATTTTGACATCAGTCATAAGGGAATTGTGGTTGTAACATTCAAAGCAAACACCATTTATGGTGATGTTAATGTGGAAAAGGTGGTGAATATTTAATGTATGAAAATGTAACTTATGAAGACATTCTTCAAAGGATGCTTGACAGAGTCCCTGACACATTGGACAAAAGGGAAGGGTCAATCATTTATGATGCGTTGGCACCTGCTGCTGTTGAATTACAGCTTATGTATATTGAATTAGATGTTATTTTGAAAGAAACCTTTGCAAACACATCGTCAATGGAATATTTAAGCAAAAGAGCGGCAGAAAGGGGAATTTTTCCTAAACCTGCAACACATGCAATATTAAAAGGTGAATTTACTCCAGAAACAATTGATGTTGTTGGAAAAAGATTTAACATCGGTGAAATCAATTATGTTGTCACTAAGAATATTATGCCAGGTAAATATGAAGTGCAGTGTGAAGAAACAGGTGATATAGGTAATAAGTATCTTGGACAAATGATTCCAATTGATTATATTTCAGGATTAGAAACTGCAATTTTAACAGAAGTATTGATTCCAGGAAAGGATAAAGAAGAGACAGAAGTATTCCGACAACGTTATTTTGAAAGTTTTAACCAACAGTCCTTTGGTGGGAATAGAGCAGATTATCTTGCAAAGGTGAGAAGTATTGATGGTGTAGGAAATTGCAAAGTCACACGAATTTGGAACAGAGACATACGTCCAGCAGATATGATACCGAGTTTAAAAGTAACAGAATGGTTCAACTCAATTAAGAATACATTGGATATAGAAGTTGCAACATGGCTTTCTAATGTTTATATTGCTTCATATGAAAAGAAATTAACGGTTGGTGGAACTGTTCTTATAACTGTTGTTAATTCATTAGATTATGGAATAGCATCAGATGTTTTATTGAATAAAATTCAGGTGAAGCTTGATCCAAATGAAAACACAGGGGAAGGTTATGGTCTTGCCCCTATTGGTCATGTTGTTAATGTAAAAAGTGTAGATGCTGTCAATGTAAATATTAGTACACATATTACATTTAATACTGGATATTCATGGATTAATTTAAAAACTAAAATAGAAGATGTAGTAAAGCAGTATTTGTTGGAATTGCGTAAAGAGTGGGCCACAACAGATAAACTTACTGTAAGAATCAGCAAAATTGAAGCACAAATATTAACCATAGATGGTATTTTGGATATTTATAATACATGTATAAATGGCAAGGCAGAAAATCTTGAATTGACAAAATTTCAAATACCTGTTTTAGGGAGTGTTAATGATGGTTCGTGATGTGAATTTAAAACGATATATTCCGCAATTTATGCAAAAATATAATGAATTAACAGAAACTCTGGATGTAGAAAATTCAGAGTTTCTGTTAATTTGGCAGGCAGCAGATAAGATTTTGCATAATCAGTTCATTTCTACAGCTGATGAATATGGTATTAGACAATATGAGAAAATTTTAGGTATATTTTCTGATTCTTCATATACATTGGAAATGCGTAGAAAAAGAGTTCAAAACAGATGGTTTAATTCATTGCCATATACAATAAAAACACTGACTATGAAGTTGGTTACAATATTAAATGAACATAACTTTATAATCAGAGGTGATTTCAAAACTTCATACGAATTGTTTTTGACAGTATATACACTTGATGACAGTCAGGATGAGGAACTGAAATATGTATTGTCAACGATAGTTCCTGTAAATGTTGCGATAAACATAGTGTATGAAAGTGCAATTTCAGGAGCGGTTTTTAGTGGTGGCATAATGTGTGAATCTGATATTATTAAAATAAAGCAAAGGAAGGTATAAAGATGGCATGGACAGGGTTAGTATTAACAGTTGATGGAAGAAATGCACTGAATCAGGCGCAGATGGATAACAGATTAAATATTAAATCAATTGTAGTTGGAGATGGAGCAGCTCCGTCAAACTTTCATACACAAAAGAAATTGGTGCATCAGCTGTATGAACTGACGGAACTTAAAATTGATGTAACAGAGGATAGTGTAACATTAACAGCTGATTTTCCAAACATTAATTATGATTATTATTTCAGGGAAGTTGGAGTTATTGTTACAACGAAAGACGGAGATAAGTTATATGTGTATGATAACAGTGGTAATGATGCACAGTATATAATTTCAACTACAGGTGCAGAAACCACAGAGAAAAGATTACAGCTGTCGTTAATTATCAGTGATGTAGCAGAAATAACAATATCAAAGCCAAGCGTTCTTTATGTTGATTATCATGAATTTGAAAATGTGACAGAAGAACTAAAGCGTAACAAGATTGATTGTGATGGTGGTGATATATCTGATACAGTTGTAGCATTTGAAGAAGCTGAAACAGTGGAAAATATCAACAGTGGAGAAAAACAGAGCGTTATTTTTTCAAAAATTCAAAAAATTATAACAAATGTATTAGAGCACTTTGCTGATACGTCAAAACATGTTACATTGAAAGAGCGTACTTTGTGGAATACAGTAACAGATAAAGTGGATAAAAGACCTGACAAAGATTTGTCTGATAACAATTATACAACGGAAGAAAAAAATAAGCTTGCGGGAATAGAGGAGGGGGCAAATAAATATGTTCATCCGTCGAAACATTTGGCAACAGAGATTACACAGGATTCATTGCACAGATTTATTTCAGATTCAGAAAAGGATGTATGGAATTCTACCTTAAATTCAGCAAAGGACTATTCAGATGCAACGTATCAGCAATCGACGGGGTACACAGATAAAAAGATTGCAGACCTTATTGGCGGAGCACCTGAAACATTAGATACATTAAAAGAAGTTGCTGACGCAATATCCGAAAACAAGGATGTAGTTGATGCTTTAAATGCAGCAATTGGAAAAAAGGCAAATCAGGCAGAGTTAGACAGCCACATAAAAAATACTATTCATATCACTGCTAATGAAAGAAATAAATGGAATAATGCAAGCGAACACGCTTTTTCTACTCATGCGCCAAGTAATGCTGAAAGAAATACTGTTGTAGGTGTTCAAAAAAATGGAATTGATATTTTACCAGATATAAATAGAAAAGTAAATATTATTGTACCTACGAAAGTCAGTCAGTTAATAAACGATTCTGGGTTTAAAACAACAGATACAAAAAATACCACAGGAGCAATCAATAAAACAGAAACTAAAATGCATTTGATAGCTGCGCCTATACAAGATAAAGATACTACAACATATAGTAATAGTGGTTGTTATATTGGTACTGATAATGAATTATATTCAAATGGTAAGAAAGTATGTACATCATCTTTAACGGAAAACACAATTGACATTCAATGTTGTTGTGATTCTTATTTGATACATCAATCTAATGGAATAAACGTATTAAGAGACATATATGAAAATTATGAAAAGTTACATATGTTGACTTTTTATATTGAAATACGCAATTTGGATGAAAAGTATTGTATTAATAATTATTCAGGAGCACATAAAGACACTTACGACATGACAATGGTTATACCAACATATGTTTACAATAATTATGGTAAAGGTTTTTTAGGTTCTGGAATTATCCCTAGTACTATACCTATCCTGTCTCTTATACACATCTGACGCTGCCGACGAATAGCCTTGTG
>ENA-OWYR01000109-OWYR01000109.1-human-gut-metagenome-genome-assembly--contig:-NODE-109-length-44949-cov-192.144_pt1 | contig 44949 bp, 37 predicted proteins | sample MGYA00249753_ERZ652092 | MGnify/ENA primary metagenome ERZ652092 (study PRJEB26925, sample SAMN05827204) | human gut metagenome | biome: ENVO:2100002; feature: ENVO:00000062; material: ENVO:00002003... | reverse complement strand
AATTCACATCCGGAGACCTTACATCGAGACATGTGTATCGCATGCTCCGGGAGTTCGTGGATTTTGCCAATGTATTCAACTAACTTTCAATTTACATCACATCGATAGAAGTAACTTTGTACCCCAGTTTTTCCACCGCCTCACGCAGTTCCTCTTCGGGGATATCTGCACCGAGTTTTACGACTGCTTCTCCCTTCTTCCAGTTGGCTTTGGCGTTGACCTGGGCCATTCCATTCAAGGAATTCTCAATGCGGTTCTGGCAGTTTACGCAGGACATTCCTTCGATATGAAGCTTCTTGGTTGCTACGATGCTGTCTAAATGCTTCGGCTTGATCTTCACATCACCGCCACCGCCGCAGCAGCCGCCCTCTCCCTTCAAATGTTTCTTAGAGCCTAACAATGCCGCCACTACAATAATTATTAAAATACCTACTACAATATATGTTCCCATATTTTCCTCCCTCGTTATTCTTCTTTCTGTGTCTATGTATGACGTTCGTGTCTATTAGTTTTGTGTCAATTGTACACAGGCAGAGATTTCACACGTAAAAATATTACCTACAAACATACTTTACACGGTTCTTACTTTATCACATGGTATGTCAATTCACGATTTTCCTGCTGTTTTCATAAAGAATAACCGGTGCAAAAGCTCAAGTCTTCCAAGACCCCTGCCCCTCACACCGGTTTTATTTTCAACCTTATCAATATCTTACCTGAACTACCGTATTTTGCCTATCTATTAACGTCCTGTCCATAGGCATTTCTTTTTAACATACCTGCTCCGCACACTCACACGGCCTGATCGTCACGTTACTCACCCTCTGGTCTACGAGGTATCCGCAGGACTTGAGTCCCGCCCGGATCACGGAATTCCATTTTTTTGCTGAAAGATGATGTATAGAACCGTCATCCAGCTCAATGGTACAGGCATTTTCCATCATACAATTTTCAGAGTAAGCTACCTTATACATGTTCTTGCGGCTGATGGCACCGATCTCCTCCAGGAGATTGACCATGCGGTATACGGTTGCAACTCCCAGCTTGTCATCCTCTTCCAATGCCCGGTAGAAGATTTCCTTACAGCTGGAGCATTCATACTGGAGGATAATATCAATCAGCCGAAGTCGCTGCTTCGTAATACGGCAGCCTTTTTCTTTCAGCTTGGTCAATATGATCTCTCTCTGCATTTTCGTGGTCTGATAGCTTACCTGTTCCTTAGTGTCCACAATGACCTCCACAGTGGCTGCAGTCACCGCCACACTGAATGGATTTTCCATTCTTTTTGTCTTTTATCATTTTGCGGACAATCAATGCGACTACACCGGCCAGTATCGCCAATACAACTACGGTTCCCATAGACTGCCTCCTTACTCTTATTTTGAAATCCTGCGGATCCTCTTATCGAAGATCCGCAAGTAATGTTACGTTTCTATCTGTTTACTTCCCTCACAGGTATCTGGCTTTGCCTGCAAGCAGTCACGCCGGACACCTGTGGGAAAGTTCTATCATTTATTTTACTTAAGCAGCCTTCTCGGTGTCAACCTTCAGAGTGGTGCTCTCCTTGTAAGGACGGAAGAGCAGATAAATGAAGCCGATGATCAGAAGGAATGCTACAACAGTTCCGATACCGAAAGCACCGGTGGTGATCAGCGTACCGATCTGATATACACACAGGGATACCACATATGCCAGACCGCACTGATATCCGATAGCGATCCAGAACCATCTGGTATTGTTCATCTCACGCTTGATCGCACCCATAGCTGCGAAGCAAGGTGCGCACAGCAGGTTGAATGCCAGGAATGCATAGCCGCTTGCTACAGTGAAGGTAGCTGCCATGTTAGCATATACGGAACCCTCGCCTGCGCTGTAGAGGATACCCATAGTACCTACGATGTTCTCCTTAGCTACCAGACCGGTGATAGATGCAACAGTTGCCTGCCAGTTACCGAAGCCCTGAGGGATGAAGATCCATGCCAGGCACTGACCGATCTTGCCCAGGATACTCATATCGATCTCATCCTCAGCCAGCATGCGGAAGCCGTCCTCGGTGAATCCGAAATAAGTAGTAAACCATACAACGATGGTGGACAGAAGGATGATGGTACCGGCCTTCTTGATGAAGGACCAGCCACGCTCCCACATGCTGCGCAGTACCGTACCAACGGTAGGCCAGTGGTAAGCAGGAAGCTCCATAACGAAAGGAGCAGGATCGCCCTCGAAGATCTTGGTCTTCTTCAGGATAATACCGGAACAAATGATTGCTGCAATTCCCAGGAAGTATGCGGAAGGAGCAACCCATGCTGCGCCGCCGAAGATAGCACCTGCTACCATGGCGATGAAAGGAAGCTTAGCACCACAAGGAATAAATGTGGTAGTCATAATCGTCATCTTACGGTCTCTGTCGTTCTCGATGGTACGGGAAGCCATGATACCGGGAACACCACATCCGGAACCGATCAGCATAGGAATGAAGGATTTACCGGACAGACCGAACTTACGGAAGATACGGTCCATGATGAATGCGATACGTGCCATGTAACCACAAGACTCCAGGAATGCCAGGAAGATGAACAGTACCAGCATCTGGGGTACGAAACCAAGTACTGCACCGACACCGGCTACAATACCGTCAAGGATCAGCCCTTTCAGCCAGTCGGCACATCCGATCGCATCCAGACCGCTCTCTAACAGTGCAGGTACGCCGGGTACCCAGATACCGTAGTCTGCGGGATCGGGAGCTTCTCCGCCGTCTGCTGCGTATACATCAACTGCCTCTGCCAGCTCAGCACCGGTGTAAGTAACATCCTCGGTTGCCAGAGTCTCTTCATCTTCCAGAGTATACTCTGCGGTAGCGGATGCATCGATGCCTGCCGCGAACTCCTGAACAGCTGCTACTGCTGCTGCGGGATCGTAGTCTTCAGACTCGCTGTCGATGACTGCTGCCAGAGCTTCATCACCGTCAGCTTCTACGAATGCGTTGATCACATTCATTGCATCATCATAAGGCTCGGCTGCTTCTTCATAAGCACCGGTTCCGATGGTGAACAGATGCCAGCCATCACCGAATACGCCATCGTTTGCCCAGTCGGTAGCCCAGGTACCGACGGTGGTAACAGATACATAATATACGATGAACATAACCACTGCGAAGATCGGCAGTGCCAGCCATCTGTTGGTCACGATTTTATCGATCTTATCGGAAGTCGTTAACTTCTGGCCTTCCTTCTTGGTATAACATTCTTTGATGATAGAGGAAATGTATGTGTATCTCTCGTTGGTGATGATACTCTCAGTGTCATCATCCATAACAGTTTCCAACTGCTTGATCTCTGCGGACACATCGGGAACGCTCTTCATCTGTGCCTGGATCTTGTCATCCTTCTCTAACAGCTTGATAGCGAAGAATCTCTTCTGTTCCTCGGGAACATCAGTCAGCTTCTTCTCTACGGTCTCGATCACGCTCTCAACCTCAGGTGCGAATTTATGTACCGCAACTGCTGCACTCTTCTTCTGTGCCAGTTCGATCGCTTTTTTGGTAGCGTTCTCGATACCGGTCAGTTTCAGAGCGGAGATCTCAACAACGGGGCAGCCCAGCTTCTCAGCAAGCTTTGCTACGTTGATCTTGTCGCCGTTCTTGTTCACGATATCGATCATGTTGACAGCCATGACAACGGGGATACCCAGTTCCATCAGCTGTGTGCTCAGATATAAATTTCTCTCAATGTTGGTACCGTCTACCAGGTTCAGGATCGCATCGGGTCTCTCACCGATCAGGTAGTTACGTGCTACCACTTCCTCCAGAGTATACGGAGACAGGGAATAAATACCGGGTAAGTCCATGATGATCACGTCATCACCGTTACCGCCGTACTGTTTCTTTAATTTACCTTCCTTTTTCTCAACGGTTACGCCGGGCCAGTTACCTACGAACTGATTGGAACCGGTCAGAGCATTGAAAAGTGTCGTTTTACCGCAGTTAGGGTTACCTGCAAGTGCAATCTTAATTGCCATTTTTCTACCTCTTTCCTCTAAAATCATTTAATAACTATTCAGACCCCATTCGCAAAACGCTCTTTCAGAGCTTCCTTTTTGCTCATGTGATTAGCTTTCACTAATTAGTTTCAGCTAACCTTCCTGCTAAAAAAAAGATCATTTACTCAACGCAAATCATCTCAGCGTCTGCCTTACGAAGAGACAGCTCATAGCCTCTGACAGTTACTTCCACGGGATCTCCCAAAGGAGCAACCTTTCTCACATAGATCTCAACACCTTTGGTAATGCCCATGTCCATGATACGTCTCTTAACAGGCCCTTCACCATTCAGTTTAGTTACCTTTACGGTCTGTCCGCAGGGAACTTCCTTCAATGTCTTCATTTTCTCCTCCTATTAGCATCTTTTGGTACAGCTTCCCGCTACACCATGATTTTATTGGCCATATCCTTGCCGATGGCTACTCTGGATTCCTTGATATTCACAATCAGGTTGCCTTCGGTCTGGGACACAACTGTCACTTTACCACCTACTACAAATCCGAGGGTCTCCAAAAACTTCTTCGTCTCCTCTTTGCCGCCGATCCTCTGGATCGTGTTCTCTTCACCGGCACCTACCATACTCAGGGGCATCATACACACTTCCTTCCCTTCAATAGTATTGAACTGCTTGTGGTTTCTCATTAGCTCTTAATGAGATTCATTCTCAATTCACGTGGTTAGTATATACTAACCTTTTTTTACTGTCAACATATTTTTTTGATTTTTTTCATAGAAATCTCGTAGGAATTTCTTATTGATATTTTTTCTCATTAAGTTGAAATCTTGCATTTCCTACCCTTTTCTGCTATTCTTATTGTAATGCCTGCGGATGGTTAAGTTTCCACATGTAGAGCAGGTATTTCGGTTCAAAATGCTATGTATGGGAAGGGTATGGTCATTACATGAAAATACAGGAATCTGCTGAGAATTATCTGGAAACGATCTTAGTGCTGAAGAAAAAGAACGGTGTGGTCCGTTCCATTGATATTGCCAACGATCTGGGTGTGTCCAAGCCCAGCGTCAGCGTAGCTATGAAGAATCTCCGCAATGGGGAATATATTGAAATGGACAAGGAAGGCTACATCACCCTGCTGGATAAGGGGCGGGAAATTGCAGAGAAAATCTATGAACGTCACACATTTCTTACGGACTGGCTGACTTCCATCGGTGTGGATCCCACCGTTGCTGCTGAGGATGCCTGCCGGATCGAGCATGTGATCAGTGCAGAGACTTTCACTGCTATGAAAAAGACATTGAAGACGAAATAGAACTCACAGTGAATCATTGCATGTTATTTGAAAGCAAGAACTCCCGGTGCGATATTGCTCCGGGAGTTTTGTTATTATCATAAGCTCATTACCTGCGCTCATTAAATCTTAATTGTCACCCATTTTCCCTGTCGGAACCGAATCGACGCAAACAGGAATCTGGATACCTGATCCGCCAGAATACCCATCCAGATACCGGTCATTCCCAGTCCCAGAGTAAACCCGAAAATATAGGATGCCGCCGTACGGATCAAAGTAACGCTGATCGTAGAAGCTACTGCCGTGTATGCGGTATCTCCCGCGCCGCGCAGGCATCCCATGTAGATGACCTGAGACACCTGGAACAGGACAATGATACAAATGCAATGAATAATATTCACACCGTACGTAATAATATTTTCTTCTCTAAAGAACATCCGGTAAATGGTCTCCCCTCCGAAGAAATAGATAACCGCCAGTGCAACAGAGATTCCCATACCGATACGTCTACAGATAGCTCCATAGCTTTTCGCTTTCTCCGGGTCACGTTCGCCCAGACTCCGGCCGATCAACGCCACCGCCGCTACCTGCATACCGTCACCGAATGAAAACGTCAGACCGAGGATATTCATGCCTACCTGATGTGCCGCCATGGCTTCCGTACCCATTTTCGCAGCCATCATAGCGGTAGACATAAAACCGATACGCATCAATACCTGCTCAATAAACACGGAATAGCCGACTTTGATAATCTCCAACAGCGGTTCTAATCGCAGTCTGATGTGATGCTCGATCATGTACGGAATACTGATAAATCCGTCTTTCGGACAGATTGAGACGATGCTCATCACGCATGCCACTACCGTACCGAATACCGTGGCAATGGCGGCTCCGGTGATCCCCAGTGCCGGGAATCCGAAATGGCCGTTGATCAGCAGGTAATTGCCGCAGATATTCACCAGATTGGAGATCAGATTCGTCCTAAGGGCGATCATCGTATTGCCCGCGCCGCGCTGTGCCGCATTGATTCCCATGGACAATACGTTGAAGATCATGCCACCCATGATGATCCGGTAGTATCTCGCCGCCATGGCATGCGTGTCCTCACTCGATCCGCAGAATTCAATAATCTGATCCGCGAATCCCACCGTCAGTGCACTGATGATCACCGCTGCCACAATGCAAAAGCAGATCGTCATCACCAGAATCTCGTTGGCCGCCTGCTGCCTCTTCTCTCCAAATCGTCTCGCCACCAGGGCGGAGATTGCTACATTCGCTGCGATGAACAGTGCCAGCCCCAGGAACTTCGGCTGTGTAGTCAGCCCTACTGCTGCCACCGCATTGGCCCCGAGCGTACTCACCATAAAAGTATCCACCATACCCGCCAGTGCGATAAAAAAGGATTCACAGACCGCCGGCCACGCCAGCCGGATTGCTTCTTTTGTCAGGGAACCCTGTGTTTGTTCTGTGCTCATAGCTATGTTACCTATTACCTTTTCTTGGATATTTCCTGTTTCTGATAGTCATAATGCTTTATTATACTCTTAATCATACACCAAAACCTCCGTTTGCCGATAGTCCCAAATTTTTGTCCTCATTTTATAGCTAGACACATAATTTTTATCTCATTTTCATACAATACTAATCAGAAATACACGGATATTGACACATGCAAAATCGTATTTTCAAAGGAGGCTCCCATGCAATTCTCCGACAAATTTCACAATATTCACTGGAAAAACCTCATCACTGCCGTTGCCATCCCTCTGGCGGCAGGTGGACTCTCCGCCTGGATCACCATGGACGGCATGAAAGCCTTTGAAACAGTGAATCAGCCTCCCCTGACACCGCCTATGTGGCTCTTCCCGGTGGTGTGGAGTATCCTGTTCGTCCTCATGGGAATCGCCTCTTATCTCGTTGTCATGCAAAAAGGTGAGGACACGAAAGCCCTCACCCTGTATGCTGTACAGCTTATCTTTAATTTTTTCTGGTCCATCTGGTTCTTCAACCTGGGATGGTATCTTTTCGCCTTTTTGTGGCTGGTCGCTCTGTGGATCCTGATCATCGCCACTACCGTTGCCTTTTACCGCATCTCGAAGCCTGCCGCATGGCTGATGCTGCCTTATCTGGTATGGGTGGCGTTCGCGGGGTATCTGAATCTGGGGGTGTGGTGGCTGAACCGGTGAGTACGCATTTTTATTAGTTTTTCCCCTAGTGCACACATAATACTGGATTAAAAAATGTGGGAAGACAAATCTTCCCACTCGTTAATGTTCATCTCTTTATGGCTTGATTACCAAAGGTTAATGGAGACCTCTCTATAATTAGAATATGGCAATTCACTGACTGTGTCAACTGCATATTGAAAAGTTTAAATTTTTGTGTGCTTTCCTTAAGCTCTTATTTTTCTAATCCGTATGTCCTTATCCGCCATCCGCCTTCTTGCTTCTCAAAGTCCATAAAAAGATAAAACAAGGAGTCTTCTCCTGCCGGCAAAAATTCCGCCTGCACTGTATAGGTTACCCCCGTTTCATCCCCAACATCCGCTAATCCTTTTATCCTATTTATACAAACAGTTTCTTTTCCTTTAGATTCCCGGAACTCTGCATAAGTATCCAGTGTTCCACTGTAATCTTCCACTAAATACTTTTTAATTGTTTCCGAATCACCTTGAAAATAGGCCTCCGAAAATTCTTTTGCTATCTCGTATACTATTTTTCTATCCTCGTTCCCAGCCACTTCTCCTCTTATCGTCAGTGTATCATCCTGCGGCGCTAATAGTTCTTCTCTCTTATCATAATAATTATCAATTAATCTAATATCTTCTATATACCACCCATCTTCCCGATAGGATGCCTCTGTACATTTTACCGTGCTTTCGTCATCGGCTTCATATTGTAATGAGATAAAACGAACCATCGTTTTTCCGTCTTTTTCAAATATGGTTGCCCCGATATAACTGTCTATTGGCCGCTTGTCATCAATCTTAACATCACCGAATTTATCAGGCTGTTCTGAATCAATATTGGGATTATGTATAAAGTTATATGGATATTCCACCCATCCGGTATCCTCTAAATGCAGAATCGAAATTGTAACAGCACCATAATTGCTTCCGAAGATGTACCTTTCCAATAATACATCCGCTTTACCATCTCCTGACAGATCACCGGTAGTAATCCTCGAACTATAAACGTATCCTTCGTAATCCTTTATTGCCGTATCTGCGCCATTCACATTCGCTATGAGTCGTGTACCATCTTTTGCTAAGTCATCGATATCGCCGTTATCTACAACACGCACTATATCTTCTTTCCCATCTCCATCTAAATCTGCACTTATTTCAATCTCAGAATTAATGAGCATGCTGCTCGTGTCCTTTTCTTCAGATGTATCCGAAGCAATCGTCTGAGGTTCCGGTGTCTCAACTTCCTGTGCTACATCCTCTGCCTGAATCTTCGGCTCGGTATCGGCGATTTCAATCTGATCCGCCAAATCCATGCAATCTATATAATGATCTCCTATACGGAACGCATAGAAACTTCTGTAATCCGAGGTCATAGGGTCTGTATCCTGATGCTTTTCGACATTATTATCCTGAAAATATTTCGGAAGGTAGTCAGACTGCATATGTATGTCCTTTGCGTCCATGTTCTGCAGATAAACATAAATAATGGTATTACTGTCGTCAAACGTGATGGCATATTCATATCGGTCGATCCAATTTGCCATTGCCACATACGCAACGCTGCAATAATTTTCTTCATCCTGATAGAGCATATTCGTCTGATCCTGATAAGAAAATTCCAAATTACGCAGACGTTCAGTTTCTGCCTCATACTGTTCCCTGGTATATTGATTTTCCAAATAGATCTGGCAGGTTGCCGCAAAGATTTCATCACGGGTCTGATAATAAAAATCCTGTGAAACGGTGTCCATATCTGCGGAAGGGAACACCGCTAACGGGCTGTATACTCCCTTTCCCCCTAATTTGTGGTATGCTTCTCCCTCCCGGGAAGTGATTCTTGTCCCATAAATAAAATGATAGCATACGTAAGACAAAATTATCCCCAGCACAATCACTGCTGCCACAACCGCAAATACTACTTTCTGCTTTTTGGTCATCTTTTCGTTCATTTTCCTTACCTGAATTCTCCTCCCACAAGCATTCACACAAACGATATTTTAAATTTGTAACTCTTTTTATGTTACAAATTTAAAATACCATATTTTTATCACAATTTCATTAACTGATGCTAATTATTTTGATATTGTCAATTTAAAATATCTCAATCACATAATCGTAGCTATAGGTGTGGACATACAATTTGTCATCCTTCTCTGCCATGAGGTCAGGCATCTTTTTCAGGGACAGGCGGCCGATCACTTCTCCGGTATTTTTATCCAGCTGGTAGAGGTAATCATCCTCTGCAGTAAAGCCATAGCCGCAGAAGATCACATCTCCTTTCACGAGGAAATTCATGCTGTTGTAGGTCTGGTCGGCGCTCCGCCACAGCAGCTTCTCATTTTCCAGATCATAGGCAAACATAAAGCAGGTGTCCGGCTGGGCATAGCCGTTCATTACCGAAGCCCCATAGAAGATACCGTTCTCAAGGCGGGCGTTATTGCCGTTGACGTACCATTTGTCTGTGGGGTATTCCAGCACGTACAGGCAGTTCTCACCGTCAAAAATACTGAGTTTCCCATCGTCCCACTGATAGGTATAATTTTCATCATAGAAGCAGTCCCAGTTTTCTCCGATCATGGGAAGGGAAACATCTTCCGATGCATTGTACCATTCATCCGCAAAAGTAATATTGTTATACGTCTCAGAAAGGACTTCCAGGGAATAGGGCTGCGCCGCAGTTCCTTCCGGATGAAATTCCGCGATTCCGGTGAAGTCTATGGAGATTTCTTTAGGTGCAGCCGGGGCTTCTTGGGACGAAGATTCATCAGAAACGCTGAATGTTTCTGGTGTATCTATTGTAACCGCCTCTGTGCTTGCGACAGACTGGCTCTCACTCGCCACATCCTCTGTCGGCTGCTTCTCCGCCGTCGTATTCTCCAAAACACTCGTTTCCCCGGCACCACATCCCGTCAACAGACAGGCAGTCAGTGCTAAAATGCTCAATTTATATTTTTCACTCATAATTGATCCTCTTTTCCATAATCAGTATGTTATTACTTTATTTCCTCTAAAAAAGAAGGCTCTGCCGATATAGCAGAGCCTTTGACATTTTCTTTCAAGACCTACGGTCTCTAGCCAGATTGTGGTAAATGTCAAACCCTTATAAAGCTCATAAGGCACTGCTCTCTGGCACAATACCTTACTTCTGCGCTTGGCAGGCACTCAAGTTGCCTATCGTTAATGTCATATTAGCTGTCTACAAAAAATATGTCAATCAAAATGCCTAATTTCATAAAGAATTAATATTTTGTATTTGCTGTGGGTTACGTTCGCGGGGTATCTGAATCTTGGGGTATGGTGGCTGAATTCCAGATAATCAACCGCAATCTTTCCATTCCGGAGGTATTCGGCGCATGTAATGCCAATAAACGTCTCCCTGAAAAGTCTTCAAACAACATTCCATGACCTCCAAATGGACAGGTTGGTTCCGGATTTTGTCTCCACGGTCCCCGAATGCTTCCACTCAGGCTATAAGCGGTGCCTAACGCATAACCCTCTTGTGCAAAGCTTGACCAAAGCATTTTCAATACTCCATTTTCATGAAATAGGAACGGTCCATCTGTGACATAATTTTCTCCTTCCGCCTGCACCACATCCCCGGTATCAGGTACGCTCCACGATGCATCTGTTGCATGAAACAATACCACCGGATCGCCCTTTGCAGCAGTTAAATCTTCTGTTAATTCCACTGCGCAGATAGCACCATCATGAATTTGTGTCCACTCATGGGAGAATATCAAGCACGGTATCCCATTCTCTACATACAGAGTTCCATCCAGGCAATCCCATTCAGCCGGCGTGACAGGTTTGTCAGAAATAGCGGTGTATGGTCCTATAATGTTCTCCGACCGGAATATCTGCACACCTCTGTGATGCCCTTCTGCATAAAAACTGGCAATCAAATACCATTTTCCAAGATACTTATGCACCTCCGGTGCCCAAAAGTTCTTATTTGCCCAAAAGTTTTGCGGTGGTCTGAATGCATATCCTTCCTCCACCCATTCTTCTAGGTTCTCACTGCGATAGACCTTGAATCCTTCTCCTTCTCCATTCCACGGATCCAAATCCGTCGTACCAAATAAAAAGTACTGTTTCGTTTCCTTATCTGCCACAATATACGGATCCCGTATTCTAATATTCGCGGTAGAAATTGTACGTGATAACCGGTGTCCAAATGGTTGTATCATACGCATTGTTCATCCCTTCATCTACTCTAAAGGAAATAATATCTCCTTGCTCTACATCTACTTCAATATCATGCTTCAAACCAACATTGTCATTATATCCTATTGCTGTCCATCCACTTTCAGGCCAAATGAGTGTGTCATTCTTCCAAATGCTCACTACCACTCCGTCTCCGCCAAGAATATCATATTTCCGAACATTGCCGGTTATCTGAATATTACCTTTTTGAGAGGCTTTCCATTCTAACATCGTCTGATTTGTATCGGGATGTAGATATAATATACCATCATACATCCAAATTGCATCATAACTATGTGCTCCTCTCCAATGTCCGCTGCCATCACTGTTCCACTTCATGTCTGCATTGCCTACACCATTTGTCCATGTACGATAATACCATCCGTTTATCCCCTGTTGTGACTGAGAATATTCTTCTGCAATTTTATGTACATTGCTTCCAAACGGTCCATCCTGAATCTGCGTAAGTGAACCATTCACAATATTTTGAACATTTTTTGTGTACTTATTGATTTTTAATAGTCTGCTGCTCAAACCAAGCTTTTGTCCTTTAATTACTACGTTATCGAAAGTCACCCCGGAAATCGTATGCTCTGTGTCTCTTCCCAACATCTGAATCTCATTGTTTCCATCAGAATAAGAAACAATGTTTCGATAGGTTATTCCCGATATTTTCCCATTCCAGTTCCAATTTCCTTGTAAGCTTCCAAACCAAAAGCTATCCGGCATCGTAATAGAAATCAGTCTCTTAGCTTTTTCTATTCTGATGTCCTCATAAGTCACATTTGAAATATTGGTGGCATTCAATGCACAAATATTCAATGCAGATCTCTCCATAAGCTGATCCGGGTATGAATAATCATCGTAATTATATAGAACATCTATATTTTTAAACGTTATATTATCATAATAGGCGGCATCAGTCTCTGCCCCGATTCCAAGTGCATTATTTGCATCGCTCCAGACCTGGGTATTTTGAATTGTAATGTTATAATTCGCTGGTGACTGCGCTGGATCTTCAGCTGGATTATATCCGTTATTGCCAGTTCCTTTAATCGCAATGCTATCATCACAGGATCGAATAAACATATTATCAAATATCACATCATGGCTGTTTGCAATATCAAATCCATCAGAGCTTGCATATTGTGGATTAATTATTTTCACATTTTCAACAGACACATTGTCTGATTTCCACATAAATGCACTCCAGGATTTTTCACATCGCAACACTGTAATGTCCTTAATTTTTACATTGCTACTGTTTTTTATCGCAAGTGCAACGCTGTCATATTCATCATTCGACGTAAAGTCATTCAGCAAAATACCCTGCCCGCATATCGTTACATCCGAAGCGCTCAATACCGCCACACGCCCACGTAGTACAGCTCCCTCTGCCAGATAAAGCGTTTTTCCACTTTCTATCTTCAACGGAGATTGCCCGGAATAATCATAATATCCGGGACCGAAATATAATACATCACTATCAGTTTCTTCCGGTATTTCTGTCTCAGGTTTTTGCAAGAATATATGCAATGCCTTACCTTGAAAGTTATTATCAAAGATAAGTGTAATATTTTGAGGGCTCTGCAAAATAAGTTCTATACTTCTCCCGTTTTGCGTATATGATGCATTAGCAGTTCGCGGTAACACCGTAAACTCAGAAAAATTAAACGCTGTGTCTATGGTTAATTTAACACTTTTATCAGATATAAGCTGACAGTTTGATACTTCCTGACCCCAGGCATTATTTCCAACATTATACACGCCAACTTCCTGTCCATCAGCTAACACAGAATATTGCATGGAATGGTACTTTTGTGGAAGATTTTCCGGCATATTATCGCTCGTTAATGTTTTTGCAGTGACAGTTATTGAACAAATAAACATCATACATATTCCCAACCACGTTGCTATCATTTTCCTCATAATCCGTACCTCCTATGTTTTCTTAATCTCTACAAATTCCATCCTTTCCATATGCTGTCCGCAGTTCTCAAGATTACCTCCCCGAAAACACAAATTTCTGATCTTATGCTCTTCAGAAAACCCGCTCAGATATATGCTGTAATTTTCCGGCAACATAATATCTTCAAACAGAATATCCTCTACTTGACCTGCTCGTTCATCGGAAGACCATTTATCTCTTGTAATCACGCAGCAGATTGCATAGTTGCTCTCCTGCCGGATGCGAATATTCCGGAATACAATATGGTGTACTTTTGCCGCATCGCAGATATATACTGCAAGTGCCCCTACTTCCGTTGTCCAATCTGCCATGCTGTGCAGCACATCACAATCTTCAAATATTGCATTATATATATCATGTCTAGATTCTCCGGCTACACCGAAAGCGCGAACCTTATCATTCCATACAATGCATTTTCGCACTGTAATATCATGTGTCTCCACCTGCTTTGTAAGCGCCATGCTTTTCAAACAGATTGCATCATCTCCTGTCCGCAGGAAACAATTCTCAATCAACGCATTCTGCGTATCCACAAGATCAATTCCATCACTGTTCTCCCGATATGCCAACAATCGCGCCCGGTTCACATGAACATTCCTGCAGCCGAAAAACGGAAGCGTCCAGTGCGCTGCACCTATAAATATAACATCTTCAATTTCTATGTTTTCACAGTCGCAGAAAACCATGCTTCTCCGTGCATGCCAATCCAATGCTGTCAGGTCTATCATTCCCGCACCACAGATTCGAATATTTTTCTTCTTATTTGCGGAAATAATATCCTGATAATTTGTTTTTCCTGCCCAATCATTTTCCACCAGTATTTCATCTGTTTCATCCGGCTGTATCGGTGTCAGAATCGCTCCCGGTGCCAGCACAACTGTCTGTCCGCTTTGCAACTCCAACGTGCGAATTTTGTGAATTCCCGGTTCAAAATACAGTACTTCCGGATCTTCCGGATTATCAATATTCTTAAATTCCGCCCGGAAAATTGCCAGAGGATGCTGATAGCCTTTATTTATCTCAATCATCAAATTGGCAGACTCTGTGTCAGCAAAATGAATTTTGTGGTTCTCCACTGTTGCAGCAATATGTAAATTTTCTGGCAGAATCTCTGCGTCCCATACCGGAACCAGTGATTCTGCTGTAAAGTCTCTACTGCCCCACGGAATCACCACAAAACTCTGTGGTCCCCCATGTGTAACCGGCGTATCATATACCGGCAGTTCCTCTTCTCCACTATAAAATTTCCAGTATGAAGACCTTACAATCCCTGTAGGATACGCCCCGTGAGGATCTGCCCCCTGTAGACGATATTTGCATCGGTCCTTTGCCTGTTGTAGTTTTTCCTGCTGTTCGGACGCTATTTTCACACCGTCACCCCTTTACTGCACCGGATGTCATTCCAGACATGATCTGTTTCTGTGCACAGAAATATACAATAATCACCGGCAGGGAAACAATCACAACATCCGTGAACACCAGATTCCAATCCGAACTGTGCGTACTGAAAAAATTATAAATCGTAAGCGGTAACGTGTAATTCTCTGAAGTATTCAGGAAGTAAATAGTTGTTCCGAAATCATTCCAGATATTCATAAAAGTCAATATAAACAATGTCACCGTCATGGGTTTCATCAGCTGGAAAATAACCCGGAAAAACAATGTCCATGTACCACAGCCGTCCAAAATGGCAGCCTCGTCAATATCCCTGGGGATCGACTTCAATGCTCCGATATACAGAAAAATTCCGAGTGGCAGGTTGGCTGCTGTCAGCACTGCTGCCGCTCCGATAAATGTCTTTAAGTGCAGATAATTACACAACATATAAGTCGGAATAATCTGTCCCGGAATGATAAGTCCTATCACAAAAAACGTAATGATCTTCTGACTTACTTTTGTATTTCGTCTCTGTAATACAAATGCTGCCAATGCAGAAAACAGAACAATCAAAAACACTGACAGTAATGTCACGATGCAACTGTTTCTGAATGCATGCACCACACCGGTCTCCATAACTGCACGATAATTTTCAATAATGTTCCACTGTTTTGGCAATGCCAGTCCCATCTGTGCCGCTTCTTTTTTATTTTTAAAAGAATTCAGTACAATCATTACAAAGGGGACCAGCATTAACAGACTTAATGCAAAGCCAAACAAAGTTCGTAGAATGTGAGTATGCTTTTTTGCAGGCGTTCTCATACTTCCACCTCCTTACGGGAGATAAAGCGGTTCGTCGGCAGTGCAATCAGCAATACAAAGAATGTCAGAATCATGCTGGCTGCACATCCCCGTCCATAGCTGCCGCTGCTGAAAGAGGAATAAATCAGCGTTCCGAACACGCTGGTCGCATTACCGGGACCGCCATTCGTCAGTGACTGTACGATATCAAAAACTTTTAATCCACCTACTACACTGATAACGACCGCATTATTCAACGCGGGCATGATCAGAGGTATTGTCACAGACCGAAGCTGCTGCCAGTAAGTCGCGCCATCCAGCTGTGCTGCCTCATAATAGGTCTTGTCAATAGATTGCAGTCCTGCCAGGAAAATAACCATGGTGTACCCAGTCCATTTCCATATTTCTACAAACGCGCAGGAGAAAATGGCAATCTTCGCATCTGTAAGCCAGTTGTGCATTAGCATATCCAGCCCCATCGCACTCAATGTCTGGTTGATTAATCCGGAAGGATGCATCATAGACCGGAACACCAGTCCCACAGCAACGTTATTCAGTACCGCCGGAAGGAAGAAAACTGTTCTCATATAGTTCACGCCATGAAAACGTTGATTCACCAGCAGCGCTAATGCCATTCCGAAGATTACTTTTCCTAAAGTCGTTACCACTGCAAACAGTAACGTATTCTTGATAGCAATGCTGAAATAAGGATTCCGCAATACCGTTGCATAGTTTTCAAGTCCTGCAAATGTAATCGTGGATAATTTGAAAGATTTTACATTAAAAAACGATAACAGCAGACCTGACAGTGCAGGTAAAACAAACAGCAGTGCATAAACCAGCAATGCAGGCAGCATAAGATAATAAGCATATGGACTCTTCAAATGTCCTCGTAATTTTTTCGTCTGTCCCAAGAGTTTTCTCCTTATATTGTCCATGTTTTATAAAAATAACTGGAGTGCAAGCACTCCAGTTATCCATTCTCATCCAATGTTATCTGGCTCTAATTCCAGTTAGGATCATTGGCTGCTTTTGCATTATCTGCGGTATCACTGTCTAACAGGCTGATGACCTGATCAATATCCATACCACCTGCCAGATAATCCTGTACATGGATATGATAATCACCATAGCCATATACATTACCGTTCTGCCATACTTCCATGCTGTTTCCTTTCAGCATCTCATCATAAAGAGTCTGATATGCTTCCGGAAGTTCACAACTTACTTTCTGATTCAGGTAGATTCCGGGCTGTGCTGTAGCATAAATCTGCTGAGCGGTAGAAGAAGCCAGGAAATTCAGCACTTTTTCACCTAATTCCTGATCCTTGCATGCAGAAGTCATAACAACGGAACCGGGCATGGAAGAGCAGGTATAATTCTTCTCATACAAAGGTAAGATAAAGGATCCAATCTTGTCTGCGGATTCCGGATACTTGCTGGCGATCTCATCATATACCCAGGTACCATTGCAATACATACCGGCGGTACCTTCTGCCAGTGCAGTCTGTGCCATATCATAGGTATCTGACAGGAAGCTGCTGTTAACATATCCCTTGTCTACCATTTCTTTGGACATAATGATTGCATCTTTAAAATTTGTGGCATCGGAATAATGACGTTTATTCGTATTCATTTCATTCCAAAATTCTGTATAAGAAAGTCCGCTTTCCACAACATCTTCATTGAATCCAAAGTGTGTGATACACTGCAGTGTCCAGGTATCTGCTCCGGAATAATATAAAGGTGTCACACCGATTGCTTTCAGCTTTTCACAGCAATCAAGGAACTCGTCCCATGTAGTGGGTGCTTTTTCAATTCCCGCTTCCGCAAATACATCCTTATTGTAGAAAATACCTACCAGTGAAGTGGAATCCATAGGAACTGCATAAAGCTGTCCGTTATAAATATAATGTCCTTCCTCCAGCTGATCCTGACTGTATTCAGACATATCTACATTTTCGAGAGGGACGATCTGATCCAATACGCCGGCATTGTGATCCAGCCACTTCGGTCCATAGGTTTGTAACAGATCCGGGAGATCACCGGTTGCAAACTTAGCTCTTACAAGTTCTTCACCTTCGCCGCCTCCTGCGATAATGTCAATCTTTAATCGGAAGCCCAAATCATCGGCGTTCTGATCAATATAATCTGACAGTGCCTCCCAACCGGATTTATACCAGTCGGTGAAAGTCAACATGGTGACGGTAGGCACCTCTGTATCCGTTTTTGCCTGCTCCGTCTTTGTCTCTGTTCCTGCGGGCTGTGTACTCTCCGATGTAACTGCATCCTGAGTGTTTCCACATGCTGCAAGAGATGTTACCATCATAGTTGCCAGTGCTAATGCTATACCCTTTTTCATGATAATCCTCCTTGTAAAAATATATTTGAGTGGTTCCTCATGATTTGATTATAGTGGAGTGAGTACTTATCAAAATTGGATTCTTTTGTGAAAAAATTGTACTTTTTATTCCTCTGTCTTCCGATATTCCTTCGGTGTCATCCCTGTATACCGTTTAAATATTCTAGCAAAATACGCATCGTCCTGAAATCCGGTCATACGTGCGATCTCTTTATTGCTGTACCTGTTCTCTTTTAGCAGTTCCTTCGCTTTTTCAATCCGGTAAGCACACAGGAAATCCGAAAACCCTATATTCAGATCCTCCTTAAACAACCTGCTCAGATAAGAAGCACTGATTCCTATGGCATCCGCAACGGTACTTTGGGATATCTCCTGCGCATATTTTCTGTGAATGATACCAATTGCCTGTTCCACATAAGGAGATTCGGGGCTTTGTGCATGACTCTGTGCAGCTTCAAAAGCATTTTTCATAATACTCTGAAACCATTTCTCAGCTTCCTGCAAATTCTTAAAGCTCCGAAAAATCTGTTGTGGATTCACAGGATCAAAAAATCTGTTCAGATCAATATCTCTCTCAATCCATGCACGTTTCAATGTACTCAATAAATCCAAAAAGAAATTCTGTAAAGAATCTACGGTCGGCTGCATTGTTCCCAACTGTTTGAATATATCATTCAACAGTACTTCCGCCCCTTCCCGGTTATTCTGGCGGATTGCAGATACCATCCGTCCTTCCCGTGCTGCATCAAATACAGATAATATATCTAATGGGACTGCGTTTTTCTGCGGTCCGACAGCCTCCGGGAAAAAGCGATTTTCGTACACTTTTTCCGCTCCAAGATAAGATTGCGGGATGTTCAGTATTGATCCTGCAACTTCTCCCTCATATAAACTAACTTCCAAATTCAGATAGGTTTTCAGACAACTGCTGATTCTTGTCTGTACTTCCCGAAAAAGTTCACTCCTTGCCAGATAACTATAAATATTTTCATAATCCATCATAAAAACATATTTCTCATCCGAAACATGACAGCAGATTCCCATCCGATAATCCTGCAAAATCTCATCAATAATATTTAAAATTGCATACTCTCGCAGATAGGAAGAAATTACATTTTCTTTCCTTGGCTGAACCATTATAATGACCGCAGATACATTTTTCATAGCGATTTTTCGTCCCAGCACACCGGAGCGAAACCTGATCTCCTCTTCGCTGTGATAACACCCGGAGAAAAGATTCATCATAAAATTCCTCCGAAGTGCCACCTGATTGTCCGCGGTAATGGAATCCTCACCTTTCCCAGAATTCTTCCCCGTTTCTTCTGCTCTGGACAATACCTGCACTAATACCTTTTCATCCAGTTCATGTTTTAAGATATAATCAATTGCTCCGTTTTTTAATGCCTGTCGCACATAATCCAGGTCATCGTAGCCGCTCAGCATGATCATTGAGATCTCAGGATGTTCCCTTTTAACTTCTTTCTGCAATTCAAGACCATCCATCTGTGGCATTTTAATATCTGATATGATAACATCCGGCTCTGTCATCTCTATCTGATGTAACGCCTGATCCCCATCTGCTGCCTCTGCTATTATAATATATCCTGCATTTCTGCACTTTTCTGATGTCTCAAGCAATCTTTTCAGATTTGTCCTTACAAGAAAATCATCATCTACAATCATTATTCTCATCGTATTTTTCCTCCTCATCCTGACTGCTCCTGGGAAGAATGATTTCCACGGACGTCAGCAGATTCTCTCCAGATACAATCCGCATTTCCGCTTTTTCTCCATATAACAGATTCAATCGTCTCGATATATTCTGCAAGCCGATATGTTTCGATGCGCCTCCGCAATAATGCTGCTGGCACAATAATTCCGGTGGAAATTCCGGTCCGCTGTTCCGTACCAGTATATGAAGTTCCTCCTCTTCTCCATATACCCTGATCTGTACCATACCTACCGACTGTTCCTTCGAGATTCCATGCTGCAATGCATTTTCCACGATTGGCTGTATCAGCAGTTTTGGCAATACACATCCTTTTACCGAATCTTCAATGGAAATACTATAGGTCAGTTTCCCGACATATCTATACTGCTGGATATCCAGATAATCCTGTAAATATTTTTCCTCCTCGGCAATACTGATAAATTTCCGAGCATCCAAATTCAAATGAAGCATTCTCGATAACGCATCTGAAACTGTCTGGATATTCTCTACCCCCTGCATAATAGATAGCACCTTTATAGTATGCAATGTATTATACAAAAAATGGGGATTGATCTGTATGGACAACATTTCAATCTCAGAAATTCTCTTTTCTTCCTCCACCTTGCGGATATTTGTAATCAGATCCCTGATTCTCTCCAACATAGTCCGAATCCGTTGATATAAAATTCCTACCTCATCCCTACGTTTAATAGATATCGGCAATTCCAAGCAGTCATCACCAATCTTTTCCACTGCTCCCGTCAGTTTGCGAAGATCTTTTGTCAGATAATAAGAGACTACAAAAGCAATTAAAGCAAACACAATGACAAATAGGATCACCATAATCGTCATCTGATTCCTGACCCGCAAAAAACCAGCGAGAACTGTACTCTGCTGTACCACACCTACGATTTGCCACGGTGCAACTTCCGAAGTAGTATAAACAACCAGCCAGGTCACCCCGCCCTGTCTTTTTGTGAAAGTTCCATCTCCTTCCGGTATGGAATCACAGAAATCCGATACATTTAAGAAATTCGTTTCTTCCGGGCTGTACACAGTCTCTTTGGTATCTCTGTCAAATACATAAAGTGAATATCCTTTCATTTCCCGGATATCAAATATCGTCTCCAACAAGCTGCTCTTGATGTCAGCTTTGATAACTCCCACAATCCGGCTCCCATAAAATACAGGACGAACAATTGAAAATACATAGCTGTTTTTGGGAGACGGCTGTTTTTCTGTATACGCCCGTGGTGTCAGATACACTACATCTTTCTCCCCGTTTCTTATGCTCTCGAACCATTCCGTATCCGCCACTTCATCATAGGGTGTCGTAATTCCATAGGTACAGGTTCTTCCATCCAGTCCATAGATTGCCATTCCATTCAAATACGCCTTAAAATTGCACCGGTTAAATAAATAATTCTGTGCCGACTGTCTGGACGCAACCTGCATATTCGGTTCCGAAGCCGTCAGGAACTGAATAATACTGTCATTCTGCGTTGTCCGGACTTTATTTGAAATAAACGCAGTTGTATAATCAATCTCCCGCAATTTTTCATCAAACATTTCATTCAATGTTTCAATCACCGTATCCATATGTTCTTCTGCTGTTTCCACGGCTTCTTGGGTAAAACTCCGATACCATGCTATTGTACTGACCGCACAAAACAATAGTAACAACGAGACCATAATCATCAGAACACGCATTGTGAAACTGTGTATTATTTTCATTCTACGCACCTCCCGGACATGCTTTCTCTCTTATCATAATACAGTAAAAACAACCGGTCAAAGTATAGTAATTTTTTAAAATAGAACAAAATAATCCAATTTTGTAATGGAAATATTCTTGTAAAATATACAAATCAGAAGATTGGTAATAAAGAACGATTTGAAAGGAAGATATGATTATGGGAATATTGACACGTATTTGGGAAGGGAATTTCGTATATCAAGAGCCGATCTGTTTTTCTGAAGATGCTGAAGGGCACATTGCCGGTGGTCAGTTACTCTATCAACCGGAACATATTTTGTCTGTCACATCCTTTGACGGCAGTGCCTTTTATGAAGAAGGGACAGATTACATACGGGAAGATTCCAGGCTGATCCTTACAGAGCATTCGCGCATTCCCATTCTTTCCCGTGACATTTACTGCAAACCCTTTACCGGAGTTCCCGAGACAGCATGGGTCCGTCTACCGGATGGAGAACATTACATGGAAGTCGTCTCCGATGTATACCGCTGGCAGATACTCGTTACGTATACACATAAAACTGTCTGGGACAGTTTTTCTCCAGTCGACAGTTCTTCTCTTCTGCCGCAGAGTATGCAAAAATTACAGAATGGTGGAGATTTTCATTTAGTATTTTATGGAGATAGTATTACTGCTGGCTGGGAAGCCAGCGGTTGCAATGAATCTGCAATAGATATGGTCACTTTGGAAGATTATCATGTTACTCTCTGGCACGCCCCTTATCAGCCCGCCTGGGCAGAGCTTGTCAGCAACAGCTTACAGCACCGCTATCCGCAAAGTAATATTATCAAAAAGAATCGGGCTGCCGGAGGCTCCACCGTACAATGGGGCGTGGAAAATGCAAAAGAACTGGTATGTCCCTGCAATCCGAATCTTGTGATATTAGGTTTTGGAATGAATAGTATGCAGGAACCTGCTGAAATTTACAAGGCAGCTATTCTGTCCATTATTCAGACGATTCGGAGTGAACATCCCGACTGTGAATTTCTGCTGGTATCTCCTATGATTCCGAATCCGGAGATACGCGGCTTCCAGCATAATCAACTTCCCGCGCAGCAGGATGCTCTTTATCAGATTGCCGCGGAATTAAAAGGTATCTGTGTGGCTCCGGTGCACTCCATGTTCCGCGAGCTTGTCGTCCATAAAAAAAATTATCTGGAGTTAACCGGAAATTGCATCAATCATCCGAATGATTTTTCAATCCGGGTATACGCACAAACGATTCTAAGTGTATTGGGGTGCTGATAACGCACCCCTTTATTTAATGTTGTCCTACTACGGCAACACATTTTTACATTACTGCACCCCAATCACATAATCATAACTATAGGTGTGCACATACAACCGACCATCCTTCTCTGCCATGAGGTCAGGCATCTTTTTCAGGGACAGGCGGCCGATCACTTCTCCGGTATTTTTATCCAGCTGGTAGAGGTAATCATCCTCTGCAGTAAAGCCATAGCCGCAGAAGATCACATCTCCTTTCACGAGGAAATTCATGCTGTTGTAGGTCTGGTCGGCGCTCCGCCACAGCAGCTTCTCATTTTCCAGATCATAGGCAAACATAAAGCAGGTGTCCGGCTGGGCATAGCCGTTCATTACCGAAGCCCCATAGAAGATACCGTTCTCAAGGCGGGCGTTATTGCCGTTGACGTACCATTTGTCTGTGGGGTATTCCAGCACGTACAGGCAGTTCTCACCGTCAAAAATACTGAGTTTCCCATCGTCCCACTGATAGGTATAATTTTCATCATAGAAGCAGTCCCAGTTTTCTCCGATCATGGGAAGGGAAACATCTTCCGATGCATTGTACCATTCATCCGCAAAAGTAATATTGTTATACGTCTCAGAAAGGACTTCCAGGGAATAGGGCTGCGCCGCAGTTCCTTCCGGATGAAATTCCGCGATTCCGGTGAAGTCTATGGAGATTTCTTTAGGTGCAGCCGGATTTTCCTGTGCTGTGGTTTCCTGCGGAACCTCTGTCGTAGCAGAAGCTGTCTCTGTGAAAGTCTCCGCAGATGCCTCTGTCACCGGCTCTGTTGGCTGCTTCTCCGCCGTCGCATTCTCCAAAGCACTCATTTCCCCGGCACCACATCCCGTCAACAGACAGGCAGTCAGCGCCAATGCTGTTAATTTATATCGTTTTTTCATAATATACCCTCCTTCTGGCACTTATCCACTCAGATCCTCAATTTTCCATCAATAATACGCTCTTATAATCCTGTTGTCCATCAAAAGTTTCTGCTGTCAGCTGTTTCTCGGTGATGACTGTGACTTTCCCCTGGAATACCGTGAACCAGTAGATGGTTCCCTGTACGGTGTCTACATACTGCCAGATCTCCCAGGGATTATCCCCCGCGGGGGTAAGCAACGTCAGCGAGCCACCGGCATCGATAACGATCTGCTGTACTTCCTCCAAGGTAGTCTCGTCCACAGTAAATCTTTCATCACGGCTGCTGCCGGTCTGGATCGTAAGTGCGCTCAGTCCACCTGTTTCATCAAAATAGCAGCGATATCTACTGTCTTCGATATTGATTCCGTCGTCTTCTCCACCGACATAAAATTGCAGTCCTGCATCCGTACACAGCGACCGGACATCTTCCCTGGACATTCCCCAGGTAAATTCCGCCAGAATCTCTCTATTATACTCCGTGGAGTAAACAACCGCCCGCACCGGCACGAAACCAAAAGACGCCCGATGGGATCCCGCCTGATTCAGATCCCCGTCCACTACTGTCGTCACAGAATCTTTGCCCAGATTCTCCCCGGCTGCCAATAAGGTTCCGTCCTGCAGCAGCGCAAAGTTATCAAAAGTATACGAATGCACTGCCCAGCTTAAGTTCTCCAGTTCCGTATCGATTCCGTCGTCATTTTGCCGTATTGCCTCCAGCCATACCATACTGACATTTTCCAGCACCTTCTCCGGTGCCCAGACAAAGTCATGGACATTCTCACTCTTCGCGACACCGCATTGTCCGAAGATGTTCAGTCCCCACATGTATAAGTCGCCGTTCTCCGTGATTGCCGCACCGTTCCACGCACTGATATCCACATAGACACAGTTCTCCAATACCTTATGTGGCTCCAGGTACATCATTTTCACCGGATTGTCCTGATTCTCCTCCACTGTCCAGTAAGCATCGTAATCGCTGCCGTAGGTGCTTGTGGTTGTCCGCATCTGTCCCCACCAATAGACGCTTCCGTCCTCCTGTAATGCAACGATGGCTTCTCTGCCGGCTCTGGCATATCTCACATTTTCCATCAGCAGCACCGGTGTGCACACACGGTCATTATCATCATCGCTATACACCTGTTTCACAGAGTCTTTCCCTAACAGGAGTCCTGCCATATTCAGCCCCATTCCGTATAGCTTTCCATCGTCCGTCAGATAGATGCAGAAATTGTTATTCAGGTTAGCGTCCACAGAGACCACATGATCCGCGATCCGAGCCGCATCCATTTTCCCCAGGTCCAGATCCGTCTCGTAGCTGCCGTTTCCCAGCTGTCCGTTTTGATTATAACCGCTGCCCCAGAGGACACCGTCTGCATCAATATAATAATGATTCCATGCCGTGGCACGGTCGGTGATATACTGCTCCACGATCCGAAGCGGGCTGCTTATCTGCAGATCCTCCGCCCGGCGGATATAGAATGTCGGCAGATCCTTTTCTTCCTCTGCATCGCTCTCCGCCGTCACACTGTCAGCAGTCTCTCCTGCGACATTTCCTGCCTCCGGCTCCTGCTCCGTTACGGCACCTTTCTGTGTCAGTAATATCAATGCCACCACGACACACAGCTCCACTGCAAGCGCTGCAAGCTTCCCAGCGGTCTTACGTCCTTTCAAAATATGCCGGATCCTGCCCTTGATGTCACCTTCATCGAAGCACACCGGTGCCGCGAAGATCCTGCGTGCAGTCGTGTCGACCGCCATGTATAACAGTGCGGTGGCATATTCCTGTCTGCCCTCCGGCTCCAGCTGCTCCGTCACTGCCTCGTCGCAGGCTTTTTCCATATCGCAGCACATCAGATAATACGCCAGCCATACCACCGGGTTCACCCAATGCACAATACTGATCAGGTATGCCAATATTTTCCACAGATAATCCAGACGGTGCAGGTGAATCCGCTCATGCTGCAGCACGCAGTCATAGAACTCCGGATTCATCTCCACCGGCAGATAGATCTGCGGTCGCAGGATCCCGAATACCATCGGTGTACGGATCCCGTCCACGTAACGTATGCCCTCCTCTCCGGGGAGACATTCCGCCAGACGGCGTTTCATTCTTATATACGAAAAAATAAAATACGCGAGAAAGCAGGGGATTCCTGCCAGCCACAGGCATTCAACTGCAAATATTACCCGCAAAAAGGTAGCCGATGCGAAAAATGCGGCTGCCGTGCCGGTGGACTGTACATCCGGTGCCGGAAGTGCGCTCGATTCCGATCCGCGGTTCGTACTCTGTTCTATCGTTACATCCGTTCCTACAGTTGTCTGTCCATGCACAGCATTATTCTCTGGCAGGGTACTCTGCCCTGTCATAGTGCCCTTCTCCGGTAAGGTATTCTGCCCCGGCACGATGCTCGTCCCCAGTCCCGTTACCACTGTCGGTCCATCCGCGCTCACCGCCACTACCATCGACTCCGGCTGTGCCCACCAAAATCCATGCGCATTCTCGATCTTCCAGGGAAATATAAGATAGAAAAAGACGATTCCCCACAGCAGCACACAGTACCGGTAGGAGATCCGCAATCCCCGGAATACCATCCGCAGAAGCAGCACGATCCCTATGATAATACTTCCCTGAAGACTCATTCTGACCAGTATCTGCATCATTGCCATTACTGTCATTCCTTTGCTCCTCCATTATTTTCGATGATTTTCTTCAGCTCCTTGATCTCTTTCTTAGACAGCTTTTTCCGGGAAGTAAATGCCGCTACGAAATCCGGCAGAGATCCTGCGAAAGATTCCTCAATGATCTCCTCGCTCTGTCTCGCCTGGAACATCTGCTTCGACAGCAGCGAAGTAACGACACCGTTCTCACTGATAAATATCCCCTTCTGGCAAAGGCGCCGCAAGACTGTATAGGTCGTGGATTTCTTCCAGTTTAACTCCTGCTCGCACAGCTTCACCAGTTCCCCGGAGGAGACCGGCTCATGCTCCCAGATGATCTCCGCAAAACGCATCTCAACAGCACCCATGGTATATTCCGACATTGCAATTCCTTCCTTTCTGTTCTCGTTGTATCTATGATGTCTTATAACGCAAAATGGTTTACAAGTTGTAACGTTTTTATGTTACATCCTGTAAACCATTTCTGTCAATGCCTATTTTTTATCTGCTAAGGTAAAAGTTTCTCTTATACTGGAAACTTTTTTTATTTTTATCAATTGTTTCCAGTATAAGTTTTATCACCCACCATATGGCATCAAGTCATTAAAAGTCGCCCAAGCCTCCTCGGCAGTGTAATCCGCCAGCTTAAGCCACCCGGTGACACCATTCTCGGTCTCCACGCAGAGCCACTGTCTGCCGGCATCCAGATAAAGGAAATAGACTCCGTGATCTGCGTTGATGGTAAAGCGTTCGCTGCCGGCATCCGGAGTCCGGCAGACTTCCAGATCCTTATTGAGTCCGTGCAGGACCGCCTGCTCCGGCAGATCATAGCGGTCTGTGGGGATCTCCGCCAGCCTTCCGTCACTTCCGATGCAGTATATGATTCGCAGATTCTCTCTCTGCAGGATATAATCATAGCTTTGGGTGGTGATGATCTGGCCGTTTTCCACCCAGATCTCCCGGATATCCTGCGCGAAGCTTCCTACCTCCTGTAGTTCCCCGTTCTCATAGCTGAACAGGAAACTCTCGCACTGTCCGAACTCGTCCCTACGCATCAGTGCCAACAATATCTGTCTGCCATCCGGGCTGAACGCATAGATGCTGTTCCCCAGATTCTGTGCTGTCCGCGTCTCGCCTCTTGTAGTGTTCACCTCAAATACATACTTGTCCAGGGGCGAATGATCCAGCTCGTTTACTGCCTGTGCCATCTGGGGCCGCAATATGATCCGCTCTGCACTGCCGTTCCCATCGAGATCAAGCAGGGCATAAGTCTCCTGCGCTGCCCGCTCGGACAGATCGAATACGACTCCCACATTCGTCATAATATCCCGTCTCTGTGCTGCTGCATAAGCATCCGCTTCCTCTGTCGTCAGATCTGCCGCCACCTTCCCATTCCAGACCGGCTGGTTGGACAGAAGCGGAAGTTTCATCTGGGCGGTTCCGTTGCTCTGACTCAGGATCCAATAACCGTCTTCCGCAGTAAGCATGTCTGCGGAGAAATCCTGCGCCTCCGACGGCAGCTTCCAGTCCGTGACCCCGTTTTCTCCGGTCTGTCCCGAAGTATCATATTCTCTGATCGTGTCGATCCAGATTTCCAGATCGCCATCCTGATAATCAGAAGCTGCAAAATAGTACAATCGGACACTATCCTGTTGCTTCAGATAAGCCATCTCCTGTCTATAACTGTCAGACGTATAGTAATTTCCCACATTCTGGTAAACCGTGGAACGTCCCTCTGCCGCACATCCCGGCGCTATATATCCCGGAACCATACAATTTAGTCCGGCGTCGTCCCCGGTGGCTGCATAAATACCGTAGCTGGAGACCTGATAAGTAGCAGCAACATCCGCAAAAGATCCGGGGGATACCTTTACATACACCCATTTTTTCGACAGTTCTGCCACGGTAGCCCAATTTTCATCCCTGGGTCCGTATTCCGCATAGACCACTCTGGCCTGATTTTCTCCATCCAGAGGGCCGGTAGAATGCCGGCCTTTACTGTCGATGTCTCCCAGGGAGAGCATCCAGATCTGACTGCTCTCCTCCGCAAATACCATGGGAATATCGATACCGGATCCATCAGCGAAAATATAATGTACGTTTGCCACAGAACCTTCGCCGGGTCTTGTGGAATCCTTTTGGAAAAATAAATACTGCCTCCCGGCTTCATAGAGCAGTTCCGTCATTTCCCCGCTGCCACCCTGCAGATTCAGCAACGTTTCCGCAGCCTTCACCGGATCCTTGTAGGTCTCATGGGCAGCGGCATCTCCGTCTAAAATCCGCTGATGCAGTTTCCGCGCCGCGGCACCATTGTAGCCGAGATATTGGATTCCATCCTGTCCGGCAAAAGACCGGGTATCCTCCAAGGCAGCCACATCAAACAGGGCACTGAACTCTTCCCTGCTGTGGATACCCTGCTCAAATACCGTCAGCCATTCCGTTTTGGCAGCCTCATAGTCCACTTCACCCGCCGTTAAATCCCCTTCCGCTGTTTCATCCGACGTTCCTGTCATGTCTGTCGCATCCGCCCCGGTCTCCGTATCATTATCCGCATTTACTGCATCTGTTCCACCGCCAGGGTTGCTACACAGGCATACCACCAATATCACAAGCACCGCCACCGCACCAACCAGCATCCAGAACGGCGGCTTGCGGTAGTCCAACACGTGCCGGATACGATTCTTCACATGATCTTCTCCAAAAGAAAGCAGTGCGCAGATGGAACCGCCCCGATAGCGTTTCCATTCCCCACCGGAAGCCTCTTCCAACAATGTATAGGAATAGATTTTCTTGCTCTCCTCCCCGAGGAGCTTCACCACTTTTTCATCACAGGACATCTCGCAGTCCATATTCATCAGATAAAATGCCAGCCACACCAGCGGATTGAACCAGTGGACGCAGCAGATCACCAACGCTAGTGGTTTCCACAGATAATCTCTGCGCTGTAAGTGTACCCGTTCATGATACAGAACAACTTTTCTGCTCTCAGGATCTAAGCCCGAAGACAGATAGATTACCGGATGGATCAGCCCCATGACGAAGGACAGATGCCCACCGTCGATCTCGCAGATCCCCGGCTCTACCTGTCTGACACCGCTGTCAGGTCTGCGGATTCTATGATGCATGCGCAGATAAGAAAATCCATGAAACACTAAAAATCCTGCCATTCCAAGCAGCCATACAATCGTCAACCCCCGAAACCACAGAGGGCGGGATAAGCTGCCGGTGTCAGCTGCTCCATCTTCAACTCCCGCCGATTGGGCAGCATTGCCTGTTATCTGCTCATGATCCACACGGTCAGTTCCGTTTGCATTTTGTCCGTTCACCACGGTTATCGAGTCTGCCGGGTTCCCTGACATCCCGCCAGGCGCATTCACATTATTATTGGTATCTGTGGTACTGACTCCAACACCATCACTTCTGGTCTGCCCGGTTACTGCATCCGCATCCGGAAAATTTGCCATATCGCCTGCTGCTCCACGGTTATCCCATTCGCCTGCCACTTGCATATCTGCCGCCATCACAGGACTCGTCTGTGTCCCCACTGTCAGCAGTCTCTCTGGAATCAGGCTGATCCTGGTCCCCGGCAGCACCGGACAGCACAACCGCACGAACACGATTCCCCACAACAGATAGGAGCACCATTTCGGCGCTTTTTTTAATAAAATTCTTGCCAGGATCACTAGCAGGATGCAATAACTTCCCACCAGGCTCAGCCGCCATATGCTGTCAAAGATCCTGTAGATGCCTTCACTCATAAGCCCCTCCTGTACTATCCCCGGAAACTCCGCTCCCTGTCATCGGTGTTCTGTAAATCTCCAAAGCTTACTAATTTGTCACCCCGGTAGCTGAGACTTCCACTGTCTCCTTCCTGCAATTCTCTGTAAATTCTGTTAGAGACTTCCAGCGTGATCCGTTCTCCCGGTTTCTCCAGATTTTCAAAGATAACACTCTTGACATTTTCTGTCTCCGTTATCCCGGAATTTACCATACCATCTGCCAGGTATACCGGCTGCCCCACCGCTGTGGACTGCTCTTTGCTGACGACTGTTGCTCTGCTCACGGTGTGTTTGCCTCTCTGTTTATTCTGAAGGCTCCGATCAAGCAGATATAATAAATATCCCAGGATTACTACTACGAATAACACGGCCAGTACATTTTCCACCGGACTGAATTTCAACTGCTGTATCATATGAACCCTCCCTTTTTAATCAGCGTGATTTAATCCGCCAAAATAATCATCATAGTTGATACCGGCTTCCAGACGGAACCACCCCTGCGTATTGTCTTCCGCCTGCAGGCAGATCCAGTTCTGCGTTGCATCCAGCTTCGTCATGCGTACCTTGCTTCCTGCCGGCAGTATGAAGGTCTCACCATTCGGTGTACGGTACAGCGTCATATCCTGCAAAAGTTCCACCTCTGCATAGCCGCTCAACCAATACTCCTCCTGCGTTAGTTCCTGAAGATGCCCGTTTTTCGTCACATAATAGATTCTCTCGATAGAATCTATTGTCATTACGTTGTAGGGTTCGTGGACCTGCATCTGCCCGTGCGAGATTTGAATGCGCCGAATATCCTGTTTTATCTGTCCGATCTCCACCAGTTTCCCATTTTCATAATGATAGAGCCTGGTCAATGGATCCGCACTGGGACCATCTTCATACAATGCGATCAGAATCTGTTCCCCATCCGGGCTGAACGCGAAGATAGAATTGCTCATATTCTCCGTATAAATCTCTGTCGCCTGACCGTTTACTTCCAGCACTGCATCACTCAGGTCATAGCAATTCATTTCACTTAGTCCCATATTCACATATTTCGTATATTCCTCCAGGGAATATCCCTTTACCGGCTCCGCAGGATGTATCGAGATTTTCTCCGATATCCCGTCGCCATCCAGATCCAGCAGGGCAAAGGTCTCATCTTCCGTTCGATTCGACACATCAAATACTACTCCCGGATAAGCCAGAGTATCGGCTCCCCGTGCGGCAGCATAGCTTCCATACAAGCTGCCAACCCCTGTCAACGGCAGTCGGATTGTGATCGCCGGATTGCTGCTATTTTCTATATAGTAGTAGCCTTCACCTACCCACAATCCATTCCCAATCTGCAAATTCTCCGGCAGTGCCCTGTCGGTTATAGTACCTGTGTCCAAGTCGTATTCCCGTAACACCGTAGGCATCCAGGCATCCGATCCAAAATGCGACTCATCGGGATCTGTCAGGTAATAGACCTTAATATCGCTATTATCCGTCAGTCCCCGGTCCGCCCGATACCCATTATAGACTCCTGATTCTGAAGTCCGGTATGCTATCGGCACACAAGTCACATCCGCGGGAACCTTCGCCGGAATCCGCTCTGCATGAATACAGCCAAATGAATTATCCTGCTCATCCATCAGATAGATTCCATAGGAAGACACCTGAATATGCTGTCTTTCTCCGATGTTGTCTTCTCCGATATAACTGCCTTCCGGGAATGGATACTGCCCGGCGTCGCTAAGTTCATATTCCGCATACACATTCCGTGTACAGATATCTCCCTCTAACGGTCCGTAGGTTTTGTCCGGATCACCACTGCTGCTCAGATCCCCGAAGGATAAAAACCACAGATGCTGTGTCTCCTCTGCCATTACCATGGGGATATCTATGAAAGAGGCGTCTGCCGCAAACGTATACCGTACATTGACCACAGAACCTTCTCCCGGAGTGTCACTGAAATTAAACTGCTGTTTTGCCTTGTAAAGTGTCTCCGTCACAGTCCCGTTTCCTTCCCCCAGATGAAGAAGTGTCACCGCGGAAGTCACTGGATCTGTGTATTTCTTGTATTCCTGTGAAGTATTTCCGTCTAATAAAGCCTTGAATATCCCATACACATAATCTCCGTTATTCTCTGCCCACACCAGATCATGTGCTGTGTTATCCCATTGAAAAGTCCGCTGTGCTTCTATGGTTTTCAGAGAAAAAATGTTGCCGAATTCTTCTCTGTTGTGAATCGTTATGCCAGCAAATTCTTCCGGAGTCACCACACTGCCCATACCGTTTTCCTGTGGTCCTGTCTCTGCACCGGAGTCTACCGTCTCTGTCGTGGTGCCGGGATTTGAGCCATCTGTCATATCTACTTTGCCACCCGGGTTGCTACACAGGCATACCACCAATATCGCAATCACTGCTGCTGCGCCAATCATGACCCAGAACGGCGGCTTGCGATAGTCCAGTACATGACGAATCCTATTCTTCACATGGTCTTCGCCGAAAGATAAAAGTGCGCAGATAGATCCGCCCCGATACCGCTTCCATTCCCCACCGGAAGCCTCTTCCAGCAATGTATAGGAATAAATTTTCTTGCTCTCTTCACCGAGAAGCTTCACCACTTTTTCATCACAGGACATCTCGCAGTCCATGTTCATCAGATAAAATGCCAGCCACACCAGCGGATTGAACCAGTGGACGCAGCAGATCACCAACGCTAGTGGTTTCCACAGATAATCTCTGCGCTGTAAGTGTACCCGTTCATGATACAGAACAACTTTTCTGCTCTCAGGATCTAAGCCCGAAGACAGATAGATTACCGGATGGATCAGCCCCATGACGAAGGACAGATGCCCACCGCCGATCTCGCAGATCCCAGGTTCCACCTGCCTGACACTATTGTCAGATCTACGAATCCGATGACGCATGCGCAGATAAGAATAAGCATGATATCCCAGGAAGCCAAGCATTCCTGCCAACCATACCATGGATAATACACGGAACCACACCGGGTATGTCCATGCGCGGGCGTCAGTACCCGTTCCGGCAGATGTTCCCGAAATCACTGCATCTGTTCCACTGGCTGCCACCCCTGCAACCGTAGCTCCACTTTCTGTTCTCGCAGTTCCCAGGGAAAAATCCTGCGTGCTGTCATCGTTCATGACAGTATTGTCATTTCCACCAGCCATCGTTTTTTCTGCCGTCTGGCTGTCCGGTACTTCCTCTGCATCGTACTCCCGCCGCAGGACATCTCCGATATCCTTCGTATCGTTGGCCTCTGCATAACCATGACTGCCCGGACCGACTGTCTGCTGCCCTGACGTCATCTCAGTCCCCACCGACAGCAATTTCTCCGGAATCAGGCTGATTCCTGTCTCCGGTAGTATCGGGCAGCACAACCGCACAAACACGATTCCCCATAACAGATAGGAACACCATTTTGGTGCTTTTTGCAACAAAAGTCTGGCGAGGATCACCAGCAGCACACAGTATCCTCCCACCAGACTTAAGTTCCATACACCGTCAAATATTCTGTAGATATTCTCACCCATAAGCCCCTCCTGTCCTGCCCCCCGGCAAGGCATAGTCGATGTTTTATAGACTCTTTGTAATTATAGTCTACATTCTACCGACCCATCTGTCAAGTAAGAAATCTGTTGCAAACAAAACTTACTTCTGCACCGCTTCCATCAGACGCTCCTGCCAGTCATAGAAAGCCTGGCCGTCCACCAGGCAGCGTTCGTCCTCACCTATCCATAATCCCTGTTCTTCCGACGCGTAGCGAAAGGTACTTGTCTCACCGTCTGCATAGACAAACTGAAAATATCCCACACCTTCCACCATCTCTTCCGGCGGGATCGGATCCGATGTCACCTCTCCGGACATCTGTATAAATTCCTGCCACAGCTGCTCTACGGCAGCAGCATCTTCCACGTAATCGTAATCCTCCGTGCAGAAGCTACAACCGATCTTCTGCGGGCATTCCTCCGGCAAAAAGTTCGCACAGGACGCGGTCTTTGCACTGTTTTCCAGCATTCCGGGATACCATACATCCGCTATGACATAGGCTTCTTCCGGTGTTGTCGCCGGATATAAAACATAGCTGGCGGGATCCTCTACGGAGATCATCCCTTTTTCCACGTTCTGCACCGCTTCATAAATCGCTACGGTAGTCTGCGCATCCGGGGTTCCGATCCAGCCGGCTGCGCTTCTCTCCTTCCCAAATCCTCTGCTTCCTCCGTAGGTGAAGAAATAATTTTGCGGTTCCTCTCCCTCTCCGGCAAAAGATATCTGCCCGTGGAAAGAGCTGCCGTGGATCCAGGGCAGTACCCGGTAATAATAGGTTCCGTTGACGCTCACTTGTACCTCTTCCTGCTTCCCGAAAGCGTTCTCCTTCGGCATCTGAATCCCCGGCACCGTGAAATCCACCGTTTTGCGGAATTCGATGAGATTCAGCAGAAGTACCACTACCACCAATACGATTGCACTGAGAAAAATGGTTGCTTTTACGTTAATCTTCTTCATAAGCCCCTCCTTTGTTTACCTTCTATCTATACTGACGACTTTTATACTCCGTTTGTTACAAACAGCATAACAAAATTTCACCCCTGAATCTACTTTTTTCACCCAAGCGACCGCTTTCTGTTATTTCTGGTCTTTTTATAACATAACCACTGTAAATGCACAATTGAGCAGATGGAAACTTAACAGTCTGGAACTATAAAACTGGCGGCATCGGCTTCCCGGTGTCGCCAGTTTATTGTCATTCTATTTTACAAGTGGCTCATAATAGAGCACTGTCTTCGCAGGATCTTTTCCGCTGATCTCCACGCCGTCCGCCGTCGTTCCCTGGAAGCCGTCGGATGCGCCGATATAGAGAATGCGACCGTCCGGTACGAGGACCGCACATGTACCTTCCGTACCGCAGGGCATCTCCCAGTTCTCCTGCACTCTGGTGAATTCCGTCACACCCAGACGATAGGTGTCCACGCCGTTGTATCCCCATAGGATAAAATCTGCCGTCTCACTCACACCTGCTGCCACCATTTTCCACGGGTAGATCGTATCGGCACTGCAAACAACATTCTCACCTCCAGCCACCGGAACAAACCTGAGGCTTTCCGGATCTACTGACACTAATGTCATAGCCATATCACCTGCTGTCGTATCGCCCACTGCCTGTGCAGCCGCATAGACTTTGCCGTCCTTACCCTGTCCTAATGCTCCGGCACCTTGTACGGCATAGTTGTTGTCATCCGCCACGGTTCCGATCAGCTCACCTTCCGCAGAATAGATCCGCACATAACTGCCGTCCTCCTGCATCCGCATCCGCACATATAATCTGCCCTGGGCATCTGTTGCCATACTATCGACTATATTCCATTCCCTCTCCCCAACAGTAAAACTGTTCAGAAGCGTTCCTTCCGGGCTGATATGATAGATTACAGGCAGCCAGCCGTGTTCCGCTCCCGGAGATGCCAGTCCGCGTAATGCCGCATAGACACTTCCGTCCGGTGCGATGCACAGGCTATACACCTCGCCGTCCTCATTGAAATCATCATAAAACTTTTCCGGGGTCCCGCTGCCGTAAGTCAGATATTCCACCCGTGCTTTCCCTTCCATGGTGAACCCACCGACATACAGCCCCTGTTCTACCGCCACAGCACACCGGATACTTACGTCTCCCTCATAGGCGACCTGCCATTCCTGTGCTGCAGTGTCTGCCCCCGGGACTACACTTGCCTCTCCTGCGCCCTGTGTCTGTTGCGATCCGCTCTCCTGTGACATATCACCCGGTAATGCACTATCTTCCGTCTTCACATATTCATAGTCGCCCGCCTCGATCTCTTCTGTGATTTTCGCCAGACTATAATCTCTCTTCTCACGGAAATCGATCAGCTCCAACAGTTCCTCCTCCGTCATTTCCTCTTCCGGCAGGAAAAATGTACTCCGCGCTGCATAGAAAGCCACGCCCTTTTTGTATTTTTCAGGACTATCAAGCATGGCAAGTTCCTTTTGGGGGAAATATCCTTCCTCCAGATAGGCCTGCCTCAGTTCTTCCAGCCTGTTTTTTTCGCCGTCCGTAAGCGGTCTGCTGTAGCTATCCGCTGCAACATCCGCCTCCTGCAACCCGGAAAAATATGTTTCCAGTTTTTCATGATTCATGCTCTCCATCCGCGCCCGGTACAATCCCGATGCCGTCACGGTAACGGAGGCCAGAAGCAGACAGGCTGCTGCCGGGATCACGATTCGTCTAAAGCCATAATGGCGTACCGTTTGATTCACTCTCTTTCCATCCGTGTTTTTGCTGTCCTTCTTCTCTGTTTCCAGTCCGTCCAAAATATTTTCCACTTTCGCATCCAGAGACTCCGGCACTGCCATCCGTTCCGCCTCCGCCATTTTTCTTATTTTTCTGTCTATAAAATCATCTCTCATATAAGCCTCTCCCTTAACTGCTCCTTCGCCCGGTACAATCTCGATTTTACGGTTCCCTGCCTGCATTCCAGTATCCTGCTGATCTCCGGGATCGTGCACCGTTCATAATAAAACAGTACGATCACATCCCGGTATCCACCATCCAGCTGCATGACAGCATCCCACAGTTCATGGTGTTCGTCATAAAATGCCGGGGACAGATTCTCTTCCCATGCCACCGCACCGGTCCGCTTATTTTGCCGATAAATCTTTTTCGCTTCATTTGCCGTGATCTGTAAGATCCAGTTTTTAAAGCTGTCCGGATCCCGCAGTGTCCTTAATTTTTCATAGGCATGCAGCACCGCTTCACTGACAGCGTCCTCCGCATCCGCATTATTATTCAGAATAGAATATGCCAGTCGGTACATATGCAGGGTATAGCCCCGCACTTCCCGCACAAATTCCTCTTTTGTCATAACTGACAAAGTAACACCTCCTTCTCTTCGCCGGCTTCATACTATATGAGTCACCGGACGGTAAAAAGGTTCCTGTATTTTTAAAAAAGGCACCGGATGTTCCGATGCCTTTAAATCCAATATACTCTATAACTCTTTGAATTTGTATTTTCCTTTTCCATGCCCGGATACCGGTTCGATTACATCAGCCTGTACCATATTGGATATTATTTTAGAAGCGCCTGAACTTTTCAGCCCAAGCAATTCCATAACCTCTCCTCTGCCAAAAAACTGACAATCTCCGAATTTTTCATATAATACACGGATATGCATAATTGTTTTTGTTGAAAAATTCAGCGTTTTTTCAGCCAATCTTGTTTCAATGTCCACTTTTGATGTTTCAATGTCCACTTTTGATGTTTCAATGTCCACTTTTGAAGTTCCAATGTCCACTTTTGTATCCTTTAAAAGTCCACTGATATGCATATTTCGATTGTGCAGCTCGTTGTGTTCATTTAAAAGCATATTTCTGAGGAAGAGTTCCAAATATTCCGTTGTCTCATGAATTCCTTTTTGTAAATTCGTATAATTGGCTCTGACAAGTGCATTTCTGAAATACCATGCATTTTCCGAAAAAATATCATTTGTTGCAAAAAAACCAAGTGTTCTCAAATATTTTATGAAAAAAACCGCTGTGGTTCTTGTGTTTCCCTCACCAAAAATGTGAATTTGCCAAAGCCTTGATACAAACAAAGCCAGATGATGAATGCTCTCTTCTATCGAAAGTCCTTTATAACTAAAAGCTTTTTCCTGCGAAAAATCATATTCCAACGTAGCACGCAGTTCTGAAGCACTCCCATATATGACCGTTGCGCCATCAAGCACCCATTCTTTCTTCGTAATATTATAATCTCTTATTTTTCCGGCATGCTTATATATTCCACGAAAAAGCTTACGATGAATAGCTATATACTCATTCGGTGAAAAGGAAAACGCCGTTTCGGAAAGGAGCTCCGCAATACGGCTGGAAACTTTATCTGCTTCTTCCGTGCGTTCATTATCTGATACACGGACAGGTCTCTCATTGTAATAGCTTTCTATAAGACTCTGTGCCTCTTTTAGCGTGATCTTACCTTCAATATTTTGAATTGCAGTGTCAATCAGATATTGCGAGGGTTTCAGACCATCTACTGCCTGAAGTCCAACCGCCGTGCTCCACACATACCCTTTTGTTGCTTTATTCGGTTCGGATTCTCTCAGATATTCTTTAAATGGGTCTTTGTCCATATTCATTTCCCCGCTATATATCACTATCTTAGTTTTCCTGCTACTATTTTTATTATATCTTATAATCACAATAAACCAAAATGTTTTTGCAGAGATTTTTGCGAAAATAAAAAATATTTTACCTGAAGATTCCTTCTTGACCCACGAGTTAGTCTATGCTAATATAACAATTGTTATGGAGACAGATCGTAAGAAAATCACGGAAGAAAACTTAATCCGTTGCGGCAGGGAAGAATTTCTGGAAAAAGGCTACGCCGGGGCGAACCTCCGGGATATCTGCAAACGGGCCGGAGTTACTACCGGGGCTTTTTATTTCTCTTTTGAAAATAAAGAGGCACTGCTGGGGGCAATTCTGGATCCCCTGATTGCCGAATATCAGAAAATGATGTATGAAATTACCAAAAGAGAACAGGAACATCCTGAGACCGCAGAGCAGAATGAACGTGAGATCATGGAATATATCTGTGCGCACAGGCAGGAATGTGAACTGGTACTGGAGAAATGCTCCGGCAGCAAATACGAATCCTTCCGGGATGTCGTCTTCAACAATATGTTCACGGCCTTTCAGGGCTATTATGAAAAACAACTAGGCTATGTGCCCGATAAAGAATTACTACGGATTCTGACATCCATGAGGTTACACGGATTTCTGGAATTGATCAAAGGAGATTATGATATGGAACACCGCCTGTTCCTGACGAAAGCCATCGGTATTCACGCCGATGCCGGAACGCAGGGTTTAATTGCATATTTTAAGAGCGAGAAGGATGCTCACCGTTAATGCGGTGGGCATTTTCTTTTATAAAAAATAACAAATATAACTTTTGTTATATTCAGAAAACAAGTAGGAGGATTAGTTATGAACAAAAACGTGAACTACGGAAACTGGGTACCTGAAAAAATGTTGGCGCTGTGCTATGTCGCTGCTGCCGTACTCGGCATTGCCGCCTATGTGACCGGACCGGTGCTGCATCTTGCCATTCCGACATGGATCCTGGGCATTCTTGCCGCGATTTGCCTGGTCTATGGCATTTACATGCACATCTGTCATGAATTGTTTGCCTTCGGCAAAGGCAACATGATGGCAAAAGTCCATCAGCATCTCGTAGATCATCTGGAATGGGACGGCGAAGGCACTCTGCTCGACATCGGATGTGGTGCGGCTGCCCTGACGATCCGCTGCGCCAAGGCTTTCCCCAAGGCAAAACTCGTCGGTATGGACTACTGGGGTGCCGAGTGGAACTATGCCAAAGAGCAATGTGAAGCCAATGCGAAAGCGGAGGGTGTTGCCGACCGGATCACCTTCCACAAAGGAGATGCCGCCCATCTGGAAGATCCGGATGAGACCTTCGATGCCACTGTCAGCAACTTTGTCTTCCACGAAGTCCGTTCCGCCAAGGATAAACGGGATGTGGTCAGAGAAGCTCTGCGCATAGTCAAAAAGGGCGGTGCCTTCTCCTTTCAGGACATGTTCTCCCAGAAAGCACTCTACGGTGACATGGAAGAATTTGTCGAAGAATTGAAAAAAGAAGGAATCACAGAAATTCACTACATCGGCAATCTTGAGAAGAAACTGGATTTTATCCCGGGATATGCCGCTGCTCCCTGGATGATCTCCGGAATGGGAATCCTGTACGGTCGGAAATAATCACGAAAATCAAAAATGTTTTTGTATAGTTTTTCACGAAATCCAAAAATGTTTTCACGTGGTTTTTCACGAAAATCAAAAATGTTTTTATATAAAACCATCCCGGACACTGTGTCTGTCTCACAAGCACAGTGTCCGGGATGTCAAATTTCTTCTTATATGTCCACCCTATAATGTAATATTGATCACCGGCACAGGCGCCGCCGATACACCTACGCCGACAGCATCTGCGGAAAATGAAGTCCCTGTCATGCCGGAGGAAACCGCTCCTGCATTCCCGGTGGGAATGACCACGTTGTCTTTCATTTTCTCCAGGTGGTTGAAAACTGCTTTCAGGTACTCCGCATCGGCCTTGACGATGTCTTTCATCTCTTTGTTGCGGTGTTTGATCTTCATCATCTTGAGGTCTGCGGGATCCATCTCCCTATTCACAGAGACCGCATTATCTGATAATCCATCCAGCCCCATCTCTTCCATCAAGTCGCGTAAGCTATCGGACATTTCCTGCATCATCTCCGAAGTGAAATCGCTCATTTCCGACATAAAGTCTCCCGTCTGCGCATAGAATGCATCTATGCCAAGATCAATATAGTCGGATATATCATAGCTATCCCCTGCATGCACCTCATTGCCTGCATACTCATATGCGGAGAGATCCCTTGACATTTCATCCGCAGAACTTTCCGCAGACATTTCTTCCGCATTCCGCGCGTTTTCAGATTCTGCGTCCTGCGCATCCTTCGTTTCTTCTTCACTGATCCGGTCTCCCTGGCAGATTCCGCCGGCAGCCTTCATCATTTCCTCTTCTTCGAGATGTTTTGCTTTCTTCTTCGCCACACGTTCCATAGCCTGTGCATGAGCGATTGCTGCGTCGATCTCTTCACTGTCGCTGTCACTGTCACTGTTCTGCTTCTGACGCTTCAGGCGCATGATCTCTCTTCTCGCCTGTCCGGCTGCCTGCTTTGCCGCCTGGGACGTCTTGCTCCGCAGTATCTTGGACGAGATATTTTTGAACTGGTACTTCAATTTCTTCAGCGCCAGCGTCGTGTTCTTCGTCTGCTGCCTCTGATTGCGCAGCGATTCACTGTAACTCAGGGAACTTGTAACGATGGAATCCTGTCCCCAACTGTTCGCTGCCTGCGTCTGCGTACTTTGACTGTTTCTGGACAGCATTCTACGAATATCGGTAACAGAACTTTTATTTTTTGCTCCGAAGATACTGTTCTGCTTGTTCTGCGTCTTCCTTCCTCCGGAAAATGTCTGCGGCAAACCGGTATTACCGCACCCGTAAACACCTCCGGACTTCCCCATAGAAATCATACAACCTCACCCTACCCTCTGAAGTCAAAGTTCTGGCCGACCTGCCGTTCACTTGCAGTCTGCACACTGTCACTCCGCTGATTAAAATTGTAGGTTTCTATCTTAGACAACAGTTCTTCTATGGAACCGGCGCTGATTGTCACCGTATCCTCTGTGCCGGTTTCCTCCTTGTTGTCTGCTATCTTATCCGACTTCTTGTCTTTTAGCCGTTCTTCCTTTTCTTTCTTAGCAGCCTTCTTCTCCGCAGCTTTTTTCTCTGCTCTCTTCTGCTCGCCTTTTTTCTCGATTCTCGCCTTCTGGTCTGCGCTTGACTTCTTCAGCACTGCAAAAAATGACAGTGTTCCTCCATCATTTACCTGCATTCCAAAGCCCTTGACCTGCGCACCGGAACTCTGCAGGCTGGTCTTTAACTGCTGTATCTGTGCAGCGGCACCGCTCAGGATTCCCTCATACTGTTTGCGGAATTTCTCGTCTGTTGCCATCTGTTCGATCTTGTCCTCATCAATGAGAACAACCGTCTTATAGCCATTGGCATATTTTGCAGCATTGGCTTTTGCATTCTCCTTCTGATCTCTGCTGACCAGAATAAAATCATAATTTCCGTACCTCTTCTTCAGCTGCTCATAGTATTTCGCAGCCTTCTCCGACAGCTCCGGCTGACCGATGGTTCTGCCGTAATCCTCAGTCTTTCCCCTGGTCTGTGCCGTTTCGGACGTCTTTCCCGTACCTGTTGTGCCGGCTGTCTTATCCGGCGTTCCGAATACCTCAGGCTTCTTCGTCTTCGTACTCTTGCTGTAATCACTCTGCGCAGCATACGCACCTACGCTGCCGGTTGCTCCGATTCCCGCCATAATTATTTCCTCCTTGAAAATAAATGCCAAATCCGTTTGTTTACCTAGTTCCTCTATTGAGAATATCGGACAACTTCTCCGACTTTTTTATACACACCAAAAGGAAACATGCAAAAATGTGCAAAAAAACCGCCTTTCTGCGCCTTTGTGGATCAGAAAAACGGTTTTCCTGTAAACTTTATCCTAAATTACTATTGATTCAAATGGTTGATCGTAACATGCAGCTCTCCCAACAGCTTCTTAATGTCCGCACTGGAGGTCGCCATATCTCTTGCTAACTTCTGTACTTCCGTTGCCACCACGGCAAAGCCCTTGCCCTGATCTCCGGCTCTTGCAGCCTCAATCGAAGCATTCAGTGCCAGAATCTGCTGTCTCTTGCTGTAGCCATCGATTTCCTTGGTCTTGTCCGTTGCTTCCTCGATCTGTTCCGCAGCTTTCGTAATGCCACCCTTTAGCTCACCTACCAGATTCTCGTTTTTCCTGTTGACGTAGCTGGCTCTTACGAACATGTTGATCACATCTCCCAGCAGATTTGCCGAAGCGTCGATCTGCTCCCTTGTCTTTACATTTACCTTTTTCAAGGCCTTGATATATTTATCCTCATCAATGCCAAGTTCTCTTGCTGTCTGACGGAACTTCTCCTCATCCGGATTCTCCGGCAGCACCTGTCCTCCGATAATACTGCCCAGCACGGTTCCATCCTCCAGTGTGATCGGAATACCAAAATCCACAAGTCCCGCATGGCAGGGATACACACCATGGCCTTCTCTGTCACACTGCTCGCAGCGCTTTTTCCCCTCTGCGCTTCCTCTCGTCAGATCAATACAGAACTCCGTAAAATTATAACAGTCACTGATGTATTTTCCGTCTGCACCCACAGCCACGGTTGCCAGTCCCGTGCTGTTTGCCCAGTTCTTCATGATCTGCTCGAATTTGTTCATGTCACAAAAATCCTGAATCTTCATATAACTTCCTACTTTCCCGGTTATCTTAACCGCCGAACGCATCAAATCCGGGGACTTTTTGTCCCGGTATTATCTTATATTTGCATAAAAAATTATACCACATTTTTCAATATTTTTCGCCCTTTTTAATATTTTTACAGATATTTTTTTCGACATTATCTGCCTGAATGCAGTATTTTGTATGGCTCTGAATAGTTAACAAAAATAAATGAAATGTAGAGCCATCTATAGTATAATTATCTGGATAAAAATATTGAAGCAGACCAAGCGAAAAAGGAGGTACCGTTAATTGAGGAAAACGAAGCTATTCATAAAAATAATATATGTTCTCATTCTGATATTATCTACAGCCCTGCTCAGTGCCTGCTCCGCCAGCACCTCCGATAGTGCAGAAAAATACATTGTCCTGATCGGCGAAGATCCTGAGATCACAGAAAAACTTTCTGACATTGATCTGCTTGTCATAGATGCGGAATATTTTTCCCAAAATGACATTGCCCGTTTAAGAGAAAATGGTATCCATGAAATCTACTCCTATATCAATATCGGATCGATCGAGAACTTCCGGTCCTATGATACAGACTTTGAGAAATATACTCTGGGTGCCTATGAGAATTGGCCGGAGGAAAAATGGATCGATGTCTCAGCTCCGGAATGGCAGGCATGTGCAGCTTCCAGAGTAGACTCTCTGGTGCAGAAGGGTGTGGACGGCTTTTTTGTCGATAACACGGATGTATACTATAACTATCCGCAGGAATCCATCTATGACGGAATCCTTACGATTCTGGACTATATGGACCATACCGGCAGAAAGATCATGATCAACGGCGGGGACTGTTTTGTAAAAAAATATCTTACAGCTGAAAAAAACGTTCTCATCGATGGGGTAAACCAGGAGAACGTTTTTACTGCGTACGATTTTTCAAATGATACCTATACCATAAACGATAAAAGTACACGTGAATACTATACTGATTATTTAGATTTTGCTATGTCACACGGCTGTACCGCTTATACTCTGGAATACGCAACGGTTCCTGCCATCCGCAGACAAGCAGCCACCTACGCCGCGAAACATGGATACATCTGCTGCATTTCTGATAATATTGGGTTATGTCTGGAAAAATAACATATTCCTATCAGCCGCCATCACAGAAATGTAATGACACAAGTATCCAGATGCTTTTGCTTTGTCTGTTCATCCGCATCAGCAGCTGTGCACAGATCACAATAATAGCATATATTGTAACCTCCCTGACCCTTGGTGTTTTCTGTCACAGCATAGTATCCTGCCTTCAGCTTCACAGTCTGCCCACTTAAAAAGTGAATCTCTCTGAGTTCATAACCGCCTTCTCCAATATTATCCACCAGCGGCACCTGCGGATTATACACTCCTGTAGAAGCATAATCCAGCTGAATCTCCGTATAATAATTCTTCAGATTCGCCTGATCTGCCGCCACCTTTGCCTTATGTATATAAGACAGATACTGCGGTGCCAGTACTCCCACCAGCACTGCCATGATAGCTATTACAATGATCAGCTCTACTAATGAAAATCCCCCGTTTCCCTTCTTTCCTTTTGATTTTTTCATGACTTTTCTCTCCATTACATTACAATACATTCCGCAGGCATCAGGCCCACTGATTTTCTCCGTCATGATTTTATCATTTCCAAAGTAAATGTCAATAAAGTAATTATTAAATATATATGATGCCAGGGTCAAAAGGTCTAAGCCCACATGAGCTTGCTCATAAGTGGGTGAAAGACCTTA
>ENA-OWYR01000108-OWYR01000108.1-human-gut-metagenome-genome-assembly--contig:-NODE-108-length-45162-cov-11.0926_pt1 | contig 45162 bp, 40 predicted proteins | sample MGYA00249753_ERZ652092 | MGnify/ENA primary metagenome ERZ652092 (study PRJEB26925, sample SAMN05827204) | human gut metagenome | biome: ENVO:2100002; feature: ENVO:00000062; material: ENVO:00002003... | reverse complement strand
TGACGTCGAGTCTCGTGGGCTCGGAGATGTGCATAAGAGACAGCGCCTCTACACGTTCCAGCCTTGCCCTGGCGGTGGGAAGGTCGTCCACATTCACGCCGAAGGTCAGGAGCTTTGTGCGGACAATGCCGTTGTTGCTTTTGGCGATCTGGTTTTCCAGCATTTCCACATACTCACACCGGACGTTGTTGTAATCATCGTCCTGCATGGGGATGTTCACGCTGTACCGGCTGCCCGGGCGGCTCCGGTGGTTGAGGAAGGAAAGCTGGAACGGAAGGCTGCTGTCAAAGTAGTTGAGGCAGGCGCTCCACCCGTCAAAGATGGCTGCCTGATCTTCGGACTGTGCGAGCTGGTAGTTGATGTCCTCGTATTCAATGGTTTTGGTGTAATAGCGGTCCGCTACCCGGCACACCCCGTCCCGGTACATTTCCCGGTAAGGGAGGGTCTGCTGGGCGGTGGTGGGAATGTTCTTTCCTTTCGTGAACAGGCCGGTAAGGCCCTGCTTTTCAGGCTTTCTGCCTGCGGGCTTTCCGGCCCTTCTGCTGTTTCGCAATCGGCTGCGCCTCCTTTCTGGCGCTAAGCAGCGCATAGAAGTTTTCGGTTTTGTAAGGCCGCACACGGGGATAGAGGAACCGTGTGCGGATGATGTTTTTCAGCACTTTTTCCAGCGGCAGACCGTCTCGTTCATACATAGCCAGAAAGAAGAACGGGAGCATGAGGCCGATCATCAGGAACATGGCGGCACTGTTCCCGATACTGCCACGGGAAAACAGGTAAGCCGGGAGGCCCACCGCCGCCGCGCTGGAAAAACAAACAAGCTGGCGCTTCGTTAGGTTGAAGGCCAGCTTTGTCTTGATTTTGGAAAGGTCTTTTGGTACTGGCACATAGGCCATTTTGGTACACCTCCTTTATTGCTTCGGGCCAGCATGGCCCGAGGTTATCTTGCGGCCTCTTTGGCCGGGGCTGTGCTGCGGGCAGCTTCGGCGGCCTCTCGTCCGCTCTGCCTTGCCCGCCAGTATTCGGGGTGATACTGCCGGATGGACTGATTGAGTTTTTCTTCAAACTGTCCTTTGTCCTTAATGCGGTCAGGGATTTTCCACAGCTTTTTGTCCAGCAGCTCCCGGAGCACTACGCTTTCCTGTGCGTCCTCCTCATAGCAAATATAGCCCTTGTCCTTGAAGCCGCATTTTTTGGCTGCTGGGGAGAGAACGGCGGCTACCTCGTTTGCCACCATCGTTCCGCCGTGGCTGGCGGTAGATACCAAAAACACCCCCGGACAGAGGGTTTCACAATTCTGCACCTCGCCCCACGGGGAGCTTTTCGGCGCATGGAACATTCCGCCCGTCCGTCTCCGGTCTGCCTGCATGAGTGCTGCCTTTTCTAAGATGGCTTTCAGTTCCGGGGAAAAATAGGCATATTCCCGAAGGACACGGGCGGCCTCCCCGCCGCAGGCGTTCATCAACAGGGTATAGGCGTCGCTGTCCGCTTTGGTACAGCGACCCAGCAGTTTTCCGTCGTAATAGCAGGCCGCGTCATAGCCCGTCCGTTTGCGTGGCGTGGTTCCCGCCTCCTTTCTGCTTCGTGCCAGCATGGCCCGAGGTCAACGCTCTGCACTGCGGCTGGGCTTTTCCTTCGGAGGCCGCCCTGCCTTTGCCTGTTCGGCAGCCGCTTTTCCGGCTTTGAGCTGGTCGCTAATGGACGCACGCCCCACAGAGCCGCGCTCCGCCATCTGTTCCAGCTTTGCCTCATAGGCTTGCAGAACAGCAGTATTGAGCTGTTCCCGGAACTCCTTTGTGACAGGGTAGGCCATATCCCGATAGCCGCCTTTGCCGTCCGGCTGGCTGGGCATCCCAAGAAAGAGGCCCTTGCTGCCCTGGACGATTTTCAGATTTTCCACCACAAAACAGTCATTGAATTTCACGCTGGCAAAGCCCATGAGATTTTTCACAGGTTCGATGACCCGCACGCTTACATCCAGCTTCAACGGTGCGGCCGGGGTGGTGTTTGCAACCTTTTCCTGCATGGTTTCCTCCTTTCCGGCGGGAACAAGGTTCCCGTCCTTGTAGTCATAGCCTTCCGCCCGGAGTGCCGCCAGCGTGTCCGCCGATACGCACCCGGACAGTTTCAGATCGGTTTCCACCATAAAGCGCATGGTGTCTGCTTTAGAAAATTCTTCGGGGAGCTTTCCGTAGAAAGCCGGGTGCGGCTGTCCGTCCGCACCCTGTTTGTAACGCCGGGGCATACCGCCTCCTTTCCGCTTCGGGTCAGCATGACCCGAAGTCTCTTAATGGCAGCCGAAGATGGATTTTGCAAGACTGCCTGTTTTGAATAAGGTGAAACACAGCAGCACCGTATATCCCACGCAACCCCAGATCGCCCCGATGGGGTCGCCGTCGGTGGCGATACTCTGGATCAGCACCGCATAGATGGCGACACAGACTAAGATCAATAGACCTTGAAAGCCCACCGCAAAGAGGGAGCGGAAATAGTTCTGCCCCATGTGTCCGGTTTCCCTGTTGGGGACTGTGGCAAACGGGATAGGCGCTAAACTTGTGAGTAAATAAATTTCAATCATACGGCCATATACGATGACGAAAATCACGATGTTTAAGGCAATCATAGTAAGCTGGATCAGGAAGGACTGGAGCCAGAGTCCGAACAGAGGGCCTAACTCCATCGCTTCAAGCTCTGTCCGCAGATTGTCCAGCACATCCGGCGTGATCTCTGTCCCGTTCTGGATAATGCCCGCTGACTGCTGTATCACATGCTGGCTCACATCAAAGACTGCCAGCACGATATTGAAGGTATTCGTCAGGATCATCACAGCCACAAAGGTTTTGAACACCCACTTAAAAAACATCCATGTGTCAACTTCATGGAGATTGTTGCGTTCTATGAGCATCTGTATCAGTTCATAGGTCATAACAAAAGTGAGGATGACCCCGGCGATTGGCAGAATGGCAGTTTCGGAGATCTGTCGTATCATGGAAAAGACCCCGGCGTTCCAGTCCGCCGGGGTCGTGCCTACCTGTGTGGCGATCTCGCCAACGCTCTGATTGACGTTATCGAAAAGGCCGTCCAGATTTCCCATGATACCATCGACGAGCAGACCTTTCAGCCATTCAACGATTGCGTCGATGATAAAGTCCATACATCAGCTCCTTTTCTGGAAAAGGGACAACGGGTGACACTTAGCTGAACAGGCCGGACAGCAGAGGGATAAGCTGAAGGCCGATCAGAACGACACCGCCGCCCGCCATGAGCTGCTTAATGCCCTGTGATTTTGCCGCAGGGTTATCCGACCCGTAACCTTCCAGAAGGTTGATGACGCCCCATACCGCCAGACCGGCGCCAAGAGCCATGACCAGAATTTTGAGAATGTCGATTGCCTGATTGAAAAATTCCATATACGTTCCTCCATTTTGTTTGTTTGATGGTTTTGGGTACAAAAAAAGCCGCCCACATCGGCGGCGCTTCGGGTCATCATGGCCCGAAGTTACACAAACTCGTCGCTGTCCAGATCATCGAAGTTCAACAGGTCAGCTTCTTCGTCCGTGTCGGAGCCGTCCACTTCGTACACCGTGTATTCGTCCTCCGGCTTTAGTCTCAATAGCCGGTGGCGGAACAGGCTTTCCAAGCGGAAGGCGTTTTTCTTTTTATCAAATTCGGCTGTGTACTTGTAATTCGGGTGCTTTTTCAAGTCATACTTCGGGGACAGGAAGGGCGGGAGCCCCCGAAGCTGCAAGATACATTTATCCCCGGGCATGGTGGTGATCTCGCTGGTGGTCATCAGCTCCCGGCCAAGCCGCTGCATATTCTGGCTGTAACTTTCAGACTGTCCACGGCTTCGGCCCTCGGTCTGCATAGAGATGGTGGCCTTGCCCAGCCAGTTTTCCGAAATATCCTTTAGGGTGGAAGCCTCCCGGCCTCCGAGGAACACGATACTGTCCATGTTTCCCATGATGGTTTCGGAATGGTCTTTGTACAATGCCTTGCACTGGCTCATAGCCTGATAAAAGAGCGTCAGGCTGATCTCCCGGGAACGAATGACGGCCACGATCTTTTCCAGCCCCGGCACCTGCCCGGTGTTGGCAGCCTCGTCCCATAGCACCCGCACATGGTAGGGCAGACGCCCGCCATAGGTGTTATCAGCCCGTTCACACAGAAGGTTGAACATCTGCGAAAAAGCGAGGGCAACTAAAAAGTTGTAGGTGGTGTCCGTGTCGCTGATAAGAAAGAACAGCGCTGATTTTTCATCCCCCAGCTTATCCAGCTCCAGTTCGTCATAAGATATGATCTCCCGAAGCTGGGGAATATCAAAGGGAGCCAGTCTTGCACCGCAGGAAATCAAGATGCTTTTGGCTGTCTTGCCGCTGGCGAGCTTGTATTTCTTATACTGCCTCACGGCGAAGTGCTGGGGGCTGCGACGTTCCAACCCGTCAAACATATAGTCCACCGCATTTTTGAAGGTTTCGTCATCCTCCCGGACTTCCATGCTGTTTATCATTTCCACCAGCGTATTCATGTTGCGTTCTTCCTCCGGCCCCTCAAAGACGATGTAGGCCACAAGGGCGCAGTACAAGAGGGTTTCAGCTTTAGTCCAGAACTCGTCGCCCTCCTTGCCGTCGCCTTTGGTGTTGGCGATCAGAGCAGTAACGAATTTCAAAACATCGCTTTCCGTCTTGATATAGGCCAGCGGATTGTAGTGCATGGATTTTGAAAAGTCGATACTGTTGAACACCCGCACCCTGTATTTCTCCCGTTGCAGGAACCGCCCGCACTGATCGAGGGTGCCGCCCTTCGGGTCTACCACCACATACGAGGAATGAGCTTGAAGAAGCTGCGGGGTCAGCCAGAACCTTGTCTTACCCGAACCGGACGAGCCGATGACACAGGCGTTTAGGTTCCGGGCATTGGCGGGTATTTTCGGACGGGTGTTCATGGTCAGGAACTCCGTCCCGGTCAGAATGACATTGTTCTGAAATTTAGGGTCTACAAACGGCTTTATATCCTCCTTTGTTCCAAAGCGGGCGGTGCCGTACTCCGCATCCCGCCGGAATTTTTTCGCCTGCCTGATCTTTGACTGTATCAGCAGATACACCCCAGCCGCACCGGCAAGGCCCACCAGCAGGTCAATACCGCCAAGCCCCGGCCAGTAGGTTTCAAAGGCTTTGGGGAAGGTATCGAGCATCCCCATGAGCTTTGTCCCGAAGTCTGTGCCGGGGGCGATCCGGTAGGCCGTCCCGATTTTGGAGAAGAACCAGAACACAAAGAGGTACGGCAGGTTTGGGAGCACATATTTTCTAATCTTGTCACTCAACGTCCGTCCTTCACCGCCTCTCTGGTCCGCTGCTTTTCCTTTGCCTGCGTCCTGATCTGCTCCGTGAATTTCCGAAGCTGGCCGAGGATGGAAGCCTTGTCCTGCTCTTTGTTCAGCACCTTTGCGCTGTACTTCTGGAAGGCCGCCGTGATAGCGTCCGCCTGATTGGCTTTGAAAAACAGTAGGTAATGACCGGGGCTCACTTTATGGAAAGCGTAGTCCACATGGAACTCCTTCGCGATCCGGTCAAAATCCTTTGGGGCTCCCACATAGGGCATGGCGCTTTTGCCGCCATAGTGGTTCATCAGCTTTTTTACACTCTGGCGTCCCTGCGGGGTCAGCGCCTTCCGGTGGTGCTTTTGCAGCGCCCGCGCTACCTTCCCAAGAGCGGCAGCCAGCACTTTTCCCGTGAGCTTCGTTGTCCTGATCGAAAGGGCAACCGTTTTTTGGTTTACTTCTTCCTGCATAAAACCTCCTTTCCGTCGGGGTTCCCGCTATCCGGGAGGCCCCCGTACAATCTCGGGGAACAGAAAACCTCGGGCCAATGTGGCCCGAGGCTTACCGCTCGGCATCTCTGCCGGACGGAGCTTTCTTTTCCGGCTCCGTCTGGATTTTTTCGCCCTGTTCCCGCATGGTCTGCAAGATAGAGGGCTTCTTTTGAAGCTGGGAGGGCTTTTCGCCGGACAGCGGCTTGATACATTCCAGACGGTCAGCCGCCCGGATGGCGTTGTCCGTGAGCTGCCTCTGCCATGCGCCTACACTGGGAGCCCAGCGGAAACCGCTGCTTTTCAACTCGGCCCGGGTGTCCGCATCAGGCTTTCCATCAAATAATACCTGCAAGCGGTTGTCCTCCCGGTTCATCTCCACACGGCCCCCGTCGAACTCCCAGCCGGAAAACTCCCGCTGCGCCTGTTTGGAGAGCTGTTCGATACGCGTCTTTACCCGGCGGATCTCCGCATTGTTGTTGGTAAGCTGGTAGCTTTCAAAGGGCCTCGGGTCGCTCCGCCAGTTTGCCGCCATGCTTGCTTTCAGCTTTTCGATCTGGTCCGGCGACAGCAGCGCACAGCCATCCAGCTTGCCATGCTTGCGGTAATAGGCGTTGACCTCCTTCATAATGAGCTGGGAGCGTTCCAGCCCGTCCAGCTTCTTCTGGAGCTTTTCAATCGCTGCCGGGTCATCGGCGCTGATCCCGCCCATGCCGGTACTGCGTATCTTATCCAGCAGCCCTTGAATATACCGCCATTCCTCCATGTTGCTGTCCCGGGCCCGGTTCTGTTTTTCCTTCTTTCCCACCGGGAAATTGGCAGGTCCGGCGATCATCACAGAGGGAACCCTTGCGTCAATGGCAAAGCCCTGGTTCATGTTTTCGGCCAGCTTGCGGGCGTAGGTGTCTAACAGATGGTCGATCTTCTCATGGTACATGGGGTCCACCCGGGATTTCTGCTGTTCCGCTATGGCGGCGGCCTTGTCCACCATTGCCCGGTATTCCGCCGTTGCGCTCCCTTCCTTGTAGTCGGAAAAGCTGTTCATTTCCTTTGCCCGGCGGGCGGCTCCTTCATTGATAGGGTAATAGTTGATGGTATGCACCTCCTTCATGCTTCGGGCCATGCTGGTCCGAAGTCTTACCGTTCTTCATGGGAACGCCCCGCCTTGTCCTTTTTCGGAGCGGGCGGGGCTTCTTGAAACCGTTTGAGTGCAGCGAGAATGGAGTGGACAGGCTCGGCCTTTTCAGGATAGGCAAATATCCGGTGTTCCGGCGGAATGTCCTGCGGCCCGTGGTAATACTCCTTGAAGCCCTCCGGGACTGCCGACACATACCCACCGGGAGCGAATACGCCGCCCTCGTTGATACGCACATCCCGCCCATATGCTTCATAATCGAAGTAGTTCTGAATGTGCTCCGGTATGTCGATAGTCCCAAGCTCGTCGGCGTAAAGACGGCCCAGCCCTTCATCATCGGAAATATCCGGGTAAAAGCGGTAAAGGTCAAGGTTCTGCGTCAGGTTTATCAAATCCTTCACGCTCCTTGTGTGGTTTCCTAAGACAAGAGCGGCTTCAAAGGTTTCCAGTCCGCCCTTATCCCGTACTTCCAGCAGGGCGTGGCCCAGCTCGTTCAGCTCGTCGATGTTCTCACATTCGTAGAGATGATCGTAGAGCCCCAGCACATCACTGTCAAAGCTGGTAAAGAACACTTCGCTGTACCGTTTTCCGTCTATCCCGATTTTGGCAAGGGCGGCCTGCAACTCCTGTGTCGTCATGGGGAAATGTACCGTTGTCCCTACCTCAATCCCCATTAAGGGGTATAGGGCTGTATTGGTTATATAGGCTTCAAACATGGGCTCATTCCTCCTTTCCGGCCCGGTCAGCCAGCACCTCATAAATCCCGGCCATAATGTAATCGGCGCAAGGGAGGGCAATCGCATTTCCCAGCGCCTTGTAGCGTTGCAGAGGCCGAATCTCCACGCCGTCCGCCCCGTACTTTGTCCAGCCCTCTGGCAGCCCCATCAGCCGTTCGCTTTCTGTTTCCGTCAGAAAACGGATACAGCCGCCCTCCGGGTCGCCCTCATACCAGAAGGCAAAGGGCGTTACATCACTGGCTAAAAGAGTGGGAAAAGGGTCAGTTGGTAATCCGAAGCTGTTTCGGAAGGCCGTTTCTTCCTGCCTTTTTGCCGCTCCCCGCATACGGAAGCACTGAAATGGGTGGATGACTGGTATCTGCCGCCCTGTTTCAAAAGAAGCTGTTCGATCTCCTTCGGCGGCGGCCCGCCCGCCCTCTCCGCAAGGCGGAGGAAGTGGGAGCATTGGACGGGGCTTAAATAGTATGTCTGCGGCACATCTGCCTCCAAAATCCGCCACGACGAAAATCCGCTGCCTTCGTGCCAGCCTTCGGGAGCCTGCCCAATACTGGGCGTCCATGAGCCGCCAGCACACATCAGGCGTTCCCCCTCGCACCATTCCGGCGTTTCCCCATTTTCCCGAAGGAGGCATTGGAACTTCGGTGTCCGAGAAGGCGGATAGGACGGCTCTAAAGTCCATCCGGTCATTTGTAGAAAACGCTCCCATGACGTTTTCCCAAACAGCGATAGCTGGATATAGGTTATCAGTAGCATCCCTCATTTCCTGTATGATACGAAACGCCTGATAGAACAGGCTTGATTTTGCCCCGGCAAGGCCGGAGCGGTTGCCGATCAGAGAAAGGTTCTGACAGGGAGAGCCGAAGGTTATCACATGGACCGGTGGGATTTTCCCGCCGTCCACCTTCGTAATATCCCCCAAATGCACCATGTCGGGAAAGTGCCTTTTGGTTATGGAGATGGGCGCTTTTTCAATCTCGCTGGCCCATACCGGACGGATACCGCACCGGGATGCAGCCAGAGGGAACACGCCGATCCCGTCAAAAAGGCTCCCCAGCTTAATGTCCGGCATGGCCCGAGGTGCCGTGTCCCTTCACGGCAAGCACCCCTTCCAGTGTGGTCGCCGCAATGCCCAGCCGCCCGGCAACCGCAATATCATTTTTTACATCCTCGTCCACAACGCTGCCACAGACGATCAGGGTGTGGGAACGCCGCAGCATATCCCGGCGCATATCAATCCCGGCCTTATGTTCCTCGGGAACACTGTCATTCAAAAACAGCGGCAGGTACAAGAGCGGGCAGATCGGGGAAAAGCCCGCCTCATAAGCAAGGCGGCAGTAGTGGGCCGCCAGCTCCATATCAACATCCGGCTCGCCGCTCCATGCGGCGGTCAGGTACGCTAAAGGTCGTTTCATTGGTTGAGCCTCCATTTCTGTTTTGGTTTAGGAAAAAGCAAGATATCGCCCAACCCCTCCGCCCCTTCCCCCGGGAAGGGGAACGGCTCTGGAGAATTTATATCCCCGTCGCTTGACCGGGAAAAAGCATAACCGGGAGAAATCCGTCAAGGGTGCCTCCGGCACCGCCTGCGGCGGCGCTGCCCTTGACTGATTTTCCCGGCTATGCTACGGAATAACTGGCGACGGGGAATCATTTATATCTCCAGAGCTTCGGGGCGCGGGGCAGAGCCCCGCAATCCTCGGGCCATGCTGACCCGAAGTTTGGGCTTACTTTTCCTGTTCGGTTTTCTTCTCCGGCTTTTCGTGTTCCTTCTGCTGACCCTTCCAGTCGTCCAGCAGCTTGATGATCTGGTCCTTCATTTCCCTCGGCGTAGTTTCCTTGCCGAAATACTTGCTCAGTTCCGCACCTGTCAAAATCACTTTGTCTACCTCCTTTTTGTCCTCCATCATAATGCCGTCGATCACATCCCCGTTGAGCAGCTTCTTTTCGTCCAACTCACGCATACGCTTTGCCTGCGCCTGTGAAGGCGAGGACTGCTGGCTGTCTATGGCGACGGCGATATAGTTCTGGTTCTTCTTGCCGATATAGGAAAGCTCCACCGCCGTAGTAAAACCCAGCTTTTTTTCATCCATCAGCTTCATCAGGTCGGGAACCAGTTCATTGAGCCGGATATACCGCTGCACCTGTTTGACCGCCATCTTATTGCGCTCGGCCACAATTTCGTTGGAGCGTTTTCCTGCGTCCTTCGGGTCAATCTGGCCCGAAGTGCGGGAACCCTGGTGCTTGATAGCCTCAAGCTGCATTTTCAAGGCTTTGGCCCGCTCACTGGGTAGGATTTCTTCACGCTGGTTGAGATTGTCCTCGACCATCTGTGTGATGGCTTCATCGTCTGTCAGGTTTCGGACGATACAGGGCATATCCGCATATCCGGCAAGCTCGCTGGCTTTCTGGCGGCGGTGGCCGGACACGATCTCATAGCCGCCATCCTCACGGGGACGGACGATAGCGGGCTGGGTAACGCCCTTGTCCTTAACGCTGGACACCATAGCCCGCATTTCTTCATCATCCCGGACTTCAAAGGGATGGTTCTTGAAGGCGTGGAGTTCGTTCAGCTTGATATAGACGATCTGCTCCTTGCCCCGGCGTGGAGCATCCTTTGGCTTTTCGGGTCCTTTCGGAGTGGGAGCGGTCTGCACCGTTGGAGCCGTTTTTTTCTCCGGCTCCTTTTTGACCGTCTTTTCCGGTTTCTGTGCGGGGGCTTTGGACTTCGGGGCTGCGGCCTTGTCCTTATCTGCTTTCGGGGGACGGCCCCGGCGCTTCGGCTGTTCCGGCTCTTTGGGTTTTTCATCTGCTTTTTTCGGAGTCTCCGGCTGCTTTTCCGGTTTCTCCACTTTTGCCGGGTCAGGCTTTTCCCTGCTGGGAGCTGCCGCCCGTTCCTCGACCTTCTTTTCCTTCATCATTTCAGCGAAGTTATAGACAGAAACCTGTGGGTTCTTTACCTCCGGTTCCGTCTTTTTTTCCGGCTCCGGGGAAACGGAAACCTTCTCCGGCTCTTTTGGGGGAGCGGGAGGCGTTTCCTTGCCCGGCCTGCTATCCGTTACCGGCTGTTCCGGCGTTTTTGTGGTTTTATCATCTGCCATAAGCATTTACCTCCTGTTTTTTGGCATGAAAAAAGGGGCTCAACTTTTCAGTCAAGCCCCCGTGGGAAGTTCCTCCTTTCTCCGCCATGATACAAAAATACCGCCCGTAGTCTCGTTTGGGCGGTACTTTGTGTAAGATTGGCAGTCCATTATTAAGTTTTTTATTATGTTCCCTTTGTACACCGTTGCAATATCTACTCACTGAACAACAGCATGCGGATCATGATGGAGAAATTTGATCAGTCGGAAAACTTTATAGCAAAAGAAGCTCATACAAAAGGAGTCCAGGAGGGATAAGCGTATGTACGAACGAAAATGTCCAAATTGTGATGGCGATAAGATAATCTTTGAAAACGGACATTTTAAATGTGCTTTTTGTGATGCTGTATTTGCTGATAAAACATCAGATAAAGCGACTTTTAAATATACAGCACAAGTGTATCAGGCAAAAGAACATTTAAAAGTAGGAAATTTCGAAAGGGCTTATGAGATTTCTTACAAGTTAAGTGATCTGCATCCTACAGATCCAAGTCCTTATGCAATCATGCTGCTTTCAATTACATCAAAATTAACAGTATACAAATTACCTGAAGACAAAAGAAATGAAGCTGCTGATATATGGTGCAAAATGGAACAGTTGAATGCAATAGCTCAGCCAATGGCTGTGTATGCTGAAAATATGTTTCAAAAAAAGATGAACATGGTGAAAGAAAAAGTTATTTGCGCTGCTTTTTTCATTGCTCTTGGGGTTATTGTGCTTATATCTGCTTCCTGCAAGTATCCAGCGTGGCGCCAGCTATTTGTTGTCCTTGATCTTCTTTATACCTGTTATTATTGCTGGATAAGCCAACTTTCCAACATAATATCAATATATCAGATGGAAAACAATCAACCTAGACAGGTACATAACCCATTTCTGACACCATTATATGACTGTTTATGGAACACATTAAAAGATGATCGTTAAATGTATTTGTTGCCATACTGCACTTTTTGAAGTGTGCAGTTTTTGTTTCATCTTATTACTACGCTGTCTGGAAAATACTTCTACCAGACAGCGTTTTTTATTCTCTCAGGCAATTTTCAGTAATTTAAGTATTTTGCGTAGAACGAGAAAATACTTATTCTGTTATAGCACCATTTAATTTTAAAACATATAAATCTTTTTCACTTAGATCCGAATCAGGATGAAGGTTTCTTATTGTTGAACCATCTATGTCTAATCCTGGAACATAATAGATAGTTTTATCACAGTTACTGATATCATTACAGTTAATTGTTGTTCCATCTTCTCCAACAAAGGTACCGGATAAAATATAAAATTTTTCCCACAACATTTTAATCGCTTTTTTACATGCTAATAAGTATTTATGTTTTTTTACAACAGGATGATCTATTATGTTTGTTGAAAATGGTTTCCAGTATTTTATAGTACCGTCATTAGAAGCTGTTATGACCTGTTTCTTATCTGGCGAATCAGCTTTTTCGTCAAAACATATGCACGTTACAAGTTTTGTATGACCTTCATTACTTAAAGGTTTCATATATGCTTCTTCTGCCCCATGCAAAATTGAAATACAGTGCCATGTATTGACATCATAAATCTTTACGCTTGATTTCCCAAATGGAACAGCCATGATTTCCCCATTAGAAGTAAAAGCAATCGATTGAACAAACGTATTTGATTCTAGTATAGCTATACAGGATAAAGTTTCCATTTCACGTATTTCCACTTTTCCATCGTCCCAGGCTATTGCCATATATAGAAAATCCGGGCTACAGGAAACAGTAGTTACTTTAGACGAATACTGCTGATACATGATATCTGGGCTGCAAATAACATCTGTTGCAGGATCATATTGATATTTATTTTCTTTAAAATAGTTAAGAGTTCGATCTACAGTGTTTTCATGATATGGTTCCTGGTATTTTTTTACATAATATAACCTTTCATAAGTTTCAGAAGAGAATTTTTCGATATAATTACCATTACAGCAAAAAATATACTTACCATCTGCCGAAAAAACAGCTTTATCCGTCTTATGATGGAAAGTATTTAATGTAAATACATCAAACGAATCCATATGCACGACTTTTGGAGAGGCATTTTCTAAAGTTACCAGAAGCAGTTTGTCATCTGGGCTGAATTCCATATATGTAATATGGGTATTAGAGATTTGTATCGTTTTATCCACAGACAGAGGCAGTGAATAAATATAAACAGCACCCGTTTCTTTCCCTAATGCAGCCAATTTCTTTGAATGGGAAAAGACTTTATAACTAAACTGTTCCCTGCCTGTTGATGGGTCTGCCGTTATTTTATTCAGATTTGAATCATAATAAGCCTGTCCTTCTCGTCTGGCAGACACAAAAAGCCCACCAGGTAGAACTTTTATGCTGTCTATATATCTGGAACCTGTGTTGTAAATGGGAAATATCTTTGTTCTATCTATTGATTTTAAATTATTTAATTTCATGATAAATATGTTGGCATCCGCATCTCCAATAACAGCTGTGCAAATATTGTTTTCACATAAAATATCAATACTTGCTATGACTGATGGTAATGAAGCCACATTATAACATCGGTTCTCTTTATAATTAAATAGCCACATTGCTTTATTTGAAAATCCAATTGTTAAAAAAGCATCTTTATTAATAAATTTTAATGTTGTTACGAAAGTGTTGTCAGGTACCGATATTTGCATATACAGCTCTTGCTCATTCTCAACTCGATGAAATCTTTTTCCTTTAGAAGGAAAAGTAAGCTGCTTCAGCAGTTTATTAAAGGATATGATTCTAATTAATCGGGTATCTGCGACAGCCAAATAATTCCCTGTGGAGTCAAAACATATGCAGCAATACTTTTTGATAGTTTTTGTTGTTTCAAAAACAGGGATTGCGCTTGAAAATGAATCTGTATTATATATAACTAAGTCTCCCCAACCATCCGCATATACAATATATTTCCCGTCTGGTGAAAATTTTATGGAATTTAAGTTAAAATTTTTTTGAACACAATCTAAATTATATTTTTTACCAGAACCATTTTCTAATATATCAATTTTCATCAGGTTAGTCCAAAGAATATTGTGTGCCAGAATTGTTTTCTCATCTGTCACAGATAATCCATAGCAGGCCATCTTATACTGGGTCTTTAACGCATAATTCCCAGATTCATATATATATACTCCCAATGTGGTTGAAACCAGCAACTCAGTTCCATTACCTATATATTGAATGTTGTTAATTGCGTGTTTAAGATTAAGTACTGTACGTATATATTTACGTGTTTTTAAATGCCATAATTTTACTATACCTGCAGAATCCCCAGTAAGAAAATATTGTCCGCATGGAGAAACTTTAATACAGGTAATTTCTGAAGTGTGTCCGTAAGGAAAAAAAGTCTGCTTAGTTACAAGAGATCCATCCAAAGAGCTGCCTTTTAATGACATTCCATTAAAATTACACCTGCTTAGATCGAGTTTTGATAAATCCAGATTATCCAAATTTTTATGAGCCTTTTCAAACATCGTAAGCAGATTAACTATTGCAGTCCCTACGGATTCTTCTTTAGAAAAAATTCCTTTATATAAAGATAATACTTTTGTTAACAGAAGTCTCTTTTCATCTGGAACAGCGGTCTGTCGTTTGATATCAATAAGTATTGACGTATTTAGGTATTCTCCTAATATTTCACCAACAAAGACCGCAATTTTTTCATTAAGGAATCCGTCGTTTAGGACAGTTAAACATCGTAATCCTGCATTTTTATCTGACATATCTTCTGCGATATATAGAGCCATTTTCATAACAGTAATAAGTTTCATGGAAGCAAAGAAATCCCTGATATGTTGATGAATAAATCCATAATCCTGATTGTTTACATAAAGAATGCCCAAGGAATATACGCAATAATCAATAATTTCCTGCACAGAACCGTTATTATTAGAAATCAGAGCAAGTAATTGATTAGCGTACGTTTTTACATTTATGCTTCCATCATTTCCATTATGGTAATCACGAAACATGGAAATCCCATATTTACCGCAAATATCTGTTTCGCAAGTTCCGGTTAATACAGCAACCATTATTTTCTGTATAGTTTCCAAATCAATGGTATACAGATCATTTTTTTCCATATACCATCCAAGTTCTGATATAAGAAAATCCAAAATAAACCACTGCATTTTTTCTGTAATACGATTGTAAACATGGGCACTGACTGTAAGGGTCTGTTCTGCATGGATAGTACTTATTCTTTTACGGAGCGAATACATAGCCGTTCTTTCATTAAAAAAATTGTATAAAATTTCTCCAGGAGTTGATACTTCTGATTTGAAAATTAAGCTACAATATAATTTTAGAAAAAATGGCACTCGTAGCGTATCCAATAATCGTGGATTCTGCATAACATCATGAGATGAAATATTATTGTCTTTCAGATACTGTTTTATTGTAGTATCATCAATTCCTGAAAGATAATATTTCGGAAAGTCAGCTCCGAAACTGACAGCCTCATCTGCACGGCTTGTAATTACAACTGTAACATTACTGTATTCCCGCAGTTCCCGTATTTCATTTATGATTAATTCAACTACTGTCGCAGAACTCTCCGCAAAAGCGAGGTCTTTTCTGGATACTTCATTAAGTCCATCTAGCAAAAGAAGATACTGTACTCCATTATCTTCTTTTAACAAATGGTTAACCGTACTTACAATATCGTCCTGCTCATAACTATTGCTGTTTCCAAAGACTTCTCTAACTGCATTTTTATCTTCAGTTAACATTTCGCCTTTTTGCTGTGCGGACTTTATAAGTAAGTATATATATCTTTGTATAAAAGTAGAATGCCCTTCTTGGTAAGCCTTTCCGCAAATATCAGGAGCTTTCGACAACTCAATAAAGAGAGGTATAGTTATTTTTTCTGAATATTTTGTGGGATACATTTGCCCTTTATAAGTGTCTTGCATAATTGAATAAAGAGCAGTAGTTTTTCCAGAACCGCCCTCTCCAATCAAATACATATCCCCAATGTTATTAATATTTGCAATAACCTGGGCTAAAGGCAATTCTTCGGAAGTACTTTTAGTGTGGCATTTTATAGGGAAATTATAAGACGGTTCCCGTTCCGAAGAAGTAAGGGGCATAATATTCTTATCAATTTTTAGATTGGCAAACCGTGAAGCCGGTTCCTGACTTTTTTCATACCAAAACAATCCAACATTCCACATATTATTAGCAATGGATGTCCCTGTTTGTTCTTCTATTTCTATTGGATCAAATTCATCGTCATACGGATCCCTTTCTTTTCCGATACAAGTGTCTCCAGTTGGCTGCGGATAACCACTTTGAGTTACTGTTTTGTTGGATATAGTGCCTATTTCCTGAGATGGAATATAATTTTTATCCTGCTGTAAACGTTCCAGATTTTCTTTGAATATAGTTGCGTTTTGATAACGTTCATCTGGATCAAACTGGCAGGCAGTATGAATAATTCTTTTCAAACCTTCCGATTCAATGGAAAGTTCCGGTAAAGTTCCGTTTATCCTTTGATCAAAAAAGTTACATACAGATTTTTTTCCAGACAACTCGTAAAGAACCAAACCAAGAGAATAAATATCTACCCTATGGTTATATTTCCTGCATAACCATGGATTCATTTCTCTTGCCTTATAGTATTGTTCCGGCGCACAGTAGGCTTCCGTTCCGATTTCAAATAATTTTAAACTGGTTTTGTGTATAGCAATTCCGAAATCACCAAGACAGTAATTTCCATGGTAAAAGTAAATATTTGCAGGTTTAATATCTCTATGATAAATTTCCTGAGCATGCAGGCTTTCCAGTGCTGTACAGATATCGATTCCTAACTGTATCACTTTATCCGTATGGTCTTCTGTCTGTTGGAAATCTTTTATGGTATTGAACAAACAGTAGGCTAATGGCATTTTAAGGACATAGTCTACTCCTACTCTATTGAAATCAGGACAGATCCAGTCTAATAAGTCTGTTCCATCCAGTGGAATTATATTTGGACACCGGTTAATACCATCGTACTGTAGTTTAATTTCAGACTCAGCACTGTTTTCTAATTCATTGCTGCGGAGCTTTACTTTTAATTGATTCTTGGAAAGTTCCAAGTCAGATGAATTACATTCCTGTGTAATGCCAGAAATTATTTTTAAAGCGACAGTTTCTTCAGATCCAGAACCGGATTTTGCAATTACTTTATATACGTGGGACATTTTCAGGGATCCTGTTCCAAGCAGGGAAAAATTTCCATATTTATTTAAAATAGCCTGTTCTCTTGCTCTTTCAATAGCTTCAAACTCTGCTTTTGAAAATTCTTGTTCTGTATAGAACATTTTTTGTCCATGCGTTCTCATAACGATCCTCCTTCGTTTGACAACATTTTTTCTGTTTCTTTTTATATATGAAGCGTATCTGAGGTATTACAATAAATATTATTTTTAATCAAACGTATAAAATGCGCTTCCAACTGCTGTAAGATCATCGGATGCTCCGTTTTGTACTGCAACATTTATAAGTGACTTACAGCTGTTCATGGTTGTGCTTTTTATATTTACTGCTTTTTGTAGATCCATTTCATCACAGGATTCATATATTCCATCTGTTAATAAAAAAATCATGTCGTTATTTTTCAATGGAATCCAAGGCGTTTCTAATGGGGTGAAATCATAGCAATACAAGTCTTTACCAATATAACCAGTTAATTTCCGTCTGTCATATTGATATTGTGGGTCTGTTTTGGTGTAATATCCGTTTTTTAAACATATCGCAGCTACGGTTTGATCCTTGGTAATCTGTAATAATTTTTGATTCCGATACAGATAACCCCGAGAATCTCCTGACCAGAAAAATCTGGCTGCAGACTGCTGGCAGTCAATGATACAGGATACGCCCGCTGCTCCTAATATGGACGACGGATTCCTCACAATGCGGTTGTTTGCTGACTGATAGGATGTCCGCATCAATGTAGATACTTCTTCTTCTTCTGTTAGATGGTCCTTTGATTTCATGTAACTGGAAAAGAATTCCTCCGCAGTGTAGAGTGCTGCTATTTCTCCAAGAGATCCGCCTCCCATACCATCTATTGCTGAAAGTATGATATATCTTGCTCCTGATTCTGTGGAATAAGTATACTGAGCTGTATCATCTGAACTGGATTTTTTATAATACGGCCCAATCTGAAAATTATCTTCATTATTTTGACGCGAAAATCCTTTTTGTGTGATACCAGATACTTCGACATGTCCTTTAAATTTTTCCATACAGTATGACAGGGCCTCCTACAATAAACATATATTTTTCTTTATAGGTAAAACGATAAGTTTTTTCTTTATCAAGGCAGAGATTTTCATGAATATTTTCTATTGTATTATCATCATTTATCTGAAAAAAATCACTCTGTGCAGATTCCGAAATAATAAGATAATACTGACCACCAATAAACTGGAGTACTGCAATTTCCTTTAAATTATCGTCAAGGACAATATCGTTGTTCCCGGTCAGATTCCCAATTTTCACATCATTTTTTCGGAGTCTGCATAAGTTCCAGTCAGAGTGATCTGAAGCAAACAGGAAAGCTTGTGGGTATTTCGTTTCTTTAATAGTAAATATATTTGTTAAATCATGTTCGGCTTCTAATGGAAAAGTTCCTCTTTTCATTTTCTGGTTGTTAAAGAACGTTGGGGCCAAATTAGGAAGTCCGATATAATACAGACAGTCATGCATGGAGGTGATCATTCCATGTTGTCTACCTATAAATGTTAACGATGAATCAAAGCTTACATAAGGCTGATTATCTTCCGTGCTTCTCCCAACAGAGTATTTTTCATTTGGAATCATTTCTTTTTGTGCATAACATTGTATAGAATATTTTTGATATACAATTAAATATTTCATGAGTGGTTTTCCTCCATTTCCTGTGCTATGAAAGACACAATATAATCAAATAATTGTTTTTCTGGATATAAATCCAGAATCTCCTGCAGATTTTCTGTTACTATTGGCAGACCTATCTCGGCAACCGTAGATTTGATCCATTCAAATACCTTTAAGGAATGAAGCGCATTACAACATGGAGATTTACGAATGTAGTCTTTATTAATCTGCTCTTTGCTTTTGTTTCTCCGTATAACGTCGGATGGCATCTTGTATTCATGTTCATAATATAATCTTTCATATTCACTGAGTTTTTTGTTTAAAGCTGCTTTAAGCTTTTCTTGATTCGTCTCGTCATTTTCAAACTGGATATCGCCATTTTGTTCTAATGCATTTTTAAAAATTGTATAAATACAGTCCAATTCATATAGTTCAGCTGCCTTTTTAGGAAATTCATCAACCTCTAGCTCGGCACCAGTTTCTAAGGCGTTCCATATAATACATTCACCGATTCCTCTTCCATATATAGGCTCTTCCTTACATGTTTTAAGGAGCATATTTACTCCGGGAAGATCTCTGTTCAGAATTAAACCAAGTACAATTAAATCTTTTCGGCTGATTGTATGGTAATCTGTATCTACTAATTGCGTCTGTTTGGTCTTTTGCGGAAGAGCCGCATATATTATTTTTACCAGACTGTTTTTCCATCGTCGCTTAGGCCCGGCTGAAATTCCAAGTAATGAATTAAGAGAAGACGTGTAAGAATCTCTGTGATTTACTACATTTTTGTTGTTGACATCATATTGTGTTTCAAAATCGGAACATAAAATATCATATAGTTTCTGATAATCGTAAATAAAACTATCAACATGCTGCTTGATGAAAGTTAAAAAATCAGCATCGCTATTCCCTACTTTATTCAATAATAATTTTTCCATATTTTTTGAATCAGAAGACGGCTCATGACTTAATACAATTACACCTTCTTTATTTTGTGCTTGTATCTTCTGCTGGATTACCTGGTTTGTTTCTTTAATAAGTTTTTGAGCCTTTGCAAAAGAGTAATTTCCATGGTTCAGCATGTGTATATATACCGTATCAACAAGAGTATTTTTATTCTCAGATCCTTTCACATACAGTGAATGTTTTCCAGCACATGCAAGAAGCTTATTGGTTTCTTCGACAGTGTATTTTGCCCAAAAAGCCAACTTAATGACATCATCTCTGTATTTAGGAAGTCCTTTTCCATTATACCAGTTTATAATAGTGCCTCTTGAACGGTTCAATAAAACGCAAAAAGCCTTGTGTGAAAGATCAAATTGCGATATATCTTTAATCTTTGAAAAATACTGGGTATAAATATCAATATCACCTTCCCAAGCCGACAATCTAATTGTTTTTCCGAATTCCTGTTCTGAGATTTGTTTAGCTTTTTCTTTGTTCGATTCTTTTATAATATCTTTGACAATTCCATTTAGAATTGTTTTATGCTTGGAGTTTGGATCTTTATCTGCCAGGTTGAGAAAAGCTTCCTGCCATCGCTCTTCCTGCGTTCTGCAAGATGGAAGTATTTTTCCTTTTATATCTGAAGCATCAATGCACTTTGCATTTTCCTTATTACAATCAGATGTATTCATAAGTGTACTCATTTTTTTGTTCATAGAAAGCTCCTCCGTATCTTTTTTTCAATTATAGCAGATAAGAACCTCCAGTGAAATGTCAACAGGATACGAAATTTTCAAAATGGAACTATTTACATATCATTTCGTTCATGTTTTAATATTTCTAAAAAAGTTTCTGTCAAATAGTTCAAAGTTAAAGGAGGAGCCCCATATGATTAAAAAGATTTTTGATTTACTACGGCCGTATTTTATCGAAGATACCATATTGCTTGAGCTAAAAGATAAAACAGTACGTGTACAACAGGTTGATGATGAAAAGGATCAAATTTCCTGGAAAACCAGAATGATTTTAATGCTGATTTCTACCGGAATATGTTTCTTTCTGGCATATTCTGCTGATAAAGCGAGTGCCCAGAGCAATGTAAATGCTTCAGAAACTTATACGCAGGTGGAAGCTTCTGCTATTGCTGATGATGAAGTCATCCAGTATGATGATACGGGTGCTTATCTGCAAAAGGATGGGACGAAAATATCAGATTATTATCCGATAATCGAAGAAGACTATAAAAAGGATGCATTTCGGGTAATCGGATCCAATGAATTATATGGTTTTATTAATAAAGATACCGGTACAGAACAGATTGAACCATGTTTTCAGGAAGCTGCTCCTATGGAATATAGTTCCGCCTGCGTAAGTAAAGACGGAAAAAACTATTATTTTATTGATAAAAATGGAAACAGAATGACAGGCGATTATGAAGATGCTTATCCGTGGGAAAGTCAAGGACAGTATGCCAGAGTTAAAAAATCAGATGGCTGGGCGGTTATCAATAAGAAAGATGTAACCCTTCTTGATAAATGTACGATGATTCATTCACTGCCGGAAATAACTACCATAGGAACAGCACTTCGTGATAATGTTGGATTAGTATTCCGTATTGAGATGGATAAAGAGCCTGAAGAAATATCTATTATTGCAGAAATTCCCAACATTCTGGAAATTTCGGAACTGCATTATGATAATTTTGCAGTCATAAAAAGCGAAAATGGATACGGTGTGGTTTCAGCCGGTGGAAATACGATTGTTGACCCGGTATACAAAAAAGTTGACTGGGAGGCATTTCCATTTGAAGATGGCAGCTACGGACGTAAAATGATTTTCAAATGCCAGGTAAGTGATGACGGACATTACGAAATTATAAAATGGGATCCAAGAGAAAATTGAATATAAAAGAGACAGGCAGTCCAAAAGGGCTGCCTGTTGCATTAGTGGGAGTCCAGATCAACATCCGAATTGTATACTACTGCTCCATCAAGCCAACGGTTTGACTGGGAGAAGGTTCCTGGTTCTGTATTTTTCATCACATCTTCATAAACCCACAGTTTACTGTCGAGCTCATCAAGAATGTGAAGTACATAGGCTTCCTTGGTAGCAGGCGATTTAACTGCACCATATTCCATTTTTCCATGATGAGACAAGATCATATGTATGAGCAGTTGGATGTTTTGGGAAGTTTCATTTACCATACAGGCTCTACAGGCCTCTTTTACCATAATGGCTCCCAGGTACAGATGCCCGTATAAATTTCCCTCAATTGTATATTCTGCGCTTCCAAGTTCATCCATTTTAAGTTCTTTCAACTTTCCGATATCATGCAAAATAGCTGCTGACATCAACAAATCCTTATTGAGTGCATATACTGAGGAAAGATTTTTTACATTGGCAATCATCCTGCAGATATGATACAGTAATCCATTGAGATAATTGTGATGAACAGATTTTGCGGCAGACCATCTTTTAAAATTGTCTTCATTTTGCTTTATGAGGTATTCTGTGATGGTTTTCAAATCCATATCATTCATTTCGGAAATATAACGGTAGATCATGGCCATACCAGAATCCGGATTAATTGGTGCATGCCGGAGATATTTGGAAGGATCTTCGGCTGGTACCGGAATTGCAGATTTAATGTTAATATAGCCATTTTTCATAACCAGTGTAATGTCTGCAATCTGTCCGGCACATGGAAATTCTGATGCAGGACACCAGGCATTGGCTGATAATTCCGCTTCTCCGTCGGTAAATGTGACATTTACATAAATGTTTTTGGTTCCTTTCTTCTCTTCTACGTGTTTTATTAATACACGAAAAGACTTGCTTTCCCCTTCATTGATCGTAAACATATATATTTATCCTCCATGCTTGTCTGGTTGCAAATCATCCAATTAAGCTTGAAATAAAATTCACGCTATACTGAGTTAAAGTATCAACGCCTACAATGAAAGCACAAAGTACAGTACTGAATACGATAACAGCGGCTGTCTCGCGGATAATGGCCTTTTTATCGGACCATACAATTTTATTCCAGTCGGCTTTCAAGCCTTTAAAAAATTTCCTCATGGTTTTTACCTCCTGTTTCCGGTAAGAAATCCTTCGTGTTTTCTCACCTGCATATGTGATTCGATCTGTTCTAATGTTTCTAATGTAACTCCAACAATAATAATGATAGAAGTCCCTCCAAAAGATACCTTTGCTGAGAACAAACCATTAAAGAGTGTTGGTATAAAAACAATACCCATAAGACAGGTAGTTCCAATGACAACCATATGGCTTATTACTTTGGAAAGGTACTCTTCTGTCGGTTTTCCAGGCCTGAGTCCCGGAATACATCCACCGCTTTTTTTCAGATTAGCAGCTACTTCCACTGGATTGAAGGAAATGGAAGTATAGAAATAAGCAAAAAAGTAAATCATTACAATATAAAAAACTAATCCAATGGAATATTGTGGCTTCTCCGGGTTAAACCAGTTATTCTGATTTACACATTCCAGTATAATTTTACTGATCCCGCTGCCATATCCTTTTCTGGTGAAAGAAGCAACCATTTGAGGAAGAGATAATAATGAGGAAGCAAAAATTACAGGCATGACGTTCGCAACATTTACTTTAATTGGAATTTTGGATGCCAGTCCTCCTGTGAGTCTTCTTCCATTCATTTTCTGTGAGTACTGAACCGGGACATCTCTATGTCCGTCATTTAAGATAACAACCAGTACAATGGTACCAATAATGACAGCAAGGATAACTACTGCAGATGGATAAACTGTTGTTGGATTGGAAATAATGTATTCCATTTTTCGTGAAAAATCATATTTCTGATCTATGAATTTGTCACCCTGATAATTATCTGGATCGAGATCAAGTTTATCCACATCATACACTCGTGGCGGAAACTGCTCCAAAGTATTTTTAAACGCAATACCAACTGCTTCAGAAGGACTGATTTTCCAACTCAAGGCTACTTGTCTTGGAATTTTAAATTTCATAAAATCTCTAATAATCATTCACATATTTACTTGTCCTCCTTTTATCAAAATAGTTACTTCGGTTCTAATATGTTCGTTCAGGAAAAAGTAAAGAAAAAAAGCAGCCCGGAGGCTGCTGATAATGAAAAAGCCGCCCTCATGGACGGCTTAAAATCTAGTAAATCAAGTGCTAAGTTATGGTTTGGGAGCAACAATATCAGAAATAGTATTATCATTATCATTATAATCCACATTTATTGTGCACTGAATCCCATTAAAGGTTAAGAATATTTCATCTCTTTTGCAATAGCTGCAATTACCAGAATGGCACCAACAATAAGCCCAAAAAGAACATAATCCTTTCCTCCCTAAGTATTACAGAGAGACCTGTTTCGATCTGGAAGCAGATCTCTCTTCTGAAAATGTTATTTAGCTTGTTCTTTTTGTAAATGTTTCTGACATTCTTCCAATGCCTTTTTCACATTTTCATAGGTAGACTGATCATTCCGATTGATTACTTCCTGAATTTTCCAGTATATTTTAGAAGAATGACTGTCCAGATACTGTTGGAACTCTTCTGCCGCAGTTTCATAATTTCCGTCTTCCATCTGCTCATAAGCATCATGCATAATAGCATAACTTCTCTGTTGTGCATAATCGGAACGGAACAGGAAAAATAAGAAAATTATACATGTTGCCAAAAGAAACAGCTTTCTTTTTGAAGATAAACTTTTCCAGAATGACATAGCTTAGTCCTCCCTCTGTCTGTTTTCTAATCGAACCAGCATTTCTTTATAAAAAGAATATCCTCCATAGTTTGCAAATGGCTGCTCTACACGGTGACGATCAGATGCAACAGAAGGTACCAGATCATATTTTTCTGCAATCTTTCGGAGTGATTCCTGCTGCTCTTTCGTATAGTGCTGGTAATATACCTCAAGTCCACCTGTTCCATCTGATATTTCATGGAAGGACTCTATTATATTAATTACTTCATCCATATTTAATTTATGGTAGGAATATGGATGGGCAAAAATTGGAAAACCAGACTGATCCAGAATTCTTTCAATAACTGTTTGAAACGGAGCATACTGGATATAATCGGTTGCCGGCAGGTAATGGTCACTGAAATTTCCAATGTATTTGTCCATGATCTCATCGACAGTACTTCCATATCCCAGTCGGACCATCAGTCCAGCAATATGGAAGCGTCCAATGTAACCTGTAGGTCTTTTTTCTTTCATAACTTCTTCCATGCTCAGATCAATTCCCATTTTGTGGAGATTTTCCAGAATTGCTTCTACATATTTCTGTTTTCCTTCCGCTATTGGAGTAAACAGATCCGCAAAAGCATTCGGATCCACGTTCTTCGGAAAGATACCGATCACATGGATTTCTTCCTTTTTGCCGGATGGAAATGTAAAAGTTGTGGAAAACTCACAGCCTGAAAGGACTTCAAGGAAATGCCCGTTTGATCCGACTATGTATTTGTTTGCTAAGGAAAAATGGTTATGATCGGTTATAGCAATCACGCGGAGATGTTCCCGATTTAAAGCAAGGTCCACGATTTCCTTAACGCTGTTCTCCCCATCACTCTCAAGAGAGTGGATATGAAAATCGATGCGTTCATTTAATAACTGTTTTGTTCTCATAAATAAACCTCCAGATATTTTTTTGATACCTATACAATAACATGTTAAGAATTTTAACCGTGGAAAAATAAATATGATTAAAACATCTGTAAGCATATTAAAACGTATTATTTAACACTGCATTAATACGAATAGCTATCAATATTAATCTTGCTATTATTTTGTAAATCTGGACGTTAATTTTTCCTGCCAAAAAGGAAAAGATGTGCTGCAATAAAAGTATTTCGAGGCGCGTAAAATTCATCTTCTTATTTTTTCTGCTTCTTTCGTTCCTTCTGGAATGCAGGCTGCAGCTGCCCGGTATTTGTCGAAAAAAAGGAATCGTTCTCTCTTATCTTCATAATAATACAATTGCTGTATATACTTCTTGATACAGGCTAATTCGTCATAGGCAAATTCCCGTTTCATGTCAGGCTGATTTCGGTACGCCCGTTCAATTTGCTCAAACGCTTTCAGATAATCCAAGGTCTTTACGCCATTTTCTCTTGACATACTGTCTTCATGGAGTCGGTATACAAATATAGGATCCGAAACCATGGATATCGTTTGACATATAGACAGATATTGATGATAAAAACTTAAAGTTTCACCTATCTGAAGCTGTGGGAAAAGGATATCAAATTCCTGTACCAGTTCTGTACGGAACAGCTTATTTCCAGTAATACTGTTCAAATGAACCGCATCAATCGGAAAAAAGACTCCGCTTTTTTGTATTTCATCAGCATTTGTTCGCCTATTTTGATTCTGATATTTATATCCTCCGATAATGAGATCTGTTTTACAGATTCCATCCAGGAGTTTTCTTAATGTTCCATCCAAAAGGTAGTCGTCCGAATCAAGAAAAAATAAATAGTCCCCTTCGGCAAAGCCAATTCCAAGATTTCTGGATGCTGCTGTCCCAGTATGTTCCTTTTGAAAGTACCGGATAATCTGGTATTTATTTGCATATTCCTGGCAGATGATATTGCTGTAATCAGTAGAGCCATCGTTTACAAGTAAAATCTCCAGATTCACGTCTTTTTGTAGAAGAACAGACTCCAAACATAATTCCAGATATGGAGCTGAATTGTACACCGGAATTATGACGCTGATTGTCCCTTCAGTCATAACTGTTTCCCCCTTCTTTTGCAGGCATACCATTTCCAGATACCATAATCCCTTGTCTGAAAGGCTTCATACAATTCTAAATAGGGTTCTGACGGTTTCTGAGCTATTGTTTGTATCATATCGCATGCTGTCAGAAAAGCGAACTGCATGGTTCTTTCTGGAAAATATTTCAGAGAATCGTAAATGGAAAATGTGAAATACCGGAGCACTTCATCCATATATCCATCCGGAAGATCTTTTTTCATCAATATTTTTTCCAGGACTAAAATACTTTCCAGGTTTCGATTCATTTGCTCTTTATCTGAACCTTCCTTCGAAATATTTTTTTGATATATGTACCCAATATTTGAAAGAACAACAGCTTTCTGACATTTTGGATACAGAAGCCGCTTTTCCAAGCTCTGCTCCAGTATTTTCCCATCCAGCACCCCCATATCCATTAAGAGCTCCCTTATGAGAAACTAAAGGGTTTCTGGATGATTTTTCCCCATTCACCCATCCACCAAGAATATAGCAGGTAATGTTCCTGGATGCTCTTGTAGCTGCAGACCTAAGTAATGTTGTATCCCATTCTCTTTCCGGATAGCTTGGATAATTCTTGAAAAAATTCCGGTGAGATGGGTTCTGCCGTAAGTCATTCATGGTTTCGTGTGCGGACCATCCAGCTTCCGTATCCATAGTCAGACCATTTAAAATTTCTTCATAGGTATAATCCCCTACATGGTAAGTGGTAGAGTCTGTCATAATGGTTACACCATCCATGGAAGAAGGAAGCTTTGTTTTTGCGGTAATGAATCATCCTCCTTTCTGATAGCCCATATCATCCCAAATTATTGGAATGGGTATCGTATTCTAGTTATTAGCTCTACATTTCTAATATGTATGATGTTAGTTGTTTCAGCAATTTTTATAAGAACATTTCGTTCTTGCTCAAAATAAAAAAAGCAGCCCTTGGATAGCAATCCCTAGGCTGCCTTAATGGATTATTACATATATAGTATATCTTGTATGCAAATTCCGGCTCATCTGACCACGCATTCCGCTAAGAGCTGATCAGTCTTTCCGGATGTAACTGAACGCGTTTCCGCTTCAGCTGATCAATAAGTTTTCAACGTGTTATAGTTCTTTCGTAGTCATCAAATGATTGCGAAAGGAGGCATAACTATGCAAGACTACAACACGATTATCGGCTCCATCCAGATGCGTTTGAATGGATGCCAGACCAGGTCCGTTATGGACCGTTACAAGATTGGCTCAGGTACATTAAATCTGATCATGAGCCGATACCATGCCAACGGAATCCCAATCGAGGAACTCCGAATGATGGCACCTAAGGAAGTTGAGAACCTTTTCTATTCGCAGAAAAATCTACAGAGGAAAGATGTCCCACTTCCAGATTTCCAGTATTACTATGACAGAATCCATGCACCAGGGAGTCGCATGAACATTTCGTTCTGTTGGCTGGATTATAAAGAAAAGAATCCTGATGGTTATGAGAAGTCACAGTTTTACGAATACTTCAACCGATTCATAGCAGAAAACTATGGTGGCCAGAAGGTATCAATGGCCGTAAACCGAATCCCGGGTGAAAAGATGTATATCGACTGGGTCGGTGATCAGCCGGAACTGTTAACAGATACCGAAACGGGCGAGATCAAAAAAGTCCATATCTTTGCGACCACTCTTGGAGTCAGCAGTCTGATCTATGCAGAAGCTTTTCCAAATGAGAAACTCCCATGTTTTATAGAAGGCTGTGCCCATGCTGTTTCATTTTATGGTGCTGTTACGAAATACTTTGTGCCCGATAACCTGCGAACTGCTGTAACCAAGCACACAAAGGATGAACTTATCCTGCAGTCTACATTTGCAGATCTGGAAGATTTCTATGAAACTATAGTTCTTCCACCACCCGCTAGAAAGCCGAAAGGCAAGCCTACAGTTGAAAATCATGTACGTTATCTTGAAATACACCTGGTTGAGAAACTGAAAGAAAAGATATATGTATCATTTGAAGACCTGAATGCTGAAATCAAAAAAATAGTAGCAGTCCTCAATAAACGATCTTTTCAAGGCAAGGATTTCTCAAGACAGGATGCTTTCGAAAAGTATGACAAACCATGTATGAAACCACTGCCAGGCGGATGTTACACGGCTTGCGACTATAAAGCGGTCCTAAAAGTTCCCAACAACTACCACATCGAGTATGACGGCCACTACTACTCCGTAATCCTACTCCGAAATCACCACATACAAGGATCTTATCAGCAGGAGAAAGAATTGGTTCAATTTGTTCTACCCACTTATACTGATTTCTATGGGTATCTCCTGTTATGTAAAAATGCTCCATGCATATTCTCCTATAATTTTTTATGTTTCCATTCGTTTTGATACACCATTATTAGTGCAAAAGATAAGATAAAACAAAGTACATAATTCCCATTCCTAATGCCTTTTTGCCAAGTTTGTCTCCACTACTCCAGAACTTGGAAACAGAAGACAGCACAAATACAATTATCCAGCCGATAGATATAAGCAACATATATTGTGCTACTTGTTGATATGCTGTTTTGGCATCGCTCATGAACCAGGCAAATGCAAAATATAATAATCCAATCCATCTGCATTGTACCGTTATTTCTTTAAGTTGACTGGAAATATTATATCCACTTTTTATAAAACAAAGAGCCGCATTGGACACTAATGCGATAACGCTAATTATCAAGGCAATCTTTATTGAAATATCAAAATACATACCATCTCTCCTTAATTAAAAAAATTTTTCATTTCTCTCAAAAATTCATTAAAGTTATATAAAACAGTATTTACCAACCTATCCCAGTTTTCCTTAATAGTGCTGACATGAACAGCATAAAACATATCCGTTTTTAGGATTTTCTGTTTGAAATCGGCAAGTATAACTTTAGTATTTGGTTTGAATGCAGTAACATTTTGCACTGTATTTTCAGTTAGTTTGGACAATCCATTGTCTTTTAAGGAACAAATATTTTCACTAATAACGGCAGTATGTTCTTCATACCTTGAAACCAGATGAATATTAGAGATTGACATAGAACATATAAAGAAAACAAATAAGCTCATCAGAATGCAAAATAAATGAGCAGCTATTCCTCCGTCTTTTACTTTTACAGTTTGAATCTTCTCAACAAATTTTGTACAAATGATTGAACCGGAATCTGACATATAATCATTTCCATCCAAACTCGAACTTTGTTTTTTATATCCTGGATATTTTGATGAGACAAACAGATCTCCTAATTTATCATTGTGAAGATCAATAATATATTCCTGTTTTATGCGTCGCGGTTCTAAATGTTGCGAACGTCCGGAATATAATATTGGATACGCACAGCCGAAGCTAACAATTGCTGTAATCCATGGAGCATCATTTTGGGTGATGCTCCTTATTCCATAGAGAACTACCCCTGAAATAATAATGGAAATTATCGTCCTAATTACTTTTTCCACAATACTCTCTCCCTCTCACGTAGCGAAGTAATCCAGTTTTTCTTTAATTTAGGCAAATCATAGATAAGCTAGCTTCCAACACTCCTTTCCTTAACCACAAACAAGGATTGCATATTTTCAAAATATACAATCCTTGCGTTGACATCAAGTTATTACAGTCTACAATGATCGCATCTCCGACACTCATCACTGTGTCTCAGACTTCTTAGTGCAATTGGAGTTGGAAACGCTTTTTTCCAGAAATTTTCAGCAAAAGTTCTGTCATCTGTCCCGGAAAAAATAACATACTGGGTCATTTTGTGATAAAGTCTGGGCACATAATCTGGATTGTTTCGGTTTATAATATCTAGAACTACTTTATCAAACAAAGAAATTCCAAATTCTAAATCTACATCTAATCCAGGTTCAAAATGTGCTTTTTCAAGGTCTTCCTCGCCAATGTAAAAATGGTTTCTTCTTTCTTCTGTAATACTGTTGTCAATTTGTGCTTTAAAAGCACAACGGTAACAGATATCATGTTTCTCTGGAAGACATGTATAAATTTCTCCAGCCCACGCTCTTGTCATGAAACCAAGTGAAGCAAAAGGAGCTCCAAAATCATATGCCAGGTCACATGCACAAGCATCGCCCAATCGGTTATCACAGGTGCCTATAAAAATTGCTTTCTCAGGAGAAATCCATTCTTCATACTGTTCCTTCCGGACTTCCTGAATTCTCTGGTAGAATTTCTTTATTTGAGCCTGTGGGTTAATCTGATATATCCTGTCAGCAACTGCATCGACTTTGTATCTTCCAACATCAGTTAAATTACACTGATGTCTGCAAACATTGTGAATTTCCATACAGTCTGTATCTACAAGAACAAAACGCCCTACTCCAGATCGTGCTAGCTGTAAAGCGATACAACTTCCTACGGAACCACATCCACAGATAACAGCACATTGTTCATCCATCCAGTTTGTTTCAATCAGACCGCTGTTTCTCGAAAAAACATCCTGCTTCATAGTATATACATCTATAGACAAATCAGTTCTTTCACCACATTCGTCATCCATCAGATCAATTACTAATTTTTCACCATCCCACTTTCCAGACAAATAGCAATGCGAAATTTGGGTAATTGGTTCTCCAATATATCCAATAATATTTGCATTCATGGAGATCTTTGGGATATTTCCTTCCCATCCGATAATAACATGGTATCCAGAATCTTTTCTGATATATCCATAGACAGGTCCACTGTATCCTTTTTGCTCCATAAGCTGTTCAGGAATCATTACCTTGTTAACCGGCAGCGGTTTGCCTGTATCACACTCGTTTAAAAATGTTAATACATCTTCATCGAGCATACATTCTGCTTCCATCATGTCTAAATCTAAATCTTCAGCAGGTAGATCCTGCTTTGTACGAGGTTTATCTTCAACCATGTTTATTCCTCGCTTTCTGTTTCAGATATAGGTATCTCCGTTTCATCACTACATTCATCTGAAAGCTGTTCATCCGGTTTGCCATCATTTAAACAAGACGTATCATCCGGTTCATCAGATGTGTCCGTCGCTTTATCAATCATTGCATCCTCAGTTTTTTCAGAAGACAATGTCTGTATTGTTGCTTTTACAATTTCTTCAATTACATTCTCATCAATAGGCTTAACAACTGAAGACTCAGTTTCTGCTTTTGTTGTTTCTAATAATTGATCCATCTTAACTGAAAAATCAGCTAACGTTTTATCTATATCATTAATTTTTTCTGCAACAGTTTCAAACAGGCCATTTTTATCTCCCTCTATGCCGACGACAACTTCAACAATCCGCTTGATAGTTTCATTGGAAAGATATTCTGGCTGATGTTCTGGAGAAACTGATGTGTTATTCTTTTTTTCATCAGTTACAGTGTCTTCATTTTTATTTCCGGCATTTGCCATTGATGCGTTTGGCACAACAGAGGTATTTCTTTTTTTAGCAGCGATTGCTTCCAAATTAATCACTTGTTCGTAATGAATTTCAAGATTTCGACCTGATTCAGCCGCCCTTCTTGACAATTCATCTGCGTCTGCATATTGAAGCAGTTCGGCAGGAAAGTATTTATTACCAACATCATAGCGTATAGGCATTATTTCATTGCCATAACAATAATAATATGTCATCCTTAATTTGGGGTCAATATTTACTAGCATAGACAATAATCCCGCTCGAAGTTCTCGAAGATTAGTTCGAATGGTGGTCTCATCTTGTCCTGAGAAATAATCCATACTTCCAGGATGACGATGCCAGAATCCCAAAATTGTTAATGGCTTGTTATAGATTTTTCCAAGCCTTTTTGCCTGATGATTGACATAGTTAGAATCCCATTCAAAAAAAGCAACTTGGTTTACAGTGTCAACACCAGGATCTACTGACTCAACAATATACCACGCTCTATTAATAATATACCCTAAAAAAACACCGCCTGTTTCGTTTTGACCATTTGCCATCACTTCTGTTATAACAGAAGCATAAGCACGGTCACTTATGTAACAATGAATACATCTTGGGTTTTTTATATTGAAATCAATATATTTCATATTATCTCGGAAAAACGGCATCACATCACTCCTTTCGCAATTGATAATATCCAAGTGTTTATTAACTATTCATCTGAGTTCACAATTCGAGTTCAAAATTTAGAATTCATCTTTCAGTAAAAAACGCATGCAAACAACTCTAGTATATTACTTGGGTTTATTACAGGGAGCAGATGTCCATATTCTTTATGCCAATATGTGTGCGGAACAGACTTTCTCTCTATCCCTGCATTAATCATATCAGCTCCTATAGGAACTAGCAAAGCTGAATCCCTCCCTGTAATGCAACATATTAAATCATCAGATCTTTAAAATGTTCATCGTTACACCATTTATTCCATATATTCTTATTTCTCATACCAAGTTCAAAATGGAGAGCCCAGTCTGCTGCCCAGCCTGCAACGCTGACAGCAGTATTAGCTTCCTGTGTTCCATCTTTAACATCTTCTGTGCGTCTGGTACACAGGTAAGGTCCCAAGCTGCTATCATGTAAGAGGTGCGGAACTCTATGATTAGGACGTCCATATCTTTTGGCGATTGCCTTTAAATCTGCTTCGTTAGGTCTAATAGGGCATACCTTGATAGAACCACCATATGTGCCGTTGTGAGGATGATTTTTGTCATAAACCAGCATGAAGCGCCATGTCTGAGCAAATCCTGTCTGGCTGATTTTCAAATCTATTACCCAGTACATATCACCAGTAGATTTCATGAAGCCAAATCCTGCCTTAGGAAAAAATTTTTTCATTGCTGCTACTTCACTTCTAAATAATCTATGTCCATTTTTATTATACCACTGTGTGGAATCATTGGGCATACTGGGCATCGGAGCCGCAAATGTTCCTTTCGGTATCTCCGCTCCGTTTTCTGTAGTACTGCTACCACCATCAAGATGTACCACACCATCTCTGTCTACTGTCATGGTATCCCCATTATAAAGGGCATCTGTCAAGTCATTCATCTCTTCTGCCTGTGTTAAAGGTTCCCCTGCAAATCTTCCAGAAATCAACATACTCTCATCCTCCCGTATATTTTTAATCCGTTGCTTTTGACACTGCTTTTTTACAAGTACGCGCCTATATATACATTATTTATTTTATCTGATAACTTTCTGCATGTCAATATTTCTTCGCATTTCATTGCGATTTTATACGTTTTTAAGACGACTTTATCCTTTCTACAATTTACAAAACCTCATTAGGTTTTAACGAGTCTAAAAGCCGCATAAATCCCCTCAATGTAGCAGCAGCAACTGAAGCATTATTATTTTTATATACTTTTTTTATTATAAATACTTTATCTACTTCAGCGTCAGTTTTTACTGTCTCTTCACAATATCTGCTATTGCTGACAGCCCTAATCAACTTTGAATCAGCGTTCTCTATAACAATGCCTACAGAAGGATTTGTCTCTGAAAAATATTCCGAATAAATAAGCATCAAATCCAGTTTGTACTCAACTCTGCCTGTAGAATACAATATTAGAAGTTTCCAGCATAATCGTTTACTTATCGGCAACGCTGACAGTTCACCTTGAACATTAATGCTTTTTAATAATTTTGACATACCGTCTTTTTCTATCGCTAACAAGCTGGTTTCTTTCATATACCAGGGTTTCTCTTCAAATTTTGCGTTATACAGATGGTCATTCCGCTCAGAATCTTCCATATCAGAAATTGCTATTTTTTTCCATTATCTGCATAATTCTTCTGATTTTTTGACCTTTCAGTCTGAGCATACTTATGTGTTACTTCTTTTACATATCTGATCGAATTATTCCATAATTCCGGAAAATAATCCTGCACATATTGACAAATACATAATGGAATATTTAAAATCAACACCTTGTATATTTGATTATGTACGAGTCTGGACTGCAGATAATTTAATATCCAGTCAGAATCAGTTTTGTTATATTCCATCTGATGAAATCCAGTAAGATAATAAATTGATTTTGATTCATATTTATTTTCAGTCAAATCCCGAACCATAGTGTCAGGAGATACAGAACCACTTAATAAAGACAGTAATCCATGTTGCTCGATTTTTTGTTCCTGAATAATTCCCAAATTATATAACTGAGAGCTCAAAGAAAAAAGGAATGAATGGTAATTATCACTTAAATCACCACTAAGAATAATCACTACTGCTTGCTTTTTTTTGCATTGATTAACTGCTTCTGCTTTTACTTTATTCAAATCATTTGACGCATAACCTTTTTTTCTATTATCAGTGCGTCCAGTAAACATATCAAATATCATCACAAAAGCCTCCCTTCAGCCAGATTCACAATCTTGTCCTGTGAATCTGGCATAAATAGTATTGGTTATTCTCACATAAAATCATCTTCAGTAAGCTCCATTAACTCACCATCCGTCAAACTTTCAATTTGGCTTATTCGATCATTTTGATTCAAAATCGCAGCTTCAAATATATTTCTGACAACTCTTCCATTGCCAAAATTATAGCCATTTGTTTGCTTTTCAGAAAGCAATAATTCTTCAACCTTTGATTTCGCATTTTCAGTCAAGGAATATCCATTCTTCACGCACTGTAATTCAAAAATTTTTAATAACTGCTCTATTGAGTAGTCTTCAAAATTTACAGTAGTCGTAAATCTTGATTTTAATCCCGGATTTGATTGAATAAAATCATTCATTTCACAAGGGTATCCAGCAACAATGACCACTAATTTGTCACGTTCATTTTCCATGTGCCGCAAAATGGTATCAATTGCTTCCTGTCCAAAATCATTTGTGGTTGAATTTGATAATGTGTAAGCTTCATCAATAAATAAAACACCACCTAATGCGGAATCAAGAACTGCTTTTGTTTTCTGAGCAGTTTGGCCAACATATTGACCGACTAAATCTTCCCGTCCAACTTCAATAAGCTGCCCAGAAGGAAGCACACCAATTGACTTGTACAATTCCCCAATCATCCGTGCAACTGTTGTCTTTCCGGTTCCTGGATTTCCTGTAAACACCATATGCAGACTTGTTTTGGTAACAGGAATTCCCCTTTCTCTTCTTTTCTGGTTCATGTTTACTTGGTTGATCATTTTTCGCACTTGCATTTTTACCTGGTCCAGCCCAATAAATTGATCCAATTCTTCCAGTAACTGCTCTGTGCTTTTTGTCTGTTCTATGTTGTCACTTTTTATGTTGGCAGGCAGTGAGAAATCAGAAGCGATGAGAGTTGTCATTTTTTCAAAAGAAGCTGTATGGTTTGCAGACATACGCCCTGCAAGTTTTCGTATTGCTGCCTCGTACAGATTGCGAACATATCTTCCGTTTCCAAAATCGCGTTCTCCGTTCTTTTTGCCTTTTTCAATAATATTTGTCGCATGAACAACAGCATCTTGGTCCAGTCTGTGTCCGGATTTTTCTGCCATACCGACGAGGATTTGCATTAACTCATCCACAGAGTAATCCTCGAAATGAATATATTGCGTAAATCGAGAAGCTAAACCAGGATTGGATGAAATAAATGCTTCCATTTCATTTGGGTACCCTGCAACAATAACGACAAAATCATCTCTGTTATTTTCCATATAACGTAGCATAGTATCTACTGCTTCCTGTCCATAATCATTGGATGAAGTACTTGTCAGGGTGTATGCTTCGTCAATAAATAAAACCCCGCCCCTGGCTGAATCCAAAATATCCTTAGTTTTCTGAGCTGTATGCCCAACATATTGTCCAACCAAATCTTCTCGTCCAGCTTCGACTAACTGCCCTTGTGACAAAATTCCTATTGAATGATAGATTTTACCGATTAATCTGGCAACAACAGTTTTTCCAGTTCCTGGATTTCCTGTAAATACCATGTGAAGACTTTGATCTATAACAGGAATTCCCTTCTCACTGCACAATTTGTTGTAGTTTTGAAGTGCGACCAACTCATGAACTTTAGCTTTTACATTAGTCAGACCAGTAAGAGAATCAAGCTCGTTTAGTAGCTTGTCCAGTGTTGCATCTTCATTCATCTCATTTTTATCAACATCGATATTTGAAGGCAACACAAAATCTTCCGGCATAAAACAGCTTGCGTCTTCTGGCGTTATCGTGTCTAATTCCGATATACGAACAGATAAGTTACTTATTGCAGTTTCATATACGTTTCTTACATATCTGCCATTACCAAAATTGGGACCTCCGAATTTTTGCCCCAGTCGCATGACTTCTTTCGCTTTTTCGTAGGAAAGATCATTTGTTGTGTATTGGTCTTTTTTGCAGCAATATGTAAAAATATCCATAAGTTCATCCAACGAATAATTTTCAAAATTCACATATTTTTTAAATCTGGATTGTAAACCTTCATTTGAGTTTATGAACTCTTTCATTTTTTCTGGATATCCAGCAACAATAACAACCAGATCATCCCGGTTATTTTCCATATGACGCAGCAAAGTGTTAATAGCTTCTCTGCCAAAATCCTGTTCTCCACCTTCGCTTAATGTATAAGCTTCGTCAATAAATAAAACGCCTCCCTGTGCTTTTTCTATAACACTCAATGTTTTTGGGGCAGTCTGCCCTACATAAGGAGCAACTAAATCTTCTCTCCCCACCTCTATCATCTGTCCTTGGGAAAGAACTCCAATAGCTTTGTATATTTTGCCTACCAGTCGGGCTACGGTTGTTTTACCGGTACCTGGACTTCCAGTAAAAACCATATGTAAACTTAGGTCTGGTGTAGGAAGGCCCTGCTCACTTCTCCGATCGTTATTCTGCTGTACCGCAATCAGGCTTTTGATTTCTTTTTTCACTTCAGCCAATCCTACCAGTGAATCCAGTTCTTCCATAAGTTGATCTAATGTTTTTTCTTCTTCAGCAGCGGGTGGCTCAGTTGAAATTCTCTCTACACCCCAGTCAGCAGACCTTTCCTTGTTTTTGGAGGCTAAATCCAGATTCCTTTTCTTATATCCTTTCGTGTCATACATGATATCAATCACCTCATCTTTTATAACACCATCCCAATTTGGGTCAACTTGGTATTCGGCATCAATAAAGGTACATAAACGTTCGTACATTTCAGACATAAATTCAAAGCCCTGTCCTTGACGGTGTGCATTTACTTTCGAAGATAAAAGAATATGATCTGCTAATTTTTTAATATCAGAATACATAAACTTTATCTTATTTCCATTCGCTGTTCCAATCAACGTCAAATATCTGAGTACATTGCAAATTTCATCACTACCAGGCTGTGCTATCTTGAAACAGTTAATTGGATTCAGAGCAGAATTGTTTTCACCACAGGAACGACGCAAAAACTTACTTTCAAGGCCAAATTGTCTGATTTTATTTTCCAATGCCGATTCGTTATACAATGTTTCCGGAAAAAGCATTAAACAAATATTTCCCCTGCTATTCTTTTCCCAAATATCTAATATATCATCTTTTAAATCGGAACTTTTTATATCAGTGGTTAAAATATTATAGAATACAACAGCCATATGGCTATTTTTCTGAAGCATCAGAGGATGTATTTTTTGTAAAAATTCGCTTATTGTTTGTCCACGGTAGGAATATCTGACACGCTGAAGCAGAGGTACATTCTCTCTGGGTAGTTCAACAGCTTCATTTTCTCGCTCATCTTCAGGAACTCCACTTATATCACCCGGAAAGTATTCATCATTATCGTTATCTCCGAATAGTTCATCCAAGGCATCGCTTACCTGAGAACCTGTCGTATGGCTATTTTCCTCCTGGCTTTCTATTTCAGTATACTGAATTTCAGTAGTTTCCGTGCTCTCCTCAAATCCATCCGAGAACATTTTGGGCAACGGAATATTCAGATTTGCTGAGAAAAAAAATCTGGCACTTTTTTCATCTAAACAATATGCTCCTTTTGTGCCTGCTTCACCATAGAAAATAATATGCTCGTATCCTCTGCTTTTTAATAATTTCACGAGATAATGTTCTATATCTCTTGGCATCAGATCTGGACACCAGATAGTATCTTTTAAATTTCCATACAAAACAAAAGTTTTGCTCTTGGACACATTTGTATCTAAAAAAGTTTTCATCATATTATCCTGCTTAACTTATGTTATAGAATACTTTTTGTCTGCATTTTCTTTACAGATTCTTTATTGTTCATTTCCAGCTGATCAGATGCCTGGTTAACCTTTCCCTGGCAGCCAAGCTGTCCGCCTATTCCTGCTTTATTCAGTGCGGCATTTAGATGTTCTCTTAGTTCCCTCTTTTCGTTTTCTGTAACTGGTCTTCCAGATCCATAAAAAGTCAGGATTTCCATTGCCATTTTAGCGATATCGTTAATTTCGACATCATTATCCAAGGTTACCGAAATGGTATTGCCTGTCATTTTCTGGACAAAATGAACAACCAGTTTCTGGCTTGCATCTCCTCCAACCGGCATTGCCCAGTCCATTTTATAATCCTGTTCGGTCATAAAATCAGCAACTACCTCTAATACATGGAGTCTGTCATAGTAACCTTTCATAATTCTGTGGGAATAATCGATAATGTGTCTTGCGTCAGGTTCTATTTCTTCATCAAATTGTCTTGATATCTGGGATATTTCATATAACGAAGTGTTGTTAGCCGTGTTAAGTTTTTCTGACAGTTCTGTAAGGCTGTCAAGCATTTTTTTATATTTGCCCTGGCTAAAATTATTAAGGTCAACTCTTATTTTCTTTTTGTTTTTTCTGGTTTCATCGACAAATTCTAAGTATCGCTGTGTTGACATTTCCTCAAACAGTCCTTCTATTTTTGCACGAAGTTCCATTATAAGCATATCTGATTCTAACTCATCCTGCACATGTTCAGAAGCTGTAATTGCACATTCTCTCACGACCGTCCTTGCATTGGAGAATGCTCCCTGATACATTGCCTGATCCATCATGCTTCTGGAACGCTGCAAAGTAAGAAAAATTATTCTTACCTGATTCACAAAATTCGTATCCTTAGAGGATTTAGCCATTGACTCAATAACTCTGTATGACGCTTCAGCATCCCGCAACATTTCCACTGCGGCAGTCTTTTGCATTTCCACACTTGCTACTGTTTTATCAGCCCACTGAATTAATTCAGCTTTTTCAGCATTACTCTTTTCTATTGTCTCAATGCATTTGGACAGATTTTTTCGGCCCTTGGAAATAAGATTATCCCTGATAATCGAACTTTCATTACCAAGTTTGGCAGATACTTCGTTCCTGCTGATATTTATATTTTTATCAAGTTCATCTGCTGAAGGTTTTCTATCGTATAAATCTTTTAATTCGAGACCTATTTGTTTGAACTGTTCAGACATTTCATCAACAATCTTAGCATGCTGATTCGTTTCGTCCCTGACAACAGATCTCATCTGAGAATATAAGGAATCAAGCTGAACACTGCACTGTCCAACAACCAGTTCTTTTTCCCGTTTCTTTTCTGCTGCATAATCTAAGGCCTGTTTTCCAAGAAAGCCTCCTACTTTGAGAGCTCCATAGGCTAATCCTAACGTAGCTGCACCAGCAATTACTACAGGTGCAACAGCCAGTGCCACTACACCACCAACAAGAACACCGCCAGCTTCTCCACTCATAACAACTCCTCCATCTCTAATGATATTTTTTTTCTATATATTTTATTTGCTGTTCAGGATTAGGTTCTTTTTTTCTCCTTTTTTCTTCTGAATCACGAACCTCTTTTTGATTTGTGCTAAGTGCAATTCCTGAGACAGGTATATGCTGCACTAAGTTTTGTATTCTGTGTACATTTGTTTCTGTAATTTTATTTCCTAATTCAGCATCCTTCAAAGTTTTGGCTAATAACGATACAATACACTCATTTCGGACTGTGACTCCATTCTGCCTCACGGGCACGAATGTGATACATACAAAATCGGATCCCTGAATTGTTTCAATCAAATCATAAGAATCTAAAGGATTTTGCCGGTCTGTCTTTCCATTTGGATACCAATCCATATTTTTCAAAGCGTCATCCGGTGTACGGAACTGTCTCTTTACAATTTTATAGCCAACTGAATCTAAATAACGGCTGACTCTCCGTGCTAACCACCATCGTTCATCAGACAATATGCGTTCACTTAATACACAATTTGTAATTCCTGTTAATTCATCATCCCACCGTCTGGCTTCAGACACTTTTGCAAAAATACTATTCCGTGCTTCATTGTTTGATGATTTTAAATATTTTTCAGCACCAATAGATTCAATCTGTTCTATCAGTTCAGCTGCCGCAACAACTTTAGGCTTAAAATGGAGATATGTACCACTGCTCCAATAGTTTATTTCAGAGGGTGCCATCCTAAAAGAGCCCGCGGCTGTTTTGATTGAACTTTGCTCCAGTATATTGATTTTATTTACCAGAGCTTTTATAATTCTTGAATAATCATGAAACGCTGCAATCCATTCATCAAGAGCCTGTTCGACTTTGGTTTTGAGCAGATCAAACTCCATTATTACACTGCTGGCATCAGATGCTGCTGCCTGATACATTTCTTGTCCTATTTCTTCAGAAATTTGTTCCACATATGAATCAATAATATTAAATTCTCCCTGAAAGAAAAATTCATGCGGAGTAATTTCTGCTGCTTTCTTGTGTATCTTTAATTCTTCCAGTAAATCAACGGCATACATACGATGACTATTGTCTACCATTTCGGAATGTGTTTTTACTTTCTGGAAAGCTGTCCGTAGTTCTTCATTACAACTTTTTAATTCTTCGAGCTTTTCATTTTGTGATTTTACAATATGTTCAGCTTCTTTTTCCAATTCCTGGTAATGCTGTTGCATATCCCGGACAAGCTGTTCCTGAAAAGAGCGAATTCTTGCCGTATATAATTCCTCTGTTTCATTTTTTTGCCGGATCAAAGCACTTTCATATTCGGCTTTCATCCGTGCAAATCTTTCATTCATTTGTTGGGCTATATTATTCTGAAAAGTCTCATTTTGGAAACGTAAATTTTCAATTTGAGACTGGAGTTCACTGATTCTCCTCCGGAGCTGAGCTTCTGTTGCCATTTGCATTTCCTCCTGCTTCATCACTGGTCAGAATCGTTCCGTCGCCATTAAAAATAGCATCTTCAACTACCTGATTAAATTTAGTGCGGTATTTTATGATAAATGCAATTTTCTTTTCTACTTTTTCGATTTCTTTATCTATTTCTTGTAAAGTTTTCGAAATACTTCCATGTTTTAATCTTCCTTCAGATTCAAGCAGCTCAGCTGTTTCGGCATCTAAATTAACCTGTGCTTTAATTTCATCTACCTGTTTTTGTGATGCAGCACAGTCTAAATCAATAAGTTCTTTCTGTTCCTCCAGTGTTTTAAGCTGATGTTGTAGTTCTGCTAATTCGATTTTTTTTCTATCAACAATATTTCTTGTATCATTGATATTTGAATTTGCAGTGTCTATCATATCTAATACATTCTTCTCTTCGACCTCAAGGCGCGTTTGTTCATTCAGAAGAGAATTATGGATTTTTAATTTTTCCTGGATATCAGATGATAAATATTCCATATTCTGGGAAGCGGCGGAAATTGCTTCATCAATCTTGGCATCCACTATTTCCCGCAAATGTTTTACAATATCTTCTTCTCTTTCCAGCTTTTCTTTCAGTCTTTGCGTTTCCTCTCCGGCATTATTACTATTATGTCCTTCTGGAACTCTTTCTACACTGGAAGAAACGTCTTCTGTAGGGATTTGTTGTGCGTGCACAGTTTGAATCTTCAACTTTCCTACTTCGCGAGGGTAGACATCAATTCTGGATGTTTTGTCAAAGGTTTGAACTGTTGGCTGACTTTCAGAAAAATAAACTGCTTTAATTTTTACAATACCCTCCTGAAAAGAAACAACTATACAATCGTCTGTTTCTTCCGAATCATTTTCACGCAAATAAATCGTCTGTTTTTTACATTCAATAATCCAACGTCCCACTAGACAGGCCTGTGCATCGCATACCGGAAACTTCAAATTGATTACAGGTGCAAGGTTATTTGAACTTTGAATAGCTACCATTTGCTTCGTATCAACTTCAAATTCTATAATTGTATTAGGCGTATATGATAATATGTTATCCATGTAGAACCTATCCTTTCCACAACAAGTTTTCTAATTATTTCCTTAATTCTCCAAGCAGCGTGTTTCAAAAGCTGCCTTACATGCAACTGAGGTCACACTTATGTGGGGCTGAATTAATTAAACTCATGCGAATAATCCATGGGGCACTCTAATAGTTTTTTCATCCATATCTTCTTTCTCATCCATTAAATGTACAGTCCCATTTTCATCAACCCAAAGACGTTCTAATTCTAATGATTTGAGTTGTTCTTTTAGAGTTTTTTTTGCTTCTGATCCACGGTTGATTTCAGTATCAGAATTGTGTTGCAGTATATAACTAAGCGCATCGCGCGGATCATCAAACAAAGCCATTGAAAGAGCAAAATCTTCCTTCATTTTGTCATTTAAAGAACAATTAATATCTTTTTCATGTATTTCCTGCTCTATAATCTGGAGTGTCAGTTCTTTTTCCTTGTCATGACCAAAAAAATCTACACCCTCACTATGTAACAGTTTGGGATATTTCCCAACTAATTGTACAAACTCTTTTTCAGTTAAATGTATTATCACTGGAAAATGAAAATTATGGCTGGGCTTTTTGCATGGTCCATCATAAGCAATTAATGGGAAAAGAGTTTCTATAATATCAGCAGACAGGTCCCTGTAATATAATCTTTTCATTTGCATTCCATGCATAACATTAAGTTCAGGGTTCAATTCCTGCTGCCAGTCTATCTCTTCATTACCACTGTCATATACAATACCTTCAACGATTAAACCACACTGAAACAGTACCCGGTATATTGTTTTTTCTACAGCTAGCTTTTCTTCCGTACTATCGTTTATCAAAAACAGAGGTTGCCAATCATCATCTTTATTATATCTTATACGGTAAAACAAATAATCATATACATTATTTACTGTTTCATCATTAAACTGCAGATTGGATAATTCATTCGTCAAAATTTTTAGTACGTCATAAAATTTCATCTTGGTCTCCCCCTATGAAAAAATACATTTTCTCAAATTTATTCTGAAGATCCTAATAATTTTATATTGTTCCATATTTCAGCCTGGTCTTTACTTGGAACACCAACCATCAACGTTTTATTGGATTCAATTCGAATTTCAACTTTACGCCCCTGCGACTCAGAATAATATTCTTTTATGGATTTTAAATACCTGTCCGTCAATGGAATGCATCTTTGATTCGATGATCCTCTATACGGCTTATCATCATTTAGTTCCTTGATAAATGGTCCATCTATCAAGAGATCTATTTCATTTAAAAATAACTTTACTCCATTATCATCAGAGGCTTTTTTTAAAAGCTGTTCATATAAAAAGCCGGTGTAAACAATTACGCCCACATCTTTATGTTCTCGGATTTTCTTTACCATTAGTGCAAGTGCTTCTGCCTGTAACATAGGTTCTCCACCGCTTATTGTTATCCCATCCGATGGTGTATCAACAAACCAGTTTGCCAATTCATCTATTGTATCTTCTCTATACGTTCCGTTTTTAAAATTGTATGCAATACATCCGTCGCAGTCAAAACAACATCCGTATACCCATAGGACAGCTCTGTTTCCGGGTCCCAAAAGCTGAGTGTTTTCTATTTTTTCACTATACTTTATTTTTTCTTTCATTTATTTTTACATATCAAAATGCATTACATTATCAGAGATCTGGACAGTCCCGGCTCTGTTATACAGTGCAACATCAAATCCTGTATCTGGATTATAACTGACTTGCAGCAAAGAGGTTCCTCCGAGCGGGTCAGCAGGAATATTTACATGATATTTATATTCATCACTAATTGTTTTTCTTCTTATGGGATCACCTGTCAACACATAAAACACATATCTTCTATCCGCAGAACGATCCACTGCAATTTTTGTAGATTCACATAAAGCTTCCAATTTCATAAGTCTATATTTTTTTGTTTCCGGTGCTATTTGTACACATAAATATTTTTCAAAAAGCTCATTAGAAACATCAGTCTCCGCTTTTTTGACACGAATTGTATATGTATGCACCCCAGGTCTGAATGGAACAGTTTCAGTTTTTAACACTGAATATACATTTCCATCTTCATCGGCAATACTTGCACCTTCCTCACATGACAAAGAAGAACCTTCTACAACAAATCTGTCGGACTTAACAATCTGTCCATTGTCTTCATAATTAAATACCGCTACCGATGTATACTGTTTTACAGCTTTTAGAACATATTTAACTCCTTCAGAACGTTTTAAAGGATCCCAAGATGTAAATTTTTCCATAGCAAGACTGAGTAAACTCGGAACATCTTCAGCTGATTGGTCAATCCCCTCTGCTGGAATTAATCCGCTGCCAATATTACCCATTTCTTTCATCGCTACAAGATTAATAGATTTGTCATTATAAAACGAACGCCCATTAATCAAAAAATAGCATAATACACCAAGCGTAAACCAGGCAGACATCTTATCAGCCTTTTTTTGGCCCATTATGGCTTCCGGTGCTGCATAATACAAATTGAAGTTGGAATCATTCAGGAGTAGTACAGTTCCGTTTTCGTTTATAACAATATTCTCCGGTGAGGCCTGGATGAACTCGCCATTTTCAACTGAATTACATAAACAATACAGGGAGTCTACAATATCTTCCGGATTTATTCGTCCTATATTGTTATCATTAGAATCCTCATTCTCTGTCTCTTATACACATCTCC
>ENA-OWYR01000081-OWYR01000081.1-human-gut-metagenome-genome-assembly--contig:-NODE-81-length-54564-cov-16.4968_pt1 | contig 54564 bp, 48 predicted proteins | sample MGYA00249753_ERZ652092 | MGnify/ENA primary metagenome ERZ652092 (study PRJEB26925, sample SAMN05827204) | human gut metagenome | biome: ENVO:2100002; feature: ENVO:00000062; material: ENVO:00002003... | reverse complement strand
ATGATCAGGCGCTGGGGCGGTCCCCCGCCCCAGCGCCTGATCATCTTCTATCAGCAGAATCCGCTCCATGCTCCGCCCTCCCCTGTTTTGCGCCTTTTATCATAGCACACTCCGTCCCCTCCGGCAACCGCCGCCTTGTCCGCATAGTGCCGCCCGTTCCGCCATATCCTAGCGTTGTTCCCTTTGAACAGGAGGCCAAACATAATTTTAAAAATTATATTTAAAGTTTCTATTGATTATATTGCGTGGCATGTGTTATACTAAAGATAAGGAAAGGTGATCCATATGAATCAGGAAAACGCACTCCCCCGCCGCAAGGCCATGCTCTATTATCCTTCCCAACCAAAGCCGCGCCCGGTCAGGCTGCGGGAAAAGGACCGGGACCCCTATGACGGGCTGCGTCCCTGGTCCGCCATTACCCACGGCATTGGGGCCGCCCTGGCCCTGCTGGGCACCGTGCTGCTCCTGCTGCGCTGCGCCGCCCTCTCCCTCAGCCCCTGGCACGTGGTTTCCTTCCTTATCTATGGTGTGAGCATGGTGGGTCTATATACGGCCAGCACTCTCTATCACTGCCGCAACGTCAGCGTCAAGGGCCGCATCGCCCTGCGCAAGTACGACCACGCCTCTATCTACTTCCTCATCGCCGGTACCTATACCCCTATCTGCCTGGTGGTGCTCCGCACCGACGGTGCCTGGGGCTGGGCCCTGTTCGGTGTCATCTGGGCCTTGGCCCTGGCCGGGCTGGTGCTCACCCTGGCCTGGATCACCGCCCCCCGCTGGCTCACCGCCGGCATCTATATCTTCATGGGCTGGCTGGCTGTGGTGGCCCTCGTCCCCCTGCTGCGCCTGCTCCCCCCTGCCGGCTTTTTCTGGGTGCTGGGCGGCGGCATTCTCTACACCGTGGGCGGCGTGCTCTACGCCGTCAAGTGGCCTGGCCGCGATAATCCCCGCTTTGGCTGTCACGAGATTTTTCACCTGTTCATCCTTATGGGCTCGGTGTTTCACTTCATGCTCATGTACCGGGTGGTCGCGTTTCTCTGAGCACAAGTAAAGGAGCTTCCGCCATACAGCGGAAGCTCCTTTTTGCGCGGTCATTCCTCTGCTGGAGGCTCCGGCACTTCGGGCAGCGGGCCCATGGTACCCACACAGCGGTTGATCGGGGTCCCCAGGTTGTGGAACTTCTCCTCGTAGTCGGTCATTACACCGTGGATGCCGTCGGCGTGCAGGTCGCGGGTGACCTCAGACACCCCAAAGCCCACCCTGGGGAACTGGAACAGGGACCACTCGAATAGATCCCGGTTGTCTGTCTTGAAGTGGATCTCCCCCGCCTCTGCCAGCACCTGCCGGTAACGCAGCAGGAAGTCCGGGTGGGTCAGCCGCCGCTTGGCGTGGCGGTTGCTGGGCCAGGGATCGCAGAAGTTGATGTAGATGCGGTCTACCTCACCCGGAGCAAAGAACAGCGGAAGCTGCGCTACGTCCCCATCCACAAAAAAGACGTTGTGCAGCTCCTGGGCACAGACCCGCTCCATGGCGATCACCATGGCGTCCGGCACCCGTTCCACCGCAATATAGAGCGCCTGTGGATTCTGCGCCGCAGTCTCCGCCGTAAAGCGGCCCTTGCCGCAGCCCAGCTCCAGAAAGACCTCCTTCGCCTCGGGCATCAGCTCCCGCCACTTTCCCTTCCGCTCCTCCGGGTCGGAAATCAGCACCCGGGTACAGCGTTCCATCCGCACTCCCAGGTTCGGTTTTTTTCTCATTCGCATAGCCTAGCTCACCTCGTATGGGCTATCATATCATATCAAAATGCCCTCTTGCAATCCTTCTGTCTATATATTATAATAGAAAAGCTGACTGAGCAACAAAGTGGAACACTCCAACAAAATATCCGGGTGTAGCGCAGTTGGTAGCGCGCTTGCTTTGGGAGCGTGAGGCCCGGGTTCGAGTCTCCACCCCTAGAAACCCCGGAAAGCCTTGGGACACTTGGGCTGACAGCACTTTTACCCTCGCCGGTAACTGGTCAAAAATCGGCGTTGACCACATGTTTGACCACAATTGGAAAACTTCATATCCGGGTGTAGCGCAGTTGGTAGCGCGCTTGCTTTGGGAGCAAGATGCCGGGAGTTCGAGTCTCCCCACTCGGACCATTTTCACCAGAAAAACCGCCTAAATCGGCGGTTTTTCTGCGTTTTTTGTTCTATTTTCGATTTGAACAATTGCTGTTCTGCGGTGATTCAAGGAGCAGAAAAGTGATAGACACCCGAGTAAGAATCGTACCTGAAACGGTCAAATTCCTAACCAATCCCTAACTGGCGGGACTGCTGTATTCATCATTGTAGATACGACGCATTCTTGAGTTTTCCAGTCCTATCCTTTATAATAGCTATACGGTGAGCCTTTGTGCCACCAAGGCTGCCGTTTGGGTGTATTCCCATGCGGCTTTTATGATATTCATAGAAGTTTACGGTCTATGTCAGAGAAATTGGAGGGGTGCATATGTCAAACAAAAAAGGACGGAATCATCTCCACACGTGGATTGAAAGAGGATGCCTTTCTCTATGAGGATGTGATTCAGCGTAATAATCTGTGGCGATTCTTCCATCCGCACAGAGAAAAAGCGGTCACGAGGGACGAAGCTCGCTGATTCCTGTGTAGAGCCGGAAAAAACGCATTTTATCGAATGGGAGCGCGTCGGACAGGGCAGACATCGTCCGGCGCGCTCCTGTTTGAAAATCGCCATTTTTCCCAAGTCAAGAGCCGAAGAAAACACCTGAAAAACACCCCTATTGCGTGACAGAGCCGCAGAAAGGATAAGCCTATGAGAACAGGACTTACCAAGCAGGAAAAGACCACCGAAATCTATTTTGACGAGAAAGACCCCACCATCTTCATCCGCACCCACAACACCGACCTCAAAAACAGGCTGACCGCATACAACCGCAAACACCCTGCCGTCTGCAAGCTGACGGACGTAGACCCGGACACGGGCTGCAAGGAATTTGAGATTGAAAAGGGACGCTTCTCTTTCCGGCTGACCGCCCCATACAGAGAGGAACGCCGCAGGGCGGCAAGCGAAGCGGCGAAAAACGAATAAAAGGGTTTTAGGGCTTCGTTGATTGTTGCGTTGGCAACCCCACCGCAATGGTAGTGCCCTTCTCCGAACTTTTCTCTACCCAAACGGAGCCGCCGTGGAGGTCGGCGATCTCCCATACCAGTGAGAGCCCCAGTCCTGCGCCACCGTATTCCCGGCTGCGAGACTTGTCCACCCGGAAGAAGGGCTGGAAGATACTGCGCTGATACACCTCCGGGATGCCGCAGCCGGTGTCGGAGACGCGGAGCAGGAGCTTTTCCAACTCCTGAGTGACAGAAACCCGTACCGAGCCGCCCGGCCGGTTGTACTTGACAGCATTCTCCGTCAGGTTGAAGATCAGCCGGTAGATCAGTGCATCGCTGCCGGTCATAATGCCGTCGCCCTCCGCCGTCAGCGTGACGCCGAGCTTATCTGAGAGCGGCGCAAGATCTGTGAAGATCTCCTCGATCATGGGAGCGAGCTGGATCCGCTCGTTCCGCGCCACCTGCCGCAGATTGCTCATCTCCAGCAGTGTCCTGGTCATCTGTATCAGCCGTTCCGTCTGCTCACGCAAAAGCGTGAGGAACTCCGCCGTCTCCGGTCGCACATCAGGATGCTCCGCGGAAAACAGCTCCAACTGCGCCTGCATTAGTGCCAGTGGCGTGCGCAGCTCGTGGGCGGCGTTGCCGGTGAACTGCCGCTGGGCGGAAAAGGCGTTGTTCAGCCGCTCCAGCATCTGGTTGAACGAGCGGCTCAGCTGCCGGAACTCCGAAATAGCATCTTCATCGATCCTCATATCGGCAAGATTGTTCAGCTGCACCTGCTCCACCTGCGAGGTAAAGCTGCGCAGGGGCTTGAGAGCGCGTCCGCTGACGAAATAGGCGAGGATGCCGCTGAGCAGCGTTACCGCCGCCGTGATGTACCAGTTGGTGGTGCGGAAGCGCCCCTGCACCCCATCGACGACGATGGTCAACTCCTCGTTGGGCGCTATGAGCTGCGGGTCAAAGCTCGCCGCTCCGCCATCATTCAGGATCACCGTGCCGCCGCCTTGTAAACTGTCCGCAATGGTGTCCATATAGTACACACCGGAGGAGCACAGCAGCAAATTCATGGCCACGCAGGTGATGCCGATGAGCAGGACGGACATCAGCGTGATGCGCCACTGCAGGGAAAGCCGCTTCATTCCTCCTCGCCTCCCATCAGATAGCCCTCGCCGATGCGGTTGTGGATGGGGTCATAGCCCAGCACGGCGCGGAGCTTTTTGCGCAGGGCGGAGATGTGGACGCGAATGGAATTGCTGAAGCTGTCCACACTATTGTCCCAAACGTGATCCATCAGCTCCTCCTGACTTACTGGCCTTCCTTGATGCACCATCAGGTATTCCAGGATTCCCGTTTCCTTCCGGGTGAGCGTCAGCGTCTGCCCGTTGACGGTGGCGGTACGGGAGCGGGTGTCAAAGGTCAGGCCTCCGCAGCTTAGCAGCACGTCCTGCTGGGTGAACTGCCGCAATGTCAGGCTGCGGATGCGGGCCTCCAGCTCCGCCAAGTGGAAGGGCTTCGCCAGATAGTCGTTCGCCCCGGCATCCAGCCCCTGCACCTTGTCCTCCACTTCGCTGCGGGCGGAGAGGATCAGCACCCGCGTCTCCCGGTCGGTCTGCCGCAGGGTGCGCAGCACCGTCATGCCGTCCTTTTTCGGCAGATTCAGATCAAGAAGCACCAGATCGTATCGTTCCACGCCCAGAAGCGCCAGCGCCTTTTCGCCGTCATAGCAGTAGTCCACGCTGTAGGCCAGCCGCCGCAGGCTGCGAACGATGGTCTCGCACAGGGCGCGTTCATCTTCAATTACTAAAAGGTGCATGAGAGCCCTCCTTTTTATTTCTTCGTTTTTGTGTTGCTTTCATTATAGCAAAAACAGATAAGGTTTGCGTTAAGTTTTCGTTCTTAACAGAGACTTTAACTCTCCCGCGCTATGATGGAGGCAGAAAATCGGAAAGGGTGATGAAAAATGAGCTGCGGGAAAAAGGCCGCGGCGCAGATCGTGCTGCTGATGGCCGGAGCCGCCATGCTGTGCTTTGGTGTCTGGCGGGGCGAGGCTGCGACAGTGCTGAGCAAAGCAATCAAATTATGTCTGGAGTGTGTGGGCATTGGGTAAAAAGTTTTCAGGCGTTTCACAGACCATGTCCCGCTTCCGGGGCTGGATTCAGGCGGGGGCGACGCTGCTGACCAACCTGCATCTGCCGAACTTTCTCAAGGGCGGACTGTATCAGGGGGCGGGGAAGACCGTCTGCGTGCCGGGGCTGAACTGCTACTCCTGTCCGGCGGCGTCCGGGGCCTGCCCCATCGGGGCGTTTCAGGCGGTGGTGGGGTCTTCCAAGTTCAGCTTCTCCTACTATATCACAGGCTTCCTCATTCTGCTGGGCGTGCTGCTGGGGCGCTTTATCTGCGGCTTTCTATGCCCCTTCGGCTGGTTTCAGGAGCTGCTGCACAAAATCCCCACTAAGAAGCTTTCCACAAAGAGGCTGAAGCCGCTGACATACCTGAAATACGCTGTCCTGCTGGTGATGGTTTTCCTGCTACCGGCGTTCCTTGTGAACGATGTAGGCATGGGTGACCCGTTCTTCTGCAAATACCTCTGCCCCCAAGGCGTGCTGGAGGGAGCCATCCCGCTGTCCCTTGCCAATTCCGGCATCCGGGCGGCGCTGGGCAAGCTGTTTACATGGAAATTCAGCATTCTGCTGTCGGTGATCGTGCTGAGCGTGCTGTTCTACCGTCCCTTCTGCAAGTGGCTCTGCCCGCTTGGCGCATTCTACGCGCTGTTCAACCGGGTGTCCCTCTTCCAGATGAAGGTGGACAAGAATAAGTGCGTCTCCTGTGGAAACTGTGCCAGAGCCTGCAAGATGGATGTGGACGTGACGAAAACGCCCAACCATACTGAGTGTATCCGCTGCGGGATGTGCATCCGCGCCTGTCCAACGAACGCCGTGTGCTTCCGCTACAGCTTCGGCAGCGGGAAAGAAACAACAAAGAAAACAACGATGGAGGAATTAAAATGAACAGGAAGAGAATTTTTGCACTGGCTTTTGCCGTGCTGATGGTGCTGTCTCTGGCAGCCTGCGGCACGCGAGACAACGACAAGATGGCGAATGGAAGCGGCAACGGCTCCGCCATGACTGGCGAGCCGAAAACCGCCGAGGAGGCGCTCGCCCTGCACAAGGAGCTGCTGGAGCGGGAGAACGCGCTCCTGTCGGAAAATACCGAGCTGTGGGAAAAGGTCTTTATGGAGGCCGACAAGGGCATGGCCATGATCGAGGACGGGAAAAACTACGGCGACTTCCTGCTGGACACCGTTGAGGCCGCTAAAGAGCAGTTCACCGACAAGGAGTATGAGTGGCTGAAGGAGTCAGCCACGGAGATCAGCAATATCGAAAACAAGCTGACCACGCTGGAGGAAAAGTACCCCGAGATTGTGCAGCAATCCATGGACGGCGATATGAGTATGCCCGCGGGCAGCGACACGAGCAACCCTCCCGACGACGGCAGTATGCAGAAGTTCCCCACCTTTGAGGGCAAGGACCTGGATGGCAACGCGGTGAAAAGCGACGAGCTGTTCTCCGGCAACGCCGTCACCGTGGTGAATTTCTGGTTCACCACCTGCAATCCCTGCGTGGGCGAGCTTTCCGAGCTGGACGCACTGAACAAGGAGCTTGCGAAGAAGGGCGGCTCCCTCATCGGCGTCAACACCTTCACTCTGGACGGCGACGAAGCGGCAATTTCCGAGGCGAAGGATGTGCTTGCCAAGAAGGGCGCCACCTATCAGAATGTGTATTTTGACTCCGACGGTGAGGCGGGAAAGTTTACCACCAACATCTTTGCCTATCCCACCACCTATGTGGTCGACCGCAGCGGCAATATCGTGGGTGACCCCATCGTAGGCGCCATCACGGAAAAGAAGCAGGCGGAGACGCTGCAAAAGCTCATCGACCAGGCTCTTGTTGCCGATATGGGCTGACAAACGAATTCATCTTCTCAGAAAGGAGGGATACACCATGTATCGGAGAGTATTGCCGCTTCTGCTCACCGCAGTACTGCTGCTGAGCGGCTGCACTGCCGGGCAGAAAAATATGCCGCAGAAAATGGACGAGAAGGAAATGACCGGACAGCCCTCTGATATGTCCGGTGAAGGAAGCATGTATATGGATACCACGGAAAATGTCATATATCTGGCGGGCGGCTGCTTCTGGGGAATGGAACAGCTGATGCAGTCTATTCCCGGCGTCATCGATGCCGAGAGCGGCTATGCCAACGGCACCTGCGAGGCGGACGCCGATTACAAGACCGTCTGCAAGAGCGAGACCGGCTTTCGGGAGGCCGTGCGGGTGGAGTATGACCCCGGACAGGTGAGTCTCGACGCCCTGCTGCTGGCCTACTTCTATGTGATCGACCCCACGGTGGAGAACCGGCAGGGCAACGACCGGGGCAGCCAGTATCAGACCGGTGTCTATTACACCAACGAAAGCGCGAAGGAAACGGTGGAGCGCATCGCGGAGATCGAGCGGGGACGCAGTGAAAAGTTCTTCGTGGAGATCGGCCCACTCAAGAACTACTACCCCGCCGAGGAGTACCACCAGAACTACCTCGAAAAGAACCCGAACGGCTACTGCCACATCCCGCGCGCGGAGATGGAGCTGTTTTCCCGGCTGCGCATCGATCCGGGCGACTATCAGAAGCCCGCGGCGGAATCCATCCGGGACAAGCTGACGGCGGAGCAGTACCGTGTTACGCAGGAGAGCGGCACGGAGCGCGCTTTCACAGGCGAGTTCTGGGATAAGTTTGAAAAGGGCATCTATGTGGATGTCGTCACCGGCGAGCCGCTCTTTTCCTCCACGGATAAGTTTGAGAGCGGCTGCGGCTGGCCGGCTTTCACAAAGCCCATTGAAGAGCCTGCCGTAGTGGAACTGGAGAACCTGAGCCACGGCATGCGCCGCACAGAGGTCAGAAGCCGTGCCGGAGATTCTCACCTTGGTCATTTGTTCACCGGCGATCCGGAGTCCCCCAATGGCGTGCGCTACTGCATCAACAGCGCGTCCCTCCGCTTTGTGCCTTACGCAAAGATGAAAGCAGAGGGCTACGGATATCTTCTGTATCTGTTCGAGGAATGAGTTCGCAAAATACAATGATATAATAAGCAGCGTCCCAATCATTATGAACCGGGACGCTGTCGTTTATGCTCATGTCGGTTTATTCAAACAGGACGTTCAGCTTGCTGTTCAGAATCAGATCGGCATAAGCAAGCGGGTCATTGTAGATCAGATAATCCAGCTCTGACCGCTGGAAGCGGTTGTCAGCAGCTTCGCTTTCAACGGCGGTGAAGTCAATGGAAATCTGGCTTCTATCGTCAAAAACCAATTCTACGCAGGCTGTGTCTATGTTGAATTGATAGGATATAAGTTTGCTCATGGTCATACCTCCAAGATGTTTTTTGAGGTGAATCAGGCGGTCAATTTCCGGGTGATTATTGGCGGGAATCATATCGAAATCTGCTGCAAATCATTCAAAATAAATCGTTGCGAACGGTTAGTACGTATAAAATAGCTGGCTACAAAACGGCTACAAAATTCGTAAGGAACCTATGTACAGCCCGAAATACGTGGATTATTTGGATGAAAAGTGCATCGAGAGTGCATTTTATAACCCTAAATCAAAGCTCAAGACTTGAGTGGTTAGAATAATAAATACACATCAAACCACTATCTTGTCAAGTGGGAGGTAAGCATGGTCAAATTGGTAAAAGGTGAGAATGATTTGGCTACTGTGAATCCCGTGTTGGCAAAAGAGTGGCACCCTACAAAAAATGGGAACTTAAATCCGGAAGATATCACATCTGGATCGAGCAAGGAAGTTTGGTGGCTGTGTCCCAAAGGGCACTCCTATTCAATGGTAATCAATCAGAGGACAAAAAGAGGATATGGCTGTCCCTATTGTTCTGGGCGTCGAGTACTCAAAGGTATAAACGATTTGGCAACGACAAATCCAGAGTTGGCAAAAGAATGGAACTATGAAAAAAACAGCGGTTTAACACCGTGTGATGTAACTGCCGGTAGTCGGAAAAAAGTATGGTGGCTGTGTGAAAAAGGACATGCCTACGAGCAGCTCATTATCAAACGAACCAACCGAGGATACTCTTGCCCGTACTGTTCCGGGCATAAAGCACTTAGAGGATTCAATGATCTTGCAACTGTAAATCCTCGCTTGGCGAAAGAATGGCATCCCACGAAAAACGCTGGTCTAACTCCATCTGATGTTACCGCAGGAAGCGGGAAACGAGTGTGGTGGATGTGTCCGGTGGGACATGAATATCAGGCGACGATTCACGATAGAAACAGCGATGATACACAATGCCCAATTTGCAATGCCAAGAACCAGACTTCATTTCCTGAGCAGGCAATCCTCTATTACGTTAAAAAACTATATCCTGATGCAGTCAACAGATATAAAGAGATATTTGAACATTCCATGGAATTGGATGTTTATATTCCATCCATACGATTAGGAATTGAATTTGATGGTGCAGCCTGGCATAACTCCGCAACACAGTTGAAACGAGAAAAGAAAAAGTACACCATCTGCCAGAAGCATCACATTACCCTTATTCGTGTTAAAGAAAACACGGACCAAGAATGGAATGATGTTGCGGATGCAGTCTATTACATTCCCAAAGTACGGACATATTCTGAGTTGGAAGGTGTTATTCAGGCGATATTGGATTCTATTGACCGGAATTCAAATATGTGGACAAGAAAAAATCCTTGCTATCTTCATAGTGCTATCACAGTTGATTTGGAAAGAGACAGAGCGGACATTCTCAACTATCTGAATGAAATCAAGAACTCGTTGGAGGAGCTTCGTCCAGATGTTGTCAGGTGCTGGGATTTTACCAAGAGCAAGAATTTAGTTCCCAGTATGTTTACAGTGAGTTCCAACCAAGTCGTGTGGTGGAAATGTCCAGACTGCGGACATGAGTGGCAATGTAGCATTAACAGTATGACACGCCCAGGAAGATATGGCTGTGCGGAATGTTCCAAGAGTCGACGGGGAACTACATATACAAAACAAGTTGCAAAACGGGTAGGTTCCCTTGCTGAGACAATGCCTGATTTAGCGAAAGAGTGGCATCCGACAAAAAACGGAGCACTATCCCCCAATGACATCTCGGCAGGACATTTTAAGGCAGTTTGGTGGCTTTGTCCGCAATGTGGTTATGAGTGGGAGGCAAGTCCTAATAATCGTAAGAAAGGTTCAGGGTGTCCATGTTGCAGTGGTAGGGTCCCCAAAAGCGGGGTAAATGACCTGGCAACTTTGTATCCGGAGTTAATGGAGGAGTGGGATTTTCAAAAAAACGCCGATTTAAATCCGAGTCAGTTGCTTCCTGGAAGTGGGAAAAGAGCATGGTGGAAGTGCTCACGGTGCGGACACGAATGGGAAGCTGTCATTGCCAGCCGAACAAAAGGACATGGCTGTCCCAAGTGTGCCAAGCAGAAAAAACGACCTAAATCAGAAACGAAAGGGCTGGTATAACGAATATACCAGCCTTTCTTCTTTAGGTCGGCGTTCGTCCCAACATCCCACGGATCTTCTCATACCACTTTGCCGCCGTATGCCGGGTCACCCCGGCGCCCCGGGCGATGGCCCGGTAGCTGGTCACGTCGGGGTGGAACTTCATGTACGTCCAGATCTTCTTCTGCGTCTTGGTGAGCTTATCCGGCGGGGTGATGCCCTGTGCCCGATCCCGCAGGGCCTGCCGCTCCGCATTCATCTGCTGGATCAGCACCTTCAGCTTCGCCTCGCACTCCTCCCGGGTGTGGGTGTAGACGCATTTGGAGTGCTTTGTGCCGTCCGGCCAGGTGGGGGAGTAGCGCCCCTCAAACAGGTGGTCATTGATTTGAGAGATGCACCCGGTGCCGGGCTTCCGGGTCTTTCTCAGCACCGGCTGGAAGTCTGCGGCCGGGTTTTGCTCTGTCTGCGCAGATTCCTCCTGTACCTCGTTGCCCAGACCACGGTCGATCTTGGCCGCGGCCTCGCTCTGCATATCCCCAGTGACGTGGGTGTAGATGTCCAGGGTGGTTGCCGCCGACACATGGCCCAGCATGGCGGAGAGGGTCTTCACATCCATGCCGCTCTCCAGGGACAGGGTGGCAAAGGTGTGGCGTAAATCATGAAATCTGATTCTCTTACACCCGGCCCGCTCCAGAATGATCTGGAGCCGCCGGCGCACCGCGCCCGGCGTCATGGGCATGTCCTCTTTGACCGGCGAGGGAAACATCCACCGGGAGTCCACCGTCTTCTGATACTGCCGCAGCACCTCCACCACGCCGGGCGGCAGGACCAGCCTGCGGACGGAGGCACGTGTCTTCGGTACGCTCACCTGGAGCTGTCCCCGCACCTCGTAGACCTGCTTGTTCACCGTCAGGGCCCCAGTCTTGAAGTCCAGGTCGTCCCACTGGAGGGCCAGCAGTTCGCCCCGCCGCAGGCCGGTGCATAAGTCCAGAAGAAACAGTTCGAAATAACCTTCTGCCTGGGCCTGGATGAGGAACCGCTGGAGCTCCTCCCGGCCCAATACCTGCATCTCCCGGCCCCGCTTGGGCGGCAGCTTGCAGCCCACCGCCGGGTTGGTGCGGATGAGCCCCTCCTGCACCGCCTTCTCCAGCGCGGACCGGCAGGCGGCGTGAAGGCCGCGCACCATGGAGTCGGACAGCCCCTTGCCGAACTGCTCCGTGCGGATGAGCCGCCCGCCCGTCTTCATCCGGGCATAGAACTGCTGGAGGTCTTTCTGTGCCAGCTGGTTCAGGGGGATCTTCCCCAGCTCCGGAATGATGTGCTGATAGATCTTTGCCTCGTAGTTGGCCTGGGTGGTGGGGCGGATCTGGGGCTTGACGTAGTTCTGATACCAGAAGTCCAGCCACTCCCCGAAGGGCATCTCCGGCCGGACCTTCTCCGTCCTGAGACCGGTCACCGTCTCCCGGAGCTGTTTCAGCTTCTCCTGGCACTCCCGTTTCGTCTTGGCCAGGACATTCTTTGTCCTGGGCAGGCTCTTCTCATCGTAGCCGATGACCACCCGGCCCTCCCAGCGGCCGTCTTTCCGCTGGCGGACGGAGCCCTCCCCCTTTTTCCGTCGCTTACCCATGATGTGTACCTCCTTCCGGCCTGTCTCTCTGCCACGGTTTCAGGTCTTTCCCCAGGAGATCTTCCAGAAAGCCGCCCACGATATGGCTGGCCTCCTGCTGCATGTCCGGCGTCACATGGGTGTAGGTGTCCAGGGTGAAGCTGGCGTTGGTGTGGCCCAGGATGCCGGACAGGGTCTTGGCATCCACGCCGCTGGTGAGGGCATGGGTGGCAAAGGTATGCCTTAAATCGTGGAATCGGATCGCAGGCAGCCCTGCCTCTCTTAAGATCCGCTTCATCCAGTAGTAAGCGGCGCTGGGGCGCACCGGCTTCTCCGGAGCCAGCGGTTCCGGGAAGATCCACTGGCTGACAGCGTGCTGTTTCCGCTCCCGCAGCCGCTGGACGGTGCTGGGCGGCAGGCGGATGGTCCGCCGCCCTTGGCTGGTCTTCGTCTCGCCGATCTCCAGCTCCCCGGCCTTGGGGACATTCACTGACCGGAGGATCTTCAGCGTCCCGGCCGTCTCGTCGAAGTCCTGCCACATGAGGCCGCAGATCTCGCCCCGGCGCAGGCCGGTAGTCAGCTCCGTGTAGAAGAAGTCCCGCCAGATCTCGCTGCGGTCCACCGCCGCCAGGAAGGTGTCCATCTGCTCCTTCGTGAGGATCTGCTTGGGACGATGGTTGGCCTTGGGCACCACGGCCCCGTCGGTGGGGTTCCGGGCGACCACATGGGCCGCCTTCGCGTCCTTCAGGCACCGGTGGAGCATGGCGTGGATGCGGAGCACCATGGTGTCCGACAGCTCACGGCCGTGTTCCGGGTGCTCGCGGACACGGCCCTCGTGTTTCAGTTTTCGGTACAGCTTCTGGATGTCCATGCGGGTCACCCGGGAGACGATCTTGTTTCCCAGATAGGGCTTGATGTAGCACCGGATGAACTGCTCGTAGCTCCGCAGGGTGTTGGGCCGCAGGGTGGCCGCGCCGTAGTCCTCCATCCACCGGTCCAGCCACTCGCCAAGGGTCATACGGCTGTCCTCGGTGAGCTCCACGTCCTGAAAGGCATCCAGATCCCGGTGGAGCTTGTCCAGCAGTTCCTTCTGGGTTTTGGCCAGTACATACCGGAAGATAGGCTCGCCGTTTTGCTTGTGGCCCACCACGATGCGGCCCTCCCAGCGGCCGTCCTCCCGCTTTCGGACCATGCCGTCGCCGGACGGCCTGCGTTTTGCCATAGGCTATCCCTCCTTGTTTGGATCGAGCAGACTGCCGTCGTCCTCATCCAGGGCCTCCAGGATCATGCGCACTCCCAGCCGGAAACCCAGGATGAAGTTCTCCAGGGCCATGGTGCTGCCGATCTCATTCTCCGCGTTGATGAGCCGGAGCAGCAATGTCTTTTCTGTGCCCTCCAGCAGAGCGGTGAGTTTCTCCTCGCACTCTGCTGACTGTTCCATAGCCTTTTTCAGGGCAGTCCCCGATTTGACAATTTGATCATTGGGGGTGATGTTTCCGAAGTATAGATTTTCCAGTGTATCTCTCATGTGTGCCGCCTCCTTTGTCAGCAACACACAATACCCGAACTTCCTCCAAATAGCCACCCCCAACCGCAACTATTTTCAGAAAGTTATCATCTGCGGGCAGGATTTTATCTTTGTATTGCGGTCCAGATTTTGATATGCCTGCCATAGAAAAACCGCCTGCATCTCTGCAGACGGTTCCGGTGACAAATCGTTTCTCCCTATGGAGAAGATTGTCTCTATTCGTTTGTTTCATCGTCCTGCACATCTCCAAAGAGGATGCGAAGATAATCCCGGCGGCCGTAGAGCACACGATCCACATAGACATCGTTGTCAAGAACTCGGTAAAAAGTGAGGTAACTGCCGGTCACCAGGAAACGATAGTCACTCTCGACATCGGCAATCGAGGACAGGGACGCGCCAATCAGACTGTGCTCCCGCAATCTGCGGATGTCCTTTGTGATGTTCCGTACCGTGGAGATCGCTGCGCTGGGATTTTCCAAATTCTTTGCGATACAGGACTTGATCCCGGCCAAATCAGCCTGCGCCTCGTCGGATAAATGCAGGTTATTCATCTGCGATTCCGAGATGTTTTTCTACGGCCTCCAGCGTCAACCAGCCCTTTTCCTCCCCGGACTTGCGGCCCTTGGCCAGCTCGTTCATCAGCCGGAGGGTGGCCTGTGTCCGCTCATAGTCCTGCATGTCCACGATGGCGTAGCGGCCCCGGCCATTCTTCGTCAGAAAAACCGGAGCGCCTACAGCCACGTCATGCAGAACCTCCGTGTAATTACGCAGATCGGAGATGGGTTTGATGTTCGGCATGGTGTTCAGCCCCTTTCTTGCCCTTAGTATACCTCGATCTGCTGTAAAATTCAACAGCATTTTTTACTGCGGTTTCGTTGGCGATTGCTACCACCCCATAGTCATGCCGCCCATGTCCTGCCGGAGAGTTTCCTCATGGTCATCCGGCTTGTGGCCCATGGCGATCTTCTTTTTCTGGATTTTCCGCCGCAGCTTTCGGTCCACCCGCTGTCCCACCGGAGCGGCGGGCGGCACCGAGTTGTCACGAAAGATCTGACTCAGATGATGGAGCAGCCGGGTGGCCGCCAGGAACACATTGGACCTGCCAGCCTGGTCGAAGTGTTCCAGAAAGAAGGCGGCGTACTCGTTGCCCTGTTCCGCCGATTCATAGAAATACGCCCAGGCCTGCTCCCGATCCTGCTTGACATCCTGCCCGGTGAGGTACAGTTTTCCCAGAGCATATTGGGCGTACTGATTGCCCTGCTGGGCGGACTCGGTGAGATAGGCCACTGCTTTTGGCATGTCCTTCGGAACATTTTTCCCTTCCAGATACAGCTTTCCCAGGCGGTAGGCGGCCCAGGAGTTCCCCTGGTCTGCCGCTTTTTTATACCAGGATACCGCCTCGCCCATTCGGTTTTCACTTTGCAGAAGCTTCCCCAGCGCGTATTGGGCGAAGTCATATCCCACGTCAGCCGCCTGCCGGAACCACAGCTCTGCCTGCTCGTCATCAGGGAGAACACCGCGCCCGTCCCGCCAGCACTTGCCCAGTTGGTAGGCGGCCAGCGAGAACCCTCTCTGCCAGAGCTGTTCCATCACCCGCATCTGTTCCGCTTTTTCGCTCTCTGGATTTTCATACTCCTCCAGAATTTCCTTGGCACTTTGGTATGCTTCGGCCATCTGCCAGTCAGAGTTCCAGGCATAGTACACCGCATCCTGGTCCTCATCCACCTCGTCTCTCATGCGGGCATCCTCGAAGGTAAACGTGCCCAGCCGGAGCCGCTCTGCCTCCTGGATGACCATGTTCTTGATGACTTTGAACTCCTTCTGCTGTGAGAGGGGCAGGTGTTCTCTGGGGGAATCCTTGTAGTAACGCTCCAGTTCGTCTCGGAGTTGGTTCCACTGTTCGTAGCACTCCGCCACTTCCGGGACCTTGGCCAATTCGTCCACGATGGCGTCCACCTGCGCCTTTACCGGTTTTTTCAGGTAGCTGTAGACCTTTTTACCCTTGTGGTTCTCCAGCATCCCGGCCAGCGTCTCCATCTGCTCCGCGATAACCGGGCTATAGCACAGACCTGTCTCCATTGCCCGGATGAGCTGTCCCATGGTTTCCATCGCTACGTCTCGCACCTGCTGATAGGACAAATCCTTTTTCTGGTAGAGAGACAGCAGCTCGTCTCGGAAGATCTCATTGGACAGCTGGGAGCGCATTTTTTCGATGCCTTTTTCCGTGAGATACCCCTGCTTGGGGTCGGCCGACCAGACCATCATGTGGATGTGGGGGTGGTGCTTTTCGTCGTGGAAGGCGGCCCGCCATCGGAAGCTGCTGGGCGAAATTTTCATAGCCTGAGCCAGTTCCGTCTGGTGGGCCAGCAATAACTTTCGCCAGCTCTCGCTGGTTTCATAGCCCAGTCGGTGGGCGTCCTCCCGCTTCAAAGAGTAGACGAAGGTCCACACCGGCCCGGTATGCCCGTTGATCTCCTCCATGGTTTTCTCCAGATCAGCGGGACCGTCAGCGGAGAACAGACCGTGGGAGCGGGGGCGCTGGGCCATATATTCCAGGTATCCGCCGCCGTCGTGGGAGGGGTGCGGGGCCTCGATCAGCTCCACACCCTCCCGGGTGGCGATGTACTCTGCGTAGTGTCCGCCGCCGTTTCCCGGTTTGATGTAGCCCGACTTCTGGATCAGTCCCGGCATCACTCAGCCCCCTTTTGGTAACGGACCGTGTCTTCGAAGCTGATCTCACCGTTGGTTTCCTTTACCTCTTTGACGCACCGGACCCGGGCTTTACGTAGCTCATCCAGGTCGATGTCCAAGTCGGCGGCCAGGAGATTTCCCATGAGGTTTTGATCCACCGACAGCTTGAACAGCAGGTGTCCCATTCGGTTTCCCAGGGCCCCCAGCTTGCCCTCCAGCACATCGGCGAGGACACGGGGCAGGTATTCGTCGGCGTGCTCGGCATCCAGGTAACCGGAGTAGAACCGAATGGCCTTTGCGATAAATTCGTTTCTTTTCGCACAGTTGTCCTTCTGGTAGTGTGACTCCACCTGATCCCACACATCGTCATCTATCCAAACGGTGTGCCGGTGTCTATTTTCATCCATCGTCAAATCCCTCCAAACTCTATCGCAGCGTCAGCGAGTATCCCTCAACAGCGGGGATATTCGCCTGTTTTTCCGAAAACAGCGTCAATCGCAGTTTTGGCGACCCGGAAAAGCGTCAGCCTCCGTCCCCGGAAACCGCCCGCACTGCGGGCGGAAGTGACCGCCCAGGCGCCATAAAAGCGCCAGGGCTTTCTCCTGCTCCTCGTCGTCACAAGCTCCATACGCCCCAGGGCGGCTTCTCTTGCTCCTGCGGAGCAATTCACCTTCTCCCTCATTTCCGCCCCGCAGGGGTGAAAACTCGCTCATTCCGCTGCTCCGCCTCTCCCCAGCGAACCCGCTTACCCGCAAGGAGTACGCCGCATCCGTAAGGCAGCAAAGCCGCCAACGGCTGCGCAGCCGCTGGGCTTCGCCGGGGGCCCCATTTTGCCCTCTCCCGAAGTCCCCCGAAATCGGGCCCAATCCGCCCTGAAAGCCCCCGGTGGGGCAGGGACTCTGCCCTGTCCCCAAAGAGGGCACACAGCCCCTCACAGGCCGTTACACGGGGAGAGTTGCTTGCTGCAGGGAACGGCGTGCTGCGGCAGAAAGATCCGGCAGTATTCCTCCGGGCCGGACACCAGATGCCGGCGCATCATCTCGCCGCACTGAAACATCTGGAACACCGCATTTCGATAGCAGGCCTTGATCTCCTCGCGGCACTCCTTCGCAAATTTTCTTTGTTCATCTGTTAGGTTTCCGCGGTTCTCATCGCAGAGGAACAGGGCCACCCCGTCTTCGTCGATAGACTCCTCGTGCGTACGGTTCCACCGGTTGACAATGTACCGCCGCATGTCTATGGTGCGCCGTGCTGACATAGACGGATCCTGCTCAATCAGGCAGTCGATCATCTGCATCAGCATCCGGATGCACACTCCTTTCTCTTCAGCGCCGCCATGCGCTGCTCCGCTCTCTGTCGTTCCAGCGCCAGGTCAGCTGCGTGGAGCTGTCGCTCATAGAACTGTTCGATGGACATCTGGATGGGCAGGATGTAGTAACGCAGACAGCCGTTGAGGGTGCGGCCGTCCCGGGTGGTGACGGTGGTGCGCTCCGTCCGGATCAGACCGCGATCCTCCAGTTCGGTCACATACTTGCGCACCGTGTTGACGCTCATCCCCACCGCCTCTCCGATGGTTCGGTAGCTGGCCACGCACTGGTAGGTCCTCCGGTCCTCCCGGTGGAGGAGAAATCCGTAGACTGCGATCGCCCCGGCAGACAGTCCCAGAGAGAAGATCTCGTTGGGGAGGGGGAAGTAGTTCTTGATGGGGTCCCGCTTGGGCCAGTGCTGTTTTCTCATTTCGCACCTCCCGACTGTCCCTCCGCCCACAGGATGAACTTCTCTTTCGGAACTACCATACGGCTCCCCACCCGCAGCGTGGGGAAACCGGGATCGTTGAGCAGCTCGTAGGCGGTGGAGATGGACACGCCCAGTACCTGCGCCACCATCTTGGCGTTGAGGAACAGGGGCAGGTCGTCGTAGGATTTGTAGACAGACAGTTTCAATGCTTAGTACCTCCGGTGTTTCAAATTCAGAGAAAAAATTTCTTGCGTTTCGGAGGTCTCTCTGTTAAACTGGGACACAGATCAGGCTGTGTTTTCCGAAACGCGGCAGGCCGCTGAACTGTTGCAGCAGTTCAGCGGTTTTTTGCAGGGTCTGTCTTTTTCTTTTCTGGTTTTGGCCATGCACCATACCCGTTCCTGCCCTGCGGCCTTGTTTGACCAACACAGCGTTTTCTTCCCCTTGGTACGCTCAATTGTCAGTGCTCTGCGACAACGTCCTGGCGCTGCTTCTCCGGAGAGTATCGTCTCTGGTGATGGGTATTCATTTTTCAACGCCTCATGAAATGCCATCACAGCTGAGAATGAAAATATAGTCTGTGCGTTAACCGAAGGATTTGCTAAACTGAAGACAGCAGGCGTAGTCCGGTTGCACCTTGGTGGATTTTCACCCCGTTTGTTCAACGTAGACGAATTGCCCAAGAGAACAGCAGTATGTTGCGTCACGTAAGTGAAGAGCACGAGTAGCAAAGTTCGGATACCCACCCGGGCAATTCCCAGCCTGCATCGTTCAGGGAGGGATTTGATGCAAGACATATTGACCTGCGCCATGGGACTGGACATTCATCGTGACGTTATTGTTGCCTGTCTTGCCAAAGGTGAGCTGGGCACCGATCCGGAAATCGAGATCCGCTCCTTCAGCACACTCATCCCGGAAATGCGGAAGCTGCGGGATTGGGTGTTGGAAGCTGAGTGCCGCTATGTCGCTATGGAGAGCACTGGGATCTACTGGCAGCCCATTTACGAAATGCTGGAACCTTGTTTTGATGGGCAGATCAACATTCTGGTAGTGAATGCCCGCCACATGAAGAATGTGCCTGGGCGCAAAACGGATATGCGAGACGCGCAATGGATCGCCACATTACTCCGTGCCGGATTACTAAAGGGAAGTTTTATCCCAGATAAGACCTTCCGGGAACTGCGGCATCTGACCCGGTATCGTAAGAGCATCGTTCGCGACATTACCGCCCAAAAGAATCGCATCGATAAATTTCTGCAAAGCTCCGGTTTCCGCTTCACAGCGTTTCTGTCGGACGCATTTGGCGCTTCCGGGCGAAACATCATCCGTCATCTCATGGAATACGGAAATATTTCGCGGGAAGCTCTGGACCGGTGCCTGAAAACGCAGACCCGGAAACGTATCGACGAAATACTGATTGCCTTGAACGGTTCGCTCTCGGAGCACCAGCGCGGCTTTCTTCGCATGATATTTGGGCACTTGGAAGCGCTTGAACAGCACCGCCATACTGTGGAGGACGCTATTACGAAAGAGATCACAAAGCACGAAGAGGCATTGAGCCTCCTGTGCTCCATACCGGGCATTGATGTAACTGCGGCAGCAGCCATTATCGCGGAGATTGGTACCGATATGAGTGCCTTTCCGGATTCCCAGCATATATGCTCCTGGGCCGGTTTGAGTCCCGGTAACAACGAGAGTGCCGGAAAACGCAAGAGTGCTCATATTAACAAAGGTAATCCGTATCTGAAGAGTATGCTCTACGAGGTGGGATGGGTCATCTCCGGAAAACGAAGCTTGTACCTCTCCGGTTGGTACTGGAGGATAAAACAGCGGAAGGGCGCTAAACGTGCAACGATTGCTTTGGCTCGCAAACTGCTGGCGCTGATTTACACGATGTTGAAGACAGGTTCTCCATACAACGAAGACTGTTTTGAGATCCGCAGAAAACAAAGTGAGCGCAAACGGGCCAGCCGTATGGTGAACGAACTGCAAAAGCTGGGATACTTTGTGGTGGCACCAAGCTGATTCCCACTACTCCATACTTCGGCCGGCGACAGGTTTTGGCCTGCCGCTTTTTGTGCTGCGATGGTTTTTCATGAGGCGTTGAAAGCCTGTTTGTCAAGGTTCACGCCCTCGCTACTTATTTTCGTAGCAAGGTGCCGTTCCGAATGTTTGGGACCAGTTTCCCGTTGACAATCGGATTTGCGGGTGTTAGACTATTGTAAGATTATTTTGACAGTTCCCTGTGAGAGTATTGTAGCATGTGAACCTACCCCCTTGTCAAGACTATTTTATAAATTTTTTACGATTGTCTATTTTGGAGGGCGCCGACATGTGGTATGCCAAGATGTACTTCTCTGAGAAAAAAGAGGTTTTCCAATTTGATAGCCACGGGGTCCAGGGCGTTCCCTCGACCTATCGGGAGCTCCCGTTCCTGGAGAGCCTGCTGTCTTTTCTGGAGACGGACTGTAAGGAATTGGAGCCTCTGCTGCGGCGGGCTTATGGGGACTGGTCCCTTCTGATCGACCGGGATGATAAAGAGGCTGGGGTCCGTACCTTGATGGACCTGGGTGACCTTGGAGGACGGCATATCTACCTGCATCTTCTGTATGTGCGCTGGTTTGAGCGGTTTGGACGCATGGGGATCACCCAGGACCGGGGAAGCAGGGAGGATCAGGAGATGCTGGAGGAGCTACAGGGCCTTCCAAAGCAGCTCCCACTGTATCAGCAGCAGGTACAGCGTTTCTTTGATCTCGTTTTGGATGTGGACAAGGCGGGGCGCGATCCCCAGCAGCAGGCATCGGCACACTATCTCTACGATGCGCCCAAGGACCCGTCTCTGTTCTCCTTCCGGCCCATCCCCCTCAGCTTTGAACCGGTGGAGCCGGGGCGGTGCTCGCCGGTCCTGTATCCCTTCCACATTTCGGATATGATCGACTACTCCCTGCGCAGCTGCGTGGAGCGTGGGATCACCGTCCGGCGGTGCAAGAACTGCGGACGGTGGTTCCCCCAGACAGGCCGGGTCAGCGCGGAGTACTGTGAGCGCCCGGTGGCTTCCGGACAGCAGACCTGCCGGGAGGCCGGAGCCTTCCAGCAGTGGACCAAGAAGCAGTCCGACGATCCGGTGTTCAAGGCCTACCGCAGGGAGTACAAAAAGCGCTTTGCCTGGATCAAGGCCGGTCGTATCACCGACGAGCAGTTCTACGCCTGGAGCGAACAGGCCAGAGAGATGAAAAAGAAATGCGACCGGGAGGTCATCACCCTGGAGGAATATGTGGAGTGGCTGAAGAACTCCTGAACCACGGACAAGAAAAAGAATAAGGGACCGCCTTTCGTAAAGGCGGTCCCTTATTCTTTGTATAGGCGATGTAGATTTTGTACTGCTTACATTAAGTAGATATTTTCACGATCAAAACAAATTTGATCTGTGTGATTAAAAATCCGTATGACATCTTCCAGCCGGTCAATAAAGACGCCCGTTTGGGGGTTGCTGATTTCAGCAAACTCTTTGATGGACTGGGCCTGCATACTATGAGCGCTTTTTTTCATACATGAACCCTGGTCGACCAAGAATTCATCCACTGGTCCCTCTTTAATGCCAGGAATATTGCCGATCAATGTGCCCACCGCTTTGCCTGCAGTGCCAATACCAGCCAGAAAATTTTTCTCTATTGATGAGCTGCTTAGGTTTTCCAGGTATACAGAGCATCTGGCAAAGAGGTCTCGGTAAGCCTCGGACATCTGACGGATCTCATCTTTGATACCAGAGACATATTCCTCGTTGAAGTTACCGCCCAGCATAACCTCCATCAAAGAGGACATGGAGAACGTGTAGAGAGATAGCCGGTAGTACTTGAACTTCTTCAGTAAATCTTGTAATGCAGATTTTACCTGCGCATGGGCAACAATCAGCTTTTTCCCTCTCACAATATCGCTGACTTTTTTCTCATAGCTCAGCATGTTCTTTCGTGCTGTGCGCTGGATATCCAGAACCATCTTGTGGTTACTGGCGACAAAATGTTCATTATCCCAGTTCAGTTTGTACTTGGATGCTATGCTGAAAATGGTTTCCACATCTGCTTCTATTTCTGATTCTTTTTCGATTTCCAGAAAAGATAGAATCTGTTTCTGCATCTCACTAATTTCGCCAAGCTGTTGCTCGATGGAGAACAGGGCCACGGCCATCATCATAGTTGCTGGATTGATGGCGGCGACTGACTGAGATGTTGCGGTCAGGGGGCCGGCAGACTGAAGCTGGGCAAGCTTTGAACCACCATCTGCGGTTTTTAAAGCACCCCAGGAGTTCCCATTCTTAGCAATCTTTAAGGTGTCTCCCACGGCTTGATTGGCTATGCGATACAATCCAGATGTATCAAAACTAATCGTCTGTGTTACCGTGTTGAGTGCAGGAACCAGTGAGGCCACCCCGGCCCCTAATGTGGCCAGTTGTGCAATGGGGACACTCAGCGTAGTTGCTTTGGTCAGATCCGCACGAGCATCAGCCAGGAGATCACCGGTGAGTTCGAGAATGTTGGTGTCACCAACTGAAATTTCTCCAGAATCATCAAGTTTCATGATTTCATCCACAAAACTCTCTCCTCTGTTTTTAGCGTTGTATCGTTACACATAAATTTCTAAGGCAGAAATTCTCTTTCAAACTAATGTGCAACATATTATACCAGATGAAAGGATTGTGAACAACCAGGATCATCCAATCTTATACTCAGAGGAGACCGGATATTTTTTCTCGCGTTCGTTTTCGTCCTAAAACCATAGCGGTCAAACTCGGTGCGAGATTAATGAAACTCTCAGACCTGGATTCAACGGGACAAGGAGTGAGCAGATACATTGTGGCGCTCACCCCTGTCATTTAACTGATCTTCAATTTCCTTGGTAGTACCTCACGACTCTATCTCATAGGGCCAGGTGTTGATACCGCCGAATTCATAGATGTTGGTGTACCCAAGGTCGGCTAACGCGGCGGAGGCGGTCTTACTGCGATTCCCGCTACGGCAGTACACCAGAACCGTGGAATCCTTTTCGGGGATTACCTCGGCGGCGGTGTCTTCGTCGATGCTTCCCACTGGCAACAACACTGCGCTGGGGATATGGCCGCTGTCGTACTCATCCTGCTCCCGCACATCCAGGATGATGACCCCCTGGGTGTCCATCATCTCTTTGGCCTCCTCCTGAGTGATCTGCTGGTAGCCATCCGCGGAGTTTCCGCCGCACCCGGTCAACAGCAGAAGAGATAAGAGTATAGGCAGGATTCGTTTCATTTGAGTTCCTCCAGAAGTCCGGCGGCAAAGGCTCTGTGCCCCTGCTCCATAAAGTGGACGCCGTCGTAGGCCAAGGGGATGTCCCACTTCCCGGCGTCGGTGAAGCGGATGCCCAACTGTTCTGCCAGGGTCTGACACAACTGGGCAAAGGTATGGGAATCGTCAATGAGTTGTTGGCCCGGCACCCACGCGCCCAGCTGTACTGGTGGTGGGGCAATCAGCAGGATTTTATTTCGATCCAAGGAGATGCCTGAGAGGAACCGATTCAGCTTCTCAGCGGCCTGCTCCGGACTTCTACCCTGGAGCAGATCGTTGGTTCCGACCATGACAATCAACAAATCGGTATCAGCAGGAAATTCAGGGGCAAAACAAGGATTTTCCCGGCCGTTCTGCCCCATGTTGCAGACTGTCCAACCGGTTTTCTCGGCCAGAATGTCCACCCATCGGCTGTCCGGATTATAGCGACCACCCAGATAGGATCGGGGATCGTAGCCGTAGGTGTTGGAATCGCCGAAACAAATAATATTCATTCCTGAACTACCTCCGTTGAATCGATTGTTAATCAGTCGACATCAGAATCAAAGTCAGCCTCCGGCACAATAATTTTGTCAATGATGTACTTGGTCTTTTCCAATGGGAAGGGAACCTCGTCTTCTGGGTAAAATCCAACTTCCGCAACGATTCCCACCGATGTGTAGTTATCTTTCCCGACAGGAACGACAACGCGATCTCCAACCTTGATCGTGTCATCATCAGAAATATAATGGTAGCGTTTTCCGTCGCTCTCAAATTCCACGCTACAGTACATATAGCCCTGCGCACGGCGCTTTGCTTTCCTGTAGATAGCGGGATTCAGGATCTCCCCAAATCCATAGAATTGGATAAATTCCAAGAGGCTTTCTGCGAAGTCGCCCCAATGCTCCGGCAACGACTTTTTATCGTACGTTCCCTGAATGATACACTGGGGACCGTGTTTAAAATCAACGGTGATTGTGTAGTCCCTGGTCTCCAGTGGATCGTCCACCACATTATCAGGGTTTCCCTCAACTGCTCCAAACAGCACATTGGAATCCAGAGCATCCAGCAGGTTCTTAACGCCTTCCTCTATGTGGAATTTCCTCGAAACCGTACAGTCAGTGCCGATATTTTGGATATGCTCAATGATACTGCTCGCTCGATCCACCACTAACTTTTCCGTATAGTCCCAAATTACATATTCTGTCTCTGACAAAACGGAGCCGCCGGGCTTAATTTTGGTGACCCGGTGATAATCTACAGCTACTCGATCTACCCGGTTCGGGTTGCCGTCGAAGACATAGAGGTCCTTCATCTTCAGTGCGTCCCGAATCAGGTCGGAGAGGTTTACGCCATTTACCTCGAAACCTGCACTGAGCGACCCCCCGAATTTGTAGACCACCCCTTCTGTATTGGTAAGCTCCATGCTCCAGTTTCCAACATCTGTGGCAAAGAGCTCGTCATATTCATTGCTGAAATAAGTGGCAACAGCCCCCAAAATCTTTTGAGCCGCAGTTTGCTCAATTCGGAATGTCTGCGTTCTTGTTTTTCTGTATTGATCGGGAGGGACTTCAAAACTGTAAGCAGAGAAGAAGACTTGGCCGTCCAAAGTGATAGTCATGCGCTGTTCCACTTCGCTGCCTGGCTCTGATTGGGGCCCAAGGCCGATATTGTTGGAGATGATGCGGAGCTGTTTGGGTTGGCCACTGAAAATAAACGGATTTTCCCCCGTGAGCATTGCCAGACGGCTCAGCGCCAGGATGAACCATGTGCGATTTTGGGGTTCCAGCACCTCTTCAGCGGAATAGGCCCAGTGGTTAAAGTACCGCCACCGTGAGTAGATGGCCGAGCCCAGAAGGGAAATGTCTTTTACCTCATCAATGATCTTATCCAGCGCAGTCACATTGGAAACTGCATCACCATATCGTTTTGCAAAGGCGTTTCCACAATCCATCACGAAACCGAGGGCTTCGCAGTCATCCGCCATGTAGTGATCCACCAATTCTATGTAATGGATGGTTTGATCCCGGAATTTGTCACACCATTTGACAGCGAATGCGTGGATCTGATCCATCTTCGGCATATAGTACACCTCCCGTCCTTTTATGAAATCGTTGCCCTCAGCCCCTGCTCAATTCGTTCCTTTTCACCGCTCTCATCTGTCCGGAGTCGCAACAGCGGGATACCGCATAGTTCAAAAATCCGGTTTTTCTTTTCATCTCTGTCTGCCTGGGTGCTTCCTGCAGCGTGAAACGCGACTCCATCTACCTCTACTGCCAGCAGAGGAGACTTGTCCATCCTGCGGAACAAGAGAAAGTCCACATGGGTCAGGGGATTGCGGGCGTATGCGGTTTCCTCCTCTGTCAACATGGAGTAGTCTTTCACCAGATTGACCAACGACACATGGACTGCACAGTCCACAAAAGAAAACTCTTCCTTCTGGAGAACATCCTGGATCACAGCATAGAGAAGATTTTCCGAGTCATATTCCGAAACTCGCCCATGCTTTTTTAGAAAAGCCCGCCGCTGCTCGGCGTACCCCTGATAGAGCAAGTCAAAAACGGAGTAGACCGAACTCTCGATCACCGCACAGTTGTTGTACTCGATATAGCGGGCCAGATCACCGTAGTTAGTCCGATCATTTTGTGGATCCTGAGAGGTGATAACAGTTAGAGATTTGACAGCCCGGGATACCGCTACATTCAGCATTCTGGGGTCATCCACAAAGTCGGTAATAACATTATCCACCGAGGCGAGAATGATGGCGTCCTTTTCCCGGCCTTGGAATTTATGGACGGTCGCCACTTCCAGGCCCTTGCCCAGCTGAGTTTGGATTGCTGCCACTTGGTCCCTATATGGTGTAATGATCCCGATGCTCTCATACCCCTGTCTTGTCAGATTTGGGAGTACCTCCTGCCGAATCACGTCGATCTGTCTTTGATTCAGGTGACCTCGGGCATGGTTGCCAGGCGCTGTCCGATACATGGTCAGGACATCCGGCTCTTCATGGTCCTCTGTCATGACGATGAGCTTCCCACCGTAGAATTTCTGATTGCAGAAATTGATGATCTTGGGATGGCAGCGATAGTGTTCCCGCAGGAGAACAGTGGGAGCCTCCGGCCATGTGGCAATGGCGGAGGAGAGCAGACTGTGGGAAGAGAAATGGTAGATCTCCGGGAGAGAATACCGCGCCCAGACTGCCTCGCTGTCCTGGAAGTTTTTGCTGTCCAGCACATTGGGAAGCTGCTGGAGATCTCCCACAATGACGATATTACGAGCACTTGCAAAGGCGAGTACACCTGTGGCTAAATCTACTTGGGAGGCCTCGTCCACGATCAAGTAGTCATAAATATGTTCAAAGCTTAGCGTGCCTTTAATGGAGTAGGTCGTACTTAAGATTACTGGATACTCCCGGTTAAATTCCCCAGACTTCCCACGAAAATCCCGCATCTCAAAGCGACGACGTGGCTCCTGCCAATGGAATTTTTCACTCAGCTCCGCCCGGAACAACCGCAGAGACTTTTCCGTCAGTTCCGCCATCTTTTCGTCAAATGCATATTGCTCAAGTTTCTTCTCCAGTTGAGCCTGCTCTTCCGCCAGTTCTTGTCGGCGTACCACATAGAATTGCCGCTGGAGGTATGGAATCACCAGTTCTGGCGTCTGGAGGAACACTTTCAGCGCACTGCGATTGAAGCGAAAGAGAATGGATATCTTTTGGAGCAGACCCAATTTACTCTCCTGCTGGGCATGCTGCTCGTACTCTAACCACAGGGCTAAGATCTTTTGGGAGGAGAGACCCTTCACCTCATCCTTTGGTGCCTGGGCATAGGTGTTGTAGTACTCACTAAAATAGTGTTGTTCCGGCGTCAGCTGGAGGAGTTCCTGTTCGATGGCGGCAATGCGGTTTTTCGCATTGAGCATCTCACTGAGTTCTTTGGAGAGAACGGTCACCTCTTGATCCAGCTGTGACTTCTCCTCCCGTTCCAGAACCCAAGCCGACATATCGGGGTATTGGGCGGTCTGTGCCTCCAGAAAATGCTCCTTATTGGCACGACTCCCCAGAAAAGCAGTCAGAAACGAGAGCCCTTTCTTCTCCAATTTTTCCGCCACATTCAAGGTGGCGGAGTTATTGTTGGAGACAACAGCTACCGTCTGACCATTCCGAACCGCATTGGAGATGATATTCAGAATGGTCTGTGTCTTTCCGGTACCGGGAGGTCCCTGGATGATGCTGACCTGGGAGGAAAGGGCTTTTTCCACCGCTGTTTTCTGGCTTTGGTTTAGACCAAAGGGGTAGATGACTGCCTCAGGGAGCACCCGCACTGCGGGTTTCTTGGAAGAATCTAAATAACGGGACAGCACGGTTACGTCGCTGACACTTTTGATCCGCTCATACTGGGCACTCAGGATGTTGAGACCACCTTCGGCTATCAGGCTGACCGCCGCTGCTGTTTCTTTGAAGTATTCAAAAATGTCCGCTTGCTTCTGGTTCGTCAGGCAGTTTTCCTGGAGTTCCACTTGGCCTTTTGGGTATGTAAGGGCCTTTTTTCCTGTTCGCAGAAAGCGGTAAAACGGACCAAAATCCAGGATCTCATCTACTTGCTGAATGATATCACCATCAACAGTAATGATGAAATCTGAGGGATTAATCCGGCTTTGTACCTTCAGAAGCTGTACTTTTTCGGCACGGTAGTGATAGGCCTTTGGGGAATTGGCATAGATCACCTCGCACATACCGTCCTGAAAATGGAAGCTGGCGACGGAGTCGGTCTTATCCTGGCCATTGACCAGAAGCATATATTTTCTGCTATCCATCGCAAACCTCCTTCCCCTGCTTTTACTGATTTCTTCTCATAATTGACCGTAGTTACTGTTTTGAAGGCTGGAGTGTCGGATCCAGCAGTTGTTTTACTGCTTCGGCCATAGTAACTGGAGAATCTAAAAGCAATGTCTGTACTCTGACCAGATTCCCACTGGGAGAAGAATAGTAGATAGGATTTTTCTGATTTGCCATTGCATCACAATTCGGATAAAGCAATACCGTCTGTTTTGCATTATATTCCTTCTGGTATGCGTACATCTGGTACATATCGGCCTGTGAGATCCCATAATTGTGCCACTGGGGAGATAGAAGTTTCCACTTGGTATCCAATACGGTCTGCTCTCCGCTATTCAAATCTTCAATCACCAAGTCTGGCCGTAGGGCAAACTGTTTTTGTGGTAGTTCAAAGAGATATTTGCCTTTTGCCTGAACATGAACTCGATATTGCTTGGAATCCAAATGCTGTCGTAAGACTGCCGCCACATAGCTTTCAAATACGCGCTCCATGGGAAAGAGAAGCGCCAGTGCGGCTTCTCCACCAGAGAAGGCAGTAAAACTCTTTCCCTGCAAAAATACCCGGCACAGCTCCAGAAGTCGCTGGTAGTCTGCCATGGAGCGGGATTGCCCACAGCGCTGAAAATCCTGCTCCACATTTTTGGACACCGGAACTTGCTCCATGACGGATAACACGATTCGAAGATCCTTACGGTTTTGCAAATCTGTGGTATGACGCTGCAGATAAACAGCGGTTGCCTTGACCAGGCGATTTTCCGGGCAGTCCACGCTGAACATATCGTACTCTATAAAGATTCGCTCCCGGTGCAGCAGATTTTTTCGAACATGTTCTGAGAATATGATTTTTCCGCGGACACAAGATTCATTGTCCTGCGTTACCGTATAATCCGATTTTAAGCCACGTTGAATCAGCCGGTGTGCCTCATCCAGAAACATACGCACAAACAGGTCCAACAAGCGCATGCGGGAAGTATTCAGGTGAGCAGTACGAAATTTCTTGAACGGAGCCTCTTGGACCGTTCGCAGCATGGTGAGAAACACTTTGCGGACGGCCTGGTCACTGTTATCCCCCGCCAGCGTCAGTTTGGGTAGGATCTCAATCTCTGTTCCGTCTTTGGTGGTGATTACTCCTACATAATTTTTGGCGGTAATCACCTTACCTATACCAGGCCTTGCGCTCAGACTCATCAACTCCAGAGGCTGGGTACTGGAGCTTTCATCCCGGTTGGAGAGAATAAACTGCTCGAGCTGATCAAAGGCATGTTCCGGCAGAGAGATCATACCTGCCCGCGGTGGTCCATTCCGGGTAAACCCCATGTATTCCCGAATGGTATATTGTCTCAATGGAGCTCACCTCCCAACGAAATTCCCAACGGAATATAGCTGTCAGAGATTTCGGTATACTTCTGCATCAAAGAAAGCAGCTGGATTGAGGCGGTATGTGGGGTTTACTTCAAATTCAGGCTCCACACCGAACAAACTCTGCAAATCAGCGGTTTCAACCTTGAAAAATTGTTGCTGCTCCGGACGCTTTCTATCACCAAGAACCAGACAGATCTTCTCATAGTCATCATAGAAGTACTCCTGAAGAAGCGGAATCACTTTATCCCGGAAGATCTCACCTAAGGTCTGAATGGACGGAGAGTGGCGCAGGGGGGTAAAGAAGGCATGCCCCAGCGTATGCTCACGGTCAAACAGCACCTCGATTCGGCGGTTCAATGTCGTAAGCAGCCCACTGATAGAAATACCCTCGACTTCTACATCATCCAAGACACCGCTATCCGGCATCATTTCCACGAAATTGAACCGGCGCCGAAGGGCAGTATCCAACAGAGCGATGGAGCGGTCCGCCGTATTCATGGTGCCCAACAAATAGACATTGTCTGGGATCCCAAATGCTTCGTGAGAATAAGGTAACTTGGCTTGCAATTCTTCACTTTGGCCCAGACGCTTGGACGGCTCAATCAAAGTGATGAGTTCACCAAAAATCTTCGAGATATTGCCGCGGTTAATTTCGTCAATAATAAATACATAGGGACCTTTGAAGCCTTTTGCTGGCGATACACCTGAAAAACCGTTTTTGTTCAAAACGTCTATCACATTTGTAACCGTCGTGTTGAGTCGGTAAACCGTAGACAATGTCAAACTTTTCTCGAGGCGAAAGTCTGTAATTGGAATGCTTTTCTTTTGAATCAGCCATTTAACAGTGCGCAGCCGTTTATAGTGTTCAAACTCTGGATGCCATTCGGGCTCTCCAGTTACAACGCCGATAGCATCAATGGAGTGCGCAGTATAGCAGGAAAGAATAATATCTCCTGGCTGCATTCTGGACAGGAATGCGTTAAGTACGGTTTTACCACCCACATGGTAGTCCATGTCATCCGTGATAGCCTCCCCGTATTCATCCCAACCGATCCGAATACAGCCATGCTTCATACAGTAATCTCGAACCGGATTGTCTCCTGTACTTGCAAGAGATACTTTCCAGATCGTTGGAGACTCTGAAAAGCCATAGGGGTTTTGATTGGGGTCTACTGCAGGGGGCTGTGCGGTCTCACAGAATTTTTTAAATACACCATCGGTAATCTCATAGGAGATGTCACCGGAGTCCTCTTCTCTATCTTCTGCAAAAATCGGGCGAATGCCTTCAATAAAGTCCTCGTAGCCGAAAGACTGATGGAAAGTTGTAAACTCGATCCGCCCATTCTGCCGGTACTGCCGGTACCGCTTCAGAACCTCTTCGTGGTTTTCTACCTGGACCTCTTCCAGTGATTTTCCCTCTATGATCGCCACGGCATAATTGACCGTCTGGTAGGTTTTTCCCGTTCCGGGAGGGCCATAGAGAATCGTATTCTTTGCAAAAGACATGGGGTTGTTCACCTCTTTCTGCGGCAGGAGTTTCAGTGCTTCTGCCAATTCATCACGGAGCTTCCAGGAGTATGTGCCGGGTTGATCCTGGAGGGCGGTGCGGCCTACAAATAGGATGGGCCACCATTTCTGATCATTGTTTTCATTCTGAACCAGCGGACAGCCTGTTTTTTCCTGTACTCTTCGGGCAAGCTGAACCATACTGCCGTTATAGTGGGCAGAAGTATCCCCTAATTTTAGACTCAGTTGTTTACAGGTTGCCTCTCCGCCTACCTGTTGGATGGCTTTCAGAATTTGTAAATTTTCCGCTGTACAGATTGTTCTATCTACAAGAAGTTCTAACCACTGCTCTGTACTAATCTCCGGGTCATACTCTGCCAGGGAGGGCCAATAATCGCTTTTATACAGCTGGCTTCCAAAGTAGATAATGTCATCAGCTAACAGGTGATGTTCAGCATCTGGGTAATATTCACTCCCAAACTCCGCTCGCTTTGTTTCGAACATGTTCAGCAGCTCGCTGTCCTGTTGAACACAAGCAAGGACTTTGTTTGCAACCTCCTGATAGGTGAGTACATTCTGGATATCTCCCATTTTGCAAGTGGCACTCAAGCCTGTCTCTGCCAGAAATGCCTTGAGCTTACCGTATTGATAGAGAAAATGTTGGTTCGGCCGTGCAAAGAACAGATAGGTACAGATGGTACGGTCACCTTGATAATGTTGTTTCATACTTTCTTTCAACTGATATCTGGATAACAGAGCATCTGCGTTTTGCTTAAAGTTTTGGATTTGCTCAATCACGTCTGCTTCGGGATCCAGAAGTTGCTGAAACATGGATCGAACTGTATCGGGCTCCTGTTCCGCAAAAAATGTGATCATCTTGCGGGGGAAGGAGTAATTGGTGTCCATCAAATTGCTTGCCTGCGCCAAGGCTTCCTTCAGCATTTCTGCAAAATTTGCTCTCTCTGGCATCCAATGCTCCTGGAAGCATTGGACGGCACGCCACTTATATATCTCCTGTGGGATCCAGGTTGCAAAGGACGCTTTGTATTGGCTTATAATCCGACGAATGGGATCAGAGGACAACTCCCATGCTGCCATATCCAAAATCCGATAATTTTTGAATGAGAAATTAGTATCTCGGAAGGCCTTAATTTTCCGGCAGTTATCTACATAAGTTTCCAATTTGCCCCGGGATTTCAGTTCGATCCCCAGTGCTGCAAAAATATCCTCGCTACCTACATTGCTGTTGATGACAGGGAAGGTAAGCGGTTTTAAGCAATGAAGTACCACAGAGGCTGCGGCGGCCTGCATTCCATGAAAAGATTTTGTGAGCACCAATGCGGCACGCTGGAACATATCCTCATCGTCCGTCATATCCAGAAGATCTATGCACATCTTGATGAAGGCGCGCACCGATTTTGGATCTGTTTTATTTTGAAAAGAGTAAAACCCAGTGCCAAACATTCCAATATGGCCTGTGCCGGAAACAACTTTTTCCTGATTTTTATATGCACCAGTCTCCGCTCGGCGCCTCAGGTCATCAATCAGGTGATCCAATTCTTGCTTGCGTATCTCGGACAGATGTGTTGCGTGGACTGCTTCGTGTTTTTTGTCATAGCTGTGCCGCCATGTTCCAATGCACATGAGATAAATGGCATTCAAATCATGGTAGTCCAGCACGGCCTCATCTACATCACGATAGGCGGAAACAATCGTACGCACCAGTTCATAGCTGCCATCATGCTCATCAGGTGACAGCTCTAACGCATGTTTGAGTTTATTTAATATCTCTTGATTCATTTGATGGCGTCCTCCGTTTGTGTGGCCTGGAACCGGCTGTAATACTGCTCCAGCTTTTCATCGCAAATCCGCTCGATCTCCTGCTTCTCCTCGCGGGTCAGCTTCTTCCAGACAGACTCGTCCACCTGGATCACCCCCAGGGTCTTGGTATGGTGGAGCATCTGCATATCCTCAAACCGTTTGAAGGGGTTGGACAGGATATTCCGCTGAGCTTGGGCATCTGTATAGCCGCCCTTGGCGTAAATGCTGTTGGCCTTTTCCACTACCAGCCCAGCTGCTCGGCGGGACTCGTAGAACTCCCGGAAGTAGGTGACAATATCGCTGAGCTTCACTCGGCCTTTGTCGTCGGCAAACTGGAGCACCGCCTTCAACAGTACCGGTTTGTAGGAATAGCTCATATCCATCTGGCGCACCATGTCCAGAAACAGGTCCTTGCGGTTGGAGTCGTCAATCAGCGTCCAACCATACTGCTGGGCATACTTCTGGAGTGTCTCCTCTTTGAAGTATTTGAAGGTCCGGTGCTCACTCATGGGCACCACCAGATCCGGTACCAGCAGACCATCCCGGACATACCGCTCGATGGTCTCCGTCTGCACATCCACCCGCCGGACAAACTCCATCTGGGAGATCATGCCGGCGGCTTCCTCCTGCCAGTTGAAGATGTCTACCAGCTCGTAGTCCAGGGCATCCACCGGCCAGTCGATGAGGGCGTCCGGGCGTTCTCCCTTGTCATAAAGCCCCTGCTCGGCGGTTTTCTGCCGTTTGGTGCCCAGCACCAGGGCGCCGAGCTTGTACTCCTTCAGCCGGAACAGCCGGTGCATGGAGTAGGGCATGTTGTACTGGCTGGCGTTGTCCACGAAATCAAACACCATCAGGCTCTCCTTGCCGGGGGACAGCCGCATGCCGCGGCCCAGCTGCTGGGTATAGAGCACCTTGGACATGGTAGGCCGAGCCATGAACAGCACCTCGGTGGCTGGGCAGTCCCAGCCCTCGTTGAGCAGATCACAGGCGCACAGCACCTTGGTCTCGCCCTTCTCAAACCGGGCCAATATCTCCCTGCGGTCGCTGGCCTTGATCTCTCCGGACACCGCCTCGGCTACCACACCGGCATCATGAAGCCGCCCGGCGATCTCTTGGGCGTGCTTGACGGAGGCGCAGAAGATCACGGTCCGCTTGTCTCTCACGTACTGGAGCCAGGTGTCCACAATGAGCTGATTGCGCTCCGGCACATAGATCTTGCTCTCCAGATCCCGGATGTTGTACTGAACGCTGTTGAACCGTACCTTAGTCAAGTCGATGTTGGTGTGAATGCGGATGCACCGCACCGGAACCATCTCGCCAATCTCCACGGCGGCCTGGATATCCAGCTTGTGGGCGGTGTTCTTGAAGATGTCCAGGATGTTCTTATCGTCGGCCCGCTCCGGTGTGGCGGTCAGACCAAGAGTAAATTCCGGCGTGAAGTAGGACAGGACCTTCTGATATGTATCGGCGGAGGCATGGTGGGCCTCGTCCACGATGATGTAGCCGAAGTCATCCGGTTTGAACCGCTCCAGATTCAATGCCACGCTCTGGATACTGCCGCAGACCACAAAAGAGTCCTTCTCTTTACGGCTCTCAACATAACAGCCTACAGAGACCTCCGGCCACAGTTCCCGAAAGGTCTTGGCGGCCTGATCCACCAGTTCCACCGTGTGAGCCAGGAACAGCGTACGCTTTCCAAAACGCTTGGCGTCCATGACGGCAGTCACCGTCTTGCCGGTGCCGGTGGCGTGGTAGAGCAGAGCGATGGTCTCAAAGCTGCAGCGCATCTCTTCCAGGGCTGTCAGGGCCTGCTTCTGGTGATCCTTCAGCTCCAGCTGAGAGCCGTCCAGGGACTTGCCCCGCTGGGTGGGGAGATAGTCTTCGATTTCCCTGAAAATGGGGTGCTGTCCTAAGAATACCCGAAGTTCGTCCTTGACGGTTTCCGGCTGTTGCTGCATCTGGCGCACCGCCCAGCGGTACACGTCCCAGCCCAGGTAGATCATGCTGTTCTGCTTGAGCAGGTCATCGTAGAACTTGTTTTGGGAGACCAGTTTTGGATTGTGAGAGGCCTCGTCGTCGATCTCGATGGCCACCTTCCGCCCACCGTTTTCAATCAGAAAGTCGGCAAACCGGCTGTTCTGGTAGATGTCGGAGAAGGGGTATTGGGAGTAGAGATAGCCGGCTTTCTCGGCACCGAAGGTGTCGGAGAACAGTTCGATGAACAGGTCCTCGGCACTGCTGCCAGAGGCGGAGCGGTAGGTAGACATAGAGTTCACCTCACATCATTCGCTTTAGTCGTTCGGCCTGCGGGACTGTTGCTTGGAGTTTTCGCAGTTTTGCCAGAGAGATGGACCGCTGACCATTTTTCTGCAGTTTCCCGCAATGCTCCCAGGCCAGTTTGCCGGGCCCATTATATTCCTCTGAAAAAGTGCCGTCTTTTTGTATCTTCAGCACAAGCAGCCACTTCGGCTCACTGGAAAGAGCGACGCGGTCGATTTGCGTTGCTTTGATCTGTACCAGACGGCCATCCGGCGCTTTAGCATCGTGCGTTTCTTCTGGGGCGGGGAAGAGTTCCAGGTTATAATAACTGGCCGCCAAGGCCTCCCCAATGCTCCCGATCATATGGCCATCCGGCGTATAGTGCCGTCCGGGAAATAGCGCCTCCAACTCCTGAGATATTTCGTAAAGTGCCTTGATTTTTGCTGCCACCGAGTCCTGGAGCGTTGCTTTGCTCATTCCCGCACTTCCTTCAGCAGGATCTTTTTCTCAAATCCACCCCGTTTGGCAGCCTTGTCCGCCCGCACCCGTTCCAGATCTTCCAGCGTCCAGCCCCGGGCTTTCACGGCAGCCTGCATGACTTCCAGAAGATCGGCCAGTTCTTCCAGGGATTTGCTCTCCTGGTATTCCGTCAGTTCCTCGTTCAGTTTCTGGTCCAGGAGAGTTAGGTAGTCATCGTCAGAGAGCGTTTCACAGACACAGGTTTTCCCATCTGCTTCGATGATTTCAGGGATGCGGTCACGGACGAGTTTGTAATAGGTTTTAGTAGGCATCCTTTAGCCTCCTCAAAATCTCCTCATCCGCAGGGCAAAACGCATACTGATCAATCTCATTCACTGTGATCCAGCGGATGTCATTGTGCTCCAACTTCTGAGGGGTACCTTCCCGGATGATGGCATGGAACAGCGTCAAATGGACCGTCAGATCAGGATATTCGTGGACTACATCCACGAATATCTCACCGACACTCAGTGTGACGCCCAGTTCCTCCTGACACTCCCGAATGAGCGCCTGCTCTTTAGTTTCTCCGGGTTCTACCTTGCCCCCTACAAACTCCCACAGAAGCCCTCGGGCTTTATGGGCCGGGCGCTGGCAGATCATAAACTTGTCCTGATTCCAGATCAGGGCTGCTACCACTTCTGTCATTTGTCCTACCACCAATCTATTTAATCATCTCAAAGAAATTTGTCGGAGTCAGTCAAACCGGCTTCTATGTGATACTACCACCGCTGCACTCCATGTATATTTGGTATACCCAGGGAGTGTGGTCATTGTTTTCTTCTGTAATTTGTTTACTTTAACTTTCTGAAACAGCAATACTTACTTTAATGAATGACCTCTACGCCGTCTACGGAGTCTACCTCAGTAAACCGGATTCCCATGTAGGAAAGGAAACTCTCACAGCAGTAAACAGATGTCACAAGGAACTGCCATAATGAAAGCGAGAACAAAACCTTGTTGTTGCAGAGGGATGGCGGACGTCTGTGTGCCGCCGGCAGGATCGATTCTTGTCTCATTCATTTGCTAATATGTATCCGACTGCTATCAGGTGGAGCAGCACTGTTTCATGAGAGAACAAATATTTGGATGTTCAGGACGATTTGATCGTTTACTCGTTTTTCTTTCCTATAAATACCGCCACCATTGTCTATGCTGAATTAGATCCGTCAGACCGATCTCACCTACGCTCTGGCAAAAAACTCTCTCCAGGGCCGTTTGGAATTGACGCATCAAAAGATTCGACCGCTCAGTTCTGGGTGCTTTAGGTCAGAGCCATAGGCTCCATCGTCAATTGTAAAAGTGCAACTGTTAATGGTTAATTGCCGCTTTTCCGCAAATGGTAAAGGCAATAGACGATAGATTTATAGTCTTAGAAATAATTATTGTTTTATTTGTTTATTTTTTCTTTGGCAAATGATTTCAGTAGATCTGAGCTTGGATGGTCAGCAAGTGATACTAATTTGTTGGCAAGTACCACGGGAACAAGCGAGTTGTAATATAAGTCACATTTTAGAGCGGTAATATTATATAAAATTTCATTAATATTAATATAGTCGTCTATTTGTGGTTCAACTTTCGCTTGGGTATTCGGAATAGTTGCTACATATACATTGTTATGCTCAGACTTAAAGATAACCTTATGACCATAATATGATGAGCTGGCGTATGGTTCATTATCTCTTCCGTTTCCGGGAATTATATATTTATATATATAACTATTTCCAAGCAACAACATCTGTTTTGGCAACATTCTTTTAGATGCTTGTACCGCATGCTCAACAAAAGAGCCGCTTTTTTCAAGGCCGACTAAATAGATTGCATGGTGTTCATTCAAAAAAATCATTAGTTGACGCATAGGCTTGTGAAGATTAGCAGTTTGACCAAAAAAAGCAAGCGGTCCGTCTTTTACAAAAAGGGTCTGCTCTAATAAACTTGGCCTTATAGTGAGCATCTGTTTGATAAGATACACGATTATAATTTGCTCAACTGTAGTTGTCAAATAGCCAAGAATTCCACCGGCTCCAAGCTCATTATCAATGGCTTCGTGAAGTCTTAAAACATCTGTTAGATATATTTTTTCGCCGCAATGAGGACACTTTATAGTGTAGTCACTTTGAATTTTATGCCTCTGTATATCGACTCCCTCATTACAATTGGGACAAGTAGCTAAATGCCAAGTATCTTTGACATTGGGGGCATTATACTCTTCAAAAATAAGCCATTTTAATGCATCCATGAATCCATTTCTCTCTGGTTGGGACATGAAGAATTCATATATTGTCCTTCTAACTGACGATAAAAAGTCAACTTCACCATCAAGGGCAATGCCTTTTGTTGGAACAACAAGTTTTATCCTTTGTATATTTTGAAGTTTAGAAAAATCGTCTGGATCTATAAATGGCTTTTGTTTTAAATCTAACAAATCTTGATGTTTAAAAAATAATGCACCAAATTGAAAGAAACCGATGGTTGATGAAGGAAAATCTTCCTTTACAAAAATGTTTGTATAACCTCCATCAATAGTAACAATGTTTTTTATTGGATTATTAATAGACTCTTTGAGTGTGTAAAGCTTGATATCTTTGTCTTCTATTTCCTCATAGTAAGGAGGAATTTTACACTTTGATAAGAAAGATTGAACTGCAGCATCATTTATGATATTAGTATGTGATGTTTTACTTGCTCTCTCAAAAGGCTTATTTGAATAGTCATTACCATAGCTCATATTGTTAATCTCCCTGTGCCGTAAATCTATCAATTTGGACTGGCACAACAAAGGCATTAGAATAGGTTTTCATTCTAATAAAACCCTTATCACTTCCGGAACTATAGCGAATTAGGCTATCACAGAAATCGGAAAAATCGTAAAACTTCTTGATTTCTTTTAGCTCATCTTCGTTATTTAAGTGTGCAATAAACCAATTTTGAGTATTTTTTAATATGTTTGAGGAAATTGAACTGACTTCTTGTGTAGCATAGATCATTCCTATATTTAACTTTGCGCCTTCCTTAGCAATCCGGTTATAAATGCCACTTAAGTCTTTATCTTCTTTTTTAGGAAATAGATTGTGTGCCTCTTCAAAATAAAATTGGATAAAATTATTTGGACTGTTGTTTACAAAGTTATTCATAGCATTTCGGAATACACTCAAGCAAATTTTTTCGGCAAAAGTTTGCTGAATAACAGGGTCACCTTGTGACAAGTCAATTATAACAATATTACCTTTTCTAAGCTGCTCAACTATGTCAACTTCAAAAGGCGAATCTGATTGAACAGTGTGATAATCCTTCAAGGGTACGAGCTTTCTGTATCCCGTCAAACTGGCTGAGCCATTCAAATTGCGTTTTCTCGTTAAAAATACGAGTAAGGCTTTTAAATCTTCATCCACCCAATCATGTCCATTTTTGCTGCGATAATCAGTGAAAAACTGGTCATCCTGATGATCTGCCACCCAATTCCAAAATGTAATAGCGTCATCTAAATTAATTCCAGTGGAAGGATCTATGGCCCGATCTTTAACAATACGGCTGTTTATTTCTTTGTTTCCTGTAAATTTTACTTTATGATTTTTTGGCACAGTAAAACCAGCCATTTTGAGACAGCACTGATATGCCGCAGATTTACGTGCCCATCTGATGTATGCAGAACCAGACTTTTCTACTGGCTCCTCTAAATCTATGGCGGTAAAACTCTTTATGTAATCTCCATTTTCGTCAGCAAGCAAATTGCAAATCAGTTCAAACCCTACCGATATTTCATTATAAAAATTTACTTTTAATACTTTAAAACCTGGTTTATCCAGAACACTATACCTGGTTGTTATCTGTTGATACTTTTCGAATATTGCAGTACCTTCGTCTTGGAGGTTCGCATTTGCGTATTCTCCATTCATATCAAATATTATCTGCCCAACTTTATACTTTGGTGTGCCATCATCTTTAAACTGTTTTACATTATCTATGGTAGAAGAAGTCGTAACATGTATACAAGTGTTGGCTGCTTTTTCACTTACCTCTGTTGTAGCCTCAATCACTTTTTTTACCGTATTAGACTTACCTGTTCTCGTCATACCGAACAAAGCGGTCCGTTTACCTAAAAAATCACTTGGACTGACATATACGGGAACGTCTGGATGCTTATCTTGAAAGCGCCGGCTGGAACTATATCGAATTTTTCCGATTCTGTAATCTGTATTGCAGCCAATAGAAGTGTTTCCGTCTCTAAAATTAACGATTTGTTCAAGAACCTCACCAACAGGCTTATATGCAACATAATTATGCGCACTATAATAATTTTCCACATCGGCGCCAAACTGAATTTTCCCACTTTCATCGCGGTAAAACGTGCCAAGGATTCTACATTCCAGGCCTGAAAAGCTAAACGTATATTTTGTGAAGTCATCAAGCTGATTTTTTTTGCCTGAAGTTTTGAGATTATCCTTATAGTATTCTACCATAGATGCAATTACATCATTGTCCGTGGGAAGCTTTGCAGGCCTGAGTGCTCGTAACAACAAGCATTCATCTACATCGTCATTTTCGTTTTCGTAAAAAGCAAGTAAAAATGTTCCTTGAGGAATTCCACCCACCTTTTCTTTCCAAGCATCTGTTATCAGTAAATATGCTTTATCAAAATCAAGATAGTAAGGTCTCCCAATAAATAAATCAGCTTTTTTAGCTTCAGCAAAAATATCCACCATAGCTAAGTTTTTTATCTCTTGCGTCAAACTCATAACTCAAATGCCCCCATTTTAATACTTGAATTTAGTGATGGCTCTTTGAAACGAATGATAGATTGCTTCCCATAATCCATGTTGGCCTCTATGCTTATCCATTGGCGTTTTAGTTTTTCAGCACAGAATCCCGTAGTATTGCTACCTCCAAATGGGTCAAGCACCAAGTCTCCTTCATCTGTCAAAAATTCAATAAAGAAACTTGCCAGCTCGAGCGGCATTCGCGCAGGATGAGGAACTATTCCTTTTTCTTTACAGGTTTTTGTAAAGAAATCGTTTGACTTTGTATTTGAAATACTAAACATAGAATAGGGTAACCGCAACTCCCTGTCTTCATCTATTTGTTCTAATTCCAAAACATTATGTGATATGCTCCCATGATTATCGGTCAAAAATCCTTTTTTGCTGATTACATGTTCTGATGGACGTTTACCTGAATTGAACTTGCCTGATTCAAGTAATTTTTTCATTTTTTTGCTATATGGCCGCAATACTCGACGATTATCTGCTTTGGGATAATCTGAGTTTGACATCCACCATATATGAGTAAAACTATCAATAGCTCTAATTCGATTAATTGTTACCCATTGAGCTGGAGATGGTAATCTTGCAGGATTATAACATATGAATTCTTGGCACAGTCTGAGTCCTGCTTTTTCGTTATTTACAAAGCTTAAAAGACTATTCAAATGCAATAATGATTGTACGGGACGATTTTTCTCCCAGGCATTACCCATTTCAATTACAATAGATCCATTTGGCGCCAATACACTTGAAAATAGTTCTGCTAACCCTGTAAACCACGTTAGATATTCCTCACCATTTAAATTTCCATATTGTTTTTTATTATTGAGAGGAAATGGTGGAGAAGTAAGTATTAACTGCACTTTTTCCTTTAGCTTTAGTTCTTGAATTGTTTCTTCACATTTTCCTAAATAATATTTTCCATAATCGGTGCTGTATAGTTTATTACTCATTTTTAGTCACTCTCCCGTTCTCCGGCTATTCTTTAAAGAACATCTTGTCTCTTCCCACTTAATTTAATTTCAAATATATCGAACGTAGTTTCAAAAAAAGCTTGTATTAATTTAAAACATCAAAAATTAGGTATATATCTTTAGAGGTCATCCTCTATTTTAAAACATGCTACTACTTGCTGAAGATTTCGATCACTTTTATTACTTCTTTAAAGGCCCCTATTAATTATTGTATTTTGTATAGACTTTCACACTATCCCACCACCAATTTATTTGTCTTCTTCAAAAACTTCGCCGGAATCGGTCGGTCCAGCTGCCAGGTGATATTCATGGGTCTGCTCCCATTGTGCTTCACATAATTCGCCGTGCCCAGGAAGGTATAGGTCTCGGCGCCTCCGGTGATCCGGTCCGCCTTGAACTCCCGGACAAACAGCAGCACCTTGCTCCCCCGCTCCCTGTGGTGAATGTACCGCTGTCCGGTGGGTGAGTCTGCCGCTGTGGTACTCTGGCTCTGCCAGTGGAACAGGGTCTCGCTCACGGAGTAATCGTGATACATGGTGGTGGGCGAGTAGTCCTTGTCCGCCTTATTCAGCGTCACAAAGAACACATCCAGTTGTTTCTCCGGCAGCCACTTGACACCCTCACGGACCGTGGCGGGTTTCAGAAAATCCAACGCCACCAGCAGCTGGTCCCGGGTATAGGTGCAGTGGAGATCCAGCGGGCAGTCAAAGCTCAGCTCCACCGGCTCGTCAATGAAGTCGATCTGCTCATATCGATAGCGGAGCAAATCCAAAAGCTCGCCCAGCAGCACGGGACTGTCCGAGAGGGCATACAGGTTGTCCAGCACCTCATCGGACGCCCAATTCTCTGCCGCCTTGCCCCAAACGGTCACATAGAACATCTGGAGCATCCGCTGCTCCAGCTCTCCCAGCGTCGGAAAGTCCACATCGTCCAGGCGGGGCAGCAGATCCAGCAAAAAGCGGATCCAGCGCCGGGAGTCCACAACGGCCAGCCGGCCCAGGGCTTTCGTCAGGACCTCCTCCAGCGGTTCGTTAAAATCCGCTATCACATCCGCCCTGGCACAGATGCGAGAGAAGGAGGAAAACTTGTAGATTGTCCTGGGGTCCAAATGATAATAGTCCAGAAAGTTTGCCAGGGTCAGATTCAAACCGCTATCCTCCGCAAAGCTGGCAACCCGAGACACCAGCCCGGCGGTATTGCCGTAGGAGGCACGGATGTTATCCAGGATGTACTTGGCAGCCTTCTTCTCCAGATGGATATAGCAGCCCTTGGGCGCGGAGATAAACCCGTCTTTAATCTCCCGGATCACGCTGCGAGTGGTATTGGACAGCAGGGCGGCAAACTTGTCCTCAAAGTTATACCGCTTGTTGGCCTGGCCGATAAAATCCAGCACGGTCAGGCATTCCTTATCCTCCGCCAGCCGTAGGCCACGGCCCAGCTGCTGGAGGAAGATGGTCAAGGACTCGGTGGGCCGCAGGAACAGCACCGTATTGACCTCTGGGATGTCCACGCCCTCGTTGTAGATGTCTACCACGAAAATGAAGCGCACCTCGCCGCTCACCAGCCGCCCCTTGGCGGCTTTCCTCTCATCGTCAGAGGATTTCCCGGTCAGGAAAATGGAGGGGATGCCGTGGCTGTTGAAGTAGCGGCACATAAACTCCGCATGTTCAATGGACACGCAGAAGCCCAGGCCCTTCACCTCGTCGATGTCGGTCACATACTTGAGAAGGGAGGACACCACCAGATCGGCGCGACGGTTGGCCACGGCACCACTGAGGGTGTAGAGATTGGAAAGCTCATTTTTGTCGTAGCCGCCAGCGCTCCATTTCAGGGTGTTCAGATCCACCGTGTCGGTGACGCCGAAATACTGGAAGGGGCACAGCAGTTTGCGGTCAATGGCCTCTTGCAGTCTGATTTCCGCGGCAATCCGGTTGCCAAAGTAGGGCAGCACGCTCTTGCCGTCCATACGCTCCGGGGTGGCGGTCAGTCCCAGGAGGATCTGGGGCTGGTAGTAGGACAGTAACTTCTGATAGGTGGGTGCCGCTGCGTGGTGGAACTCGTCCACAACGATGTAGTCGTAAAAATCCGGGGCGGTCTTGGCGGTGAAATCCTGGGAGTTGAGTGTCTGAATGGACAAAAACAGGTGGTCAATGCCCTCTGGCCGGTAGTTACCCACAAACAGCTCGCCGAAATTGGCGTCCTTCAGGACTGCTCGGAAGGTGTAAAGGCTCTGCCGCAGGATCTCCTCCCGGTGGGCCACAAAGAGTAGCCTACAAGGCTTTCCGAGGTGCTGCTTGCAGAAGCGCTTATAGTCCAGAGCGGAGATCACCGTCTTACCAGTACCGGTGGCTGCCACCACCAGATTGCGGGTATAGCCCCGGACGGTGCGCTCGGCCTCCAGCTTGTCCAGGATCTCCTGCTGGTAGGAGTAGGGCGCAATATCCATGGTATAGACTTCGGCGTTGTTGGCGTCGAAGTATTTTTCCGCTTTCAGCGCCCGGGCCAGCCGCTCCTTCTGATCCTCGGAGTAGTACTCAAACTCGTTGGAGTTCCAGTAGCTCTCAAATGTGGCGGCGATCTTATCGATGGTTTCCGGTAGATCTCTACGGGTGATCTTCACATTCCACTCCAGTCCGCTGGAGATGGCGGCATTAGATAGGTTGGAGGAGCCCACATAGGCAGTGGTGAAGCTGGTATCCCGGTAAAAGACATAGGTCTTGGCGTGGAGCCGGGTGCGCTTGGTATCGTAGCTGACCTTGATTTTGGTGTTGGCCAGGGCACGTAGCTCCTCAATGGCCTTCACATCGGTGGCTCCCATGTAGGAGGTGGTGATGATCCGCAGTTCCCCTCCATTTTGGGTAAACTCTCGCAGCTCGTCCATCAGGAGCCGCAGGCCGCTCCACTTGATGAAGGATACCAGCATGTCGATGCGGTCGGCGGAGACGATTTCCTTTTTGAGCTCCGTGTACATCTGGGGCTCATGGATAGACCCGGTGAACAGACTGCTCTGGGCGATGGAGGTCTCCGGCCGACTCAGATCGGCAGCTGTTTTGCCGATTGCCAGCCGGGGATCCTGCTCCCGTAAAAGCGCAAGAAGCTGCTCCGCCCGCTGATCAACGCTCAGCGCGGCAAAGTCAGCTTCCTGGGTCGTATTCTGAATGAGGGTTACGATCTGGTTGGCGAGCCCGATCTGCGTAGAGATATCCCCGCCGTTGTCCAACACATTCTCCAGGCCCTTTTGCACCACATCCGCCAGATACTGCGCCAGCACTTTGGAGGCCTCCGCCTTGTCAATGGGCGCAACCGATTTGCGGGCGTCGGGAATCTCCGAAAGCTCGCGGTTCAGAGCGGTATTGATGACTTGTTCGTACAGGCCGGGAGGAAGCATATTGGTCACACTCTCCGTTTGGGTTGGGGCGTTTTTTCTTCAGTATAATCGGAATTCCAGAATTCGACAAGCCTTTCCTGGCAAATATCCACAAAGGCAACTCCAAGGATATTGTATACTACCACAAGGAATATACAATAAACGGGACTATTCTACACGGTTCTCATCGGAAAAGATAATTGGTGGGGGCGCCATATCCCTTGCGGGGGTTATTTTATTTCGCTACAATGAAAACAAAGCTATTTAGATCGAAAATTCGTCCAGGCAAGGAGGTGGTTGGCTCTATGCGTCGTACATTTGAAATAGGAGGCAAAACAGTATTTGTTTTCCATAGCAACAGGCCCGGTTCCCCGGTGATTTATCTGAACACATACTCAGACGAGATGCAGAAAATATATGAGGCTGTGCAGGCTACTGGCTGTCCTCCGTTTACTCTGGTGACCGTCAGCAACTTAGCCTGGAACCACGACATGGCCCCTTGGGACAGCCCAGCGGCCTTCAAGAAGGGGGAACCCTTTATCGGCGGGGCGGACAACTACCTGCAGCTGCTGGTGGAGGAGATCATACCCAGGGCAGAAAAAGAGCTGGCTGAGCCTCCGGTGTGGCGGGGGATTGCTGGGTACTCTTTGGCGGGGCTATTCGCTCTGTACGCCATCTATCGGACAGATGTGTTCTCACGGGTGGGGTGCATGTCTGGCTCCTTGTGGTTTCCTGGCTTCAAAGAGTACATCTTCTCCCACGAGCCGAAGCGCCGGCCAGACTGCATCTATTTCTCTCTGGGGGACAAAGAGGCCAAGACCCGCAATTCGGTTCTGAAAACAGTACAGGAAAATACAGAAGAGATCCAGGCTTTTTACCAGAGCAAAGGCATCGACACGGTGTTCCAGTTAAATCCCGGCAACCACTTTGTCCAGGGGATCGAACGGACCATTTCGGGCATTCAGTGGCTGTTGCGCAGATAGAGGATGGTCTTCGGCCTTTATTCTTTGAATAGGTGTGTGAAAAATTGATACGCCCGCCGCGCAGAAAAGACTTGCTTAACACCCTCTACAGAGGTACAATAGCCCAAACAGCAGAAAGGATTAAAATAATGGGTTATCACCGTTTTTCTTCTTGGCAGATAGGCTGCCTGTAAGAGAGCATGTTTCCTTGACGACTCTTGCAGGCGGCCCGAAATGTCAAGGAGTGAGCACAATTGAACAGAGACCGCAGTTACTATCGCAAACAGCGCATGCGTGCGATTCATCGCAAGGAAACGATCCTCCGCCAGCTTGGAGGAGAAGAGAATGTCCTTGCGTGGGAACACGGCGCCGCCGGACGGCTGTCCAAGGGAAAGATCCACTGCTCCTGCTGGATGTGCCGCAGAAAGTCGTATGACGATCCTAAGATCCGGGATAAGCGGGCGGCCATGGATGCCATCCAGCAGCTGCTGGAAACCGAGTAATTTCTCTCACGAAAAAACGCTTCCCAACCGGGGCTGGCAGACACCTGCCGCCCCTGGTCAGGAAGCGTTTTTGACCCCATATTTGACCACAGTCAGGACCGGAACACGTGGAAACAGCGGATTTAAGAGCGTCAAAAAATATTCGATACCGAGCAGAAAGCGCCAGAAAGCACTACAAATCAATACAAAAAATTTGGTTCAAGCGTTTGGGTGCAAGCTAAGGCTGGTTCGACTCCAGTCACTCGGACCATGCGGAGTGTCCTTATAGGATTTGAGTATCCTGTAACGGACACTCCGCATTTTTATTTTCTGAAAAATTCATACAGCGATTTGTGCCGGGGCGTAGCTGACAGCTACGCCTTTTCTTGTTTCCATGATGATGTCAGCCTCGGGGATTTTCTTGCGGTCTGGCACTTCAAAGGCTCCGATACAGTTATAGTGGATAACCACCTGCTGATTGGTCACGCCATCCTACTTTTCGGCATGGTACACATCAATGTGGTCAATGAGTTCAGACACCATGCGCCGGGTGATTTTCGTTACATGAGTATATCGCCGCACTATTGCCAAGAAGTCCTCCATGTCCATCTGCTGTCCCTCAGCCTTTTTCAGTTCCAGCCGTAGGGTATTGACCTTTGCGCCGATCTCGCCCTGCTCCTGCTCGTACCGCTTTGACATTCTGGCAAAACGGGAATCGTCAATCTTTCCCGCTACATTGTCCTCATACAGTCTTTCAAAGAGCATATCCAGTTCCTTGTCACGGATCAGTAATGTATTGAGTTCCCGCTGTTTTCTTGCACGGTCATTTTCAGCCACCTTTGCAGAACGGCCCAGCATGGCTTTTACAAATTCACTCTCATACTCATTGGCAAAGGCCGCCAGACGGTTGACCTCATACAATACCACCTGTTCCAGAAAATCCAGACGGATGTAGTGTGTCGCTGAACATTTCCGCAAGCCAGAGTTGTGATTTTGACAACTAAAAAACTTAATGTCGTGGTTTTTCTGATTGAAATGGAAGTTGAGATTGCCGCCGCACTCGGGACATTTCAGCCGCCCGGAAAATACGCTGGGCTCTTGGGTAACAGTCGGCTTTTTGCGCCGTGTGCCTTTCTGCAAAGTCTGTACCTTTTCCCATGTGACCCGGTCAATGATCGGCTCATGGACATTGAGGAAGATGGCCCGGTTTTCCTCCGGGTTTTCAATGCGCCGCTTCATCTTGTAGGATTTGGAGTAGCTTTTGAAGTTGATGACATCGCCGCAGTATTCCTGCAAGGTGAGGATTTTCTTGACGGTGGTATGTCCCCATTTGGTAGGCTCCAAGGTACTTTTGGAGCCACTGCGTTTGACGCCCTTGTTCCGCCAGTAGTAAGTTGGATTGACGATCCCATCCTTGCCCAAGGCGTTTGCAATTTCAGCCAGTCCATACCCCTCCAAGGCCATATCATAGATACGCCGCACCACATCAGCGGCCTCCGGGTCGATCACCCAAAATCGGGGATCGTCGGGATTTTTGATATATCCATAGGGCGGCTGGGACAGCGGGATGCCCGCGTTGCCTTTCATCTTGTTGACAATTTTCCGCTTCTTGGAAATGTCCTTGGCGTACCACTCGTTCATAATGTTGCGGAACGGGGTAAATTCATTGTCCCCCTCATCACTATCCACGCCATCGGAAACGGCGACCAAGCGCACATCGTACTGCGGGAAAAACTCCTCCGTCAGCTTGCCAACCTCTATGTAGTTGCGACCCACCCGGGAGAGGTCTTTAACAAACACGGCAGAGATATACCCGGCCTCGATAGCGGTCAGCATTTTCTGAAATCCGGGGCGCTTCATGGTGGTGCCGGTAATGCCATCGTCTACGAAAAACAAGGTATCTGTATAGCCTTTTTCCCGTGCTACCTTTAGGCATGTCAAATGGTCTGCTGTACGACGGCTTTTTTCTTTTGCCGTCGTACGGCAGATTGTGCTTTAATTAAACTTCAAATGTCGGTCGCAATAAGCTGTACCAGCAACCGTTATAAGGGCAATACCCGAAATAACCATAATCCATCGCAAGGGGATTGTATCAGCCAGCGGCCCGAACAGAGCCATGCCGATCGGATAACAACTTGAATAGAGCGAACTCATAAGGCCAAATACACGCCCCTGCATAGAGGCTTCCGAGTTTTCCTGTAACATGGTCGTAATGGTAGTTTGTACCGTGGTCAATGCAATTCCATACAACGCCATTAAAACAAGGTACAGTATAAAATGGCGGCTGACACCCATGCCGATTGCCATTGTGCCAAACATCACCACCCCTGTCACCAATGTTAATCTACGACTTTTGAAACCGCCCCAAATGCTCATAAAGAGACCGCCCAGCATCATCCCGCCAAAGCCAACCAGTTCAACTGCCGTCAAATACCAGTAAGTATCTCCGAAAACACGGCTCACAAGTAAGCCGGATAAGTAGCCTGCCGGGACTGTAAGGAAAACAAACAGGCCGTAGATGACGAGTGTTTTACGAACAACCATGCAGGAATGAGCATACCGAATACCAACGCCTATATCCGCCAGAACAGATGTCATTTCCTGTGCTTTTTCTTGCTTGGGGAGTAGGATGCAAGAAAACACACCGATGCCAATGATGGCAGTTAATATATCAATCAGAAGTGTGGCTCGAAGTGTACTCATTGTCAGCACCACAGCCGCAGCAACCGGTGCACCAAACTGTACGACAGACTGCATAGTTGCGTTAATGCCGTTATAACGCATAAGATGTTCTTCGGGAACAAGCTGCGGAATGACTGCGTTGACCGCCGGATTTTGAACGCCGGCACCAGCGGAGCGAATGATCGACATGAGCAGTAATGCTGTAAGTAGCATAGGTTCTGCTGTAATGTACGGCATGATTAGCAACATTGCCAATGTGACAGCCGCAATCAGCGCATCTGCTCCGATGATGAGATATTTCCTGTTATAGCGATCCGCCCAAACGCCTCCTATAAATGAAACGAAAAATTGCGGAAGATAAGAGCAGACCGAAAAAGCCGCTACCCACGCACCGCTGTTTGTTTGCAAAGTCACATACCATACGATTGCCATTTGAACGATTTGCGAGCCGAACAGCGTAATACATTGACTGGCAAAAAACAGAATGGTTCTCTTTCTCCAATTACTTTGTGATTCCATCATTCTTGTATATCCTCCATATATTTGGGAGGAAGCACAAAGCGCTGTGTCGGATAGCCAAATTCTATCAGCAATTCTCTTTCGGCAAAGCCAAGCTGTTTTAATACATCACGATGGCCTGTATCAGCCTTGTCGCCTTCTCGATAGGTGGTCATGCTAATTTCCTGTCCGGGCAAGTATATTTCCATAAGCGCATCCAAAAATAACTTTTGAATGCCTTGCTTGCGGTATTGTGGGTTTATGCCCAAAAAATCAATACAGCCGGAGTAATCAGAAAACGCCATAGCTCCAACCAAAATATTGCCATCTTTTAGGACAAGAGCTCGTTTTTCATCTATGCTTTTTGTTATCGCATTCAAATAGTCTGCTTCATTCATGACCGGGTATCCGTCGATCACCAGCCGCATTAAATTCATCCATGCCGGAATATCCGCTTTTTCTGCCAAACAAATGTCATCCTTGGCAAACACCTTGTTTGCCGCATTTCTGTGCAAAGCAAATCGTAATTGCAAAGGATAAAATTCCCGGTTATCCCGGTATTCCGCAGGGGGAATTTTATACATTGACTTAAAGGCAGAAGAAAACGCCTGTTGACTTTCATAACCGCAGATAAAGGCGACTTCAATAATCGGTCTATCTGAAAACACCAAAAGTTTTGCGGCTTCGGTCAACTGACGGCGCTGCACATAATCATGAATTGTCATGCCTACTGTGCTGGTGAACATACGGTGCAGGTGATACTTTGAATAGTGAACTGCTTCAGCAACCATTTCCAGATCTAGCTTGCCGTCAAGATTGGCTTCAATATAGTCAATGACTGTTTCAATACTCATTACAGTCTTGTTCTCCATTTTGCTTTCCTCCTTTCTGGCATATAGGATAACAAAAATCGGGCTGAAACCTTTCATAATTCTTGCGGTTTTCACGCGCAGGACTAATTTTATCTCTTTTGGCCGTTCCAATCAAGAATGTAAATAGCTACGCTATATTTTGCGCCGTTTTAAGGGACATTCCTTAACGGCAAGCAGGGCAAGTGTAGCCACACTTGCGTTTTTGGCAAGCAATTCGAGTGTGAACACACTCGATATTTTTGCGCCGTCGGGCGGCAAAAATGCTTGCCAAAATACTTGTTGGGGAGCCTCCCCAAACCCGGCTGGCTGCGGCCCGGTGCTGACGCTCCGGGCCTTAACTTTGGGACAAAATGTCCCAAAGCAAAAATGCCGGGGAACAGCCAAAACTGTTCCCCGGCAGATCGGAAAATGTGGAAAGTATTTAGCAATATCCGTGCATGACATATAATCGTATTACCCCCTCAAAAACCGAGGCTGGAAACCCTTGCAAACAGGGCGTTTTTTCGGGCTAAATGTCCACACATCAGTCCTGCTTTTTTAAGGTGCTCCCGGTAGCAGAAAAGACAGCCGATCCCCTTCCAATAAGGACACCCCGCACAAGGCGTTCCTTCCGGTGCCTTCTGCGGGGCGGGTGTTTCTGGATGGGGGATCTCTTTCATCATGCGCTCATAGGGACTGTTGGTAAAGTTCATAAGTCAACCTCCGTTCATGTTCAACCCAATCCCCCCACCCTTTCCCAGTCATGGGAAAGGGTGCGGTTCTGGAGGATTCATCCCCCGTCACGCCGCTGGAAAATAGAACAGCCGGGGCCGCCAGTCAAGGGCAAGCCGCCGATAAACGGCGGTGCTGATGCACCCTTGACGGACAGCTCCCGGCTGTTCTGAACGATATGCGGCGACGGGGGATATACCACCCGAGCCATGTTTGAGGGGGAACGGTTTGGGACAATTTGTCCCGAAGTTAAATCGTATATCTTGGCGAATAGAACACTGTTGTAAAGCCAATACAAAACGGTAAATTAGTTGAAAAATGTATATTGTTGGGGTAATATATGTATACCAGACCATAGAACACATTCAAGATAGTGGGGTGCAACCATGATTAATACTTTGGATGATATTATTTCTGCTGTTGAAACAGTATCAAGTTCAATTCCTCAAATTTCGGACACAACTAATTTTTGGATGGTGCGCTCCAAGCAAGGCGTTTTTTACAACGAATATGTTGCTGGGGGATATATTGCTATTGGGTGGAACCCTCTAACCGAGGCGGTTTTATCGGGTAGCCATGATGACGATTACTATAAGCAAATCCTTAAGGACAGTAACTATCCGGATAAAATGCCCGGAACTGCCCTTAATAAATGCCGTCGTTTTATAGAGGAGATAAAGTCTGGCGACATTGCGATGATCGTCGGAAGATCTGAAATCGCATTTGCTACCATTGGTGATTACTTTGAGGTTGATTTGGACACCGCAACAGCAGAAAAAGAGTTAGAGATCCATACCCAAATCGAAACAGGAACGTACTTAGGGCTGAATTGCCCATATAAAAAGCGGCGGCATATTTCTATCATATCAAAAGTTGATTTGAGCTCTGCACCTCCCATGGTCTACAAATGCCTGGTTTCCAACCGTCACAGCTTGAGCTCTCTAAACGAGTATGCTGACGCTATCTTAAGCTGCTGTTATGATTTGTCCGTCTACTCTAACCGCTTAATCATCAAGTATCATATTAGACAGCCCAGAGATATTAACCCCTTTGATTTTTCACTGTTCACCTTATCCATGGCGGACTTAATCTCAGATGATCGGCGTGAATTAACCGGAAAATATAATTTAAACTCTGAAGGCGATGTAGTTTTCTTCCTCACAAACTTCGGACAAGATATTCTTGTTTTCTTGAAAGACCACCTCGTCCCCATCTTATTAGGATATTTTATTCTGTTTGGAGGAAAAGCCGCTGGAATTGAATTTCCGTCCTCTATAGAAAAAATCAAAGACCTCGTGGCTGATTTTCTTTACAGAAAAGAAACAAGGCGGATTAAAGTAGCTGAAGCTGATAAAGCAGAAGCCGAAGCAGAAAAAGCCAAAGTGGATGCAGAACGCAGTCGTTTTGAATTAGAAGAACTGAAAAAACAGGCCCAAGAAAAAGCCAGTCAAACTGTAGAAAACCTTACTCGTGCCGCAGTACCACTTAACATTAAGCCTCCGGCAAATAATATTATTGATATTACGGCACTTTTTCAAATTGACGACGAAACCGAGTAATACTAATATCGTGAAATACTGATTGCCAACGACCCGAATACCATTTTTGTTGTTCGTAATTTCGTGGAATCCTATAATTCCACTCCGACCATGGGTGAGTCCTATAAGGGCCCACCCATTTTTTAATAATTTGCAAATTAGTTTTGAAAGTGGTACAGAAATGTACTACTTTTTTCTTTTTGCTGCCTATATGTAGAAGTCTGATTTTACATGATAGGTGGAAATATGATATACTACAAACGACATACAGGAAAGCTGCTGCCGCAGAAAACGGCAGAGTAGCCAAACTGGGTCCAATGGACGCACCATTCAGAGGGCAAAACGCACTGCGAGGAATGTTTGAGGCTGGATGGCTGTTGGTTTCAGGAAGAAAAAGCCCCGCCTTGTCCGCATCATCCTTTTTGCCATTGCACACTGGATCTTATTCCGTACGCTGTAGTGTTTGGTAATGTTTCAGTATACAGCGATTATGGTAAATTTGATCCCTATTTATTTAACACAACCGGTCTGCAGACACACAATAAAGAAAAACTCTTCAAAGAATGGGGATATACTGTTGACGATGCAAGATGGCTGCAAGCAGAGATAGAACGGCAAGGGAGGGAAAGATATCTCTCTGGGCAATATGAGCTTGGAAAGCTAAATATGTTTGGACAAAGAATCAATATCAGAGTAACTATTCCAAGGAAAAATGGCTTCGGCGATATTTCTTTTGTCACAGGTTAGATGGTGAAACCCAACGGACAGATAAAACTGAATACACCATACAGAGGTAAATAATATGACATACATGGATCATGTAGAAGTTATCGTCGAAAAAGAAATGTACGCAAGAGATGGTGTTCATAAAGGCATGCAAGGGTGGATCACTGAACCAGAAAACATCAACGGATATTGGTTGGTTAATTTTCCTCAGTGCGGTGAAAAGAATGATATTGCTACAATTCCTGTCAGAGAAGAAGATGTGAAAGTAGTAAAAATCCTTGATGCACATGTGAACGAGCGCATTAAGGTGCAATTTGGAAAAGAAGTCGATCAGACAAAATCATTTGCCGAAAAGCCGGATGATCTTTCTGACTATCGCATTTGATAGGATAAAAACCTTTTGCCTGCTGCTTCCAAATCATTGATATGACTGGATTTTTCCAAGTCCTATCATTACATTCCGACCAAACCCCCTCTGGAGCGAACTCCAGAGGGGGTATCTTTGTTTATGCGCCGCAATTTCTGAGTTTATTTCAGCCCCAACTCACTACGAATCTCGTCATAATATTTCCGTACCGTGTTCCTGTCTGTCCCCACCGCCTTGGCGATGGCGCTCTTGCTGGTAACCTCCGGATGCTCCCGCATATAGGCGGCGATGGCTTTCTTCTTCTCACTGATCCCGTCCGGAATAGCATCCAGGTTTCTGCTCTCCTTGATGGCCTTGATCTCCGCCTTCATCTGTTCGATTAGCCCAGGCAGGAGCGCCTCACACTCCTCCCGTGTTTTAGCGTACACATTACGGGAGTGCTTTTTGCCGTCCGGCCACATTGGGGAGTAGCGTCCCTCCCAGCAGTTTTCGCTGATCTGGGTGATACAGCCGGTGCCGGGCTTCCGTTTCCTTCCTGCATAGGGCTGGAATGTGGTCATCGTCCGCTTCTCTTGCGGCTCCGCAGGTAATTCCTGCGGAGCCGCTCAGCTTGTCAAAGAACGCCAGTTCTCAAAACACGAGGACTGGCGTTTTATCATTAAACGGAGCAAAAATCATGATATAGGAAGCAAAATCAGAAGCATTCCACTTCCAAATAGCAATCTTTTTGAGATTCATGGCAGCATATTTAAGCCTCACCCAAGCAGAAACCCGGGCCAGACCTCGGTGGTGCGTATAACGCATGGCGTGCTTTTCTTTTGCATCAGCAAAAACACGCTCTATGGTCT
>ENA-OWYR01000078-OWYR01000078.1-human-gut-metagenome-genome-assembly--contig:-NODE-78-length-56110-cov-18.9742_pt1 | contig 56110 bp, 41 predicted proteins | sample MGYA00249753_ERZ652092 | MGnify/ENA primary metagenome ERZ652092 (study PRJEB26925, sample SAMN05827204) | human gut metagenome | biome: ENVO:2100002; feature: ENVO:00000062; material: ENVO:00002003... | reverse complement strand
GAGCAGTCTGGAAGCTCGTCGGGCTCATAACCCGAAGGTCATAGGTTCAAATCCTGTCCCCGCTACTTATGCCCAGATAGCTCAGTTGGTAGAGCAGAGGACTGAAAATCCTCGTGTCGCTGGTTCGATTCCGGCTCTGGGCATGTTTTAATGTAAAACATACAAACGGCTGGTTAGAAAAAGCCTGAGTATTAATTAATTTAATATGGGGTATTAGCTCAGTCGGTAGAGCACTTGACTTTTAATCAAGTTGTCCGGGGTTCGAATCCCCGATGCCTCACTACTTTTTAAGAGCACTGTCAGTTCGACAGTGCTTTTTTCGTGCCCGGAAAAGCCTTGTTTTATGCGGGTTTCCGGGCTTTTTTATTTTTTTTATAAGTGTGTTCAAAAGTGAATTTTTTTGGCGATTTACTGTTACACTTGTGTTACACTCCCTTAGGCGAGTGCTTTTTCTACCTTTTTCCGCCTCAGTATTCCGGTCAAAACAGTAGTTTTTCAGGGGTGTCCGCTCATCTGAGTGTCCGACCAGCTCTCTTACTGTATTGATATTAACATGAGCATCCAACAGGGTTGATATGTAAGTTTTTCTTACCTTATGAGAACTTTTTACTGTTGTGCCATATTCCTTACGATACTTGCGGAAACGGTATGCAACGGCATACTGGGGAAGTGGTTTCCCATCCATTGAGAAAATATATCCGGTACTGTCTGCCCCGGTTTCTTTCTGCCTTGACCGGGCTGTTTCGATGATCTCCTTAGCCTTTTGGGTCAATATCACCTGCCTGTCACCACAATCCGTTTTGGCGTGTTCAATGATCTTTTTTGTGTCTTTGTTGTACATGCGCTGGATATGGATATAATCCGGGCTTTCAATGTCCTCATACCGGACGGCACACAGCTCACCGATACGCAATCCTGTCTGGAACAGGAATGGAATTGCCAGCGGTGCAAGATCATACGTGCAGTTGTGGCTGTAGTAGTCTTTCCATGCCAGTTCGGTTATTGCGTTTTCCTCGGCTGTCTGATAGACCTGCGTTGCATCGGGTTTCTTTTTAACCTTCCGAAACATTCGCTTGCCGTCGATTTTTACATACTTGAATGGATTTTCCAAGATAAGGTTTAAGTCCGCCGCATAGTCCAATGCCTGCCGCATAATCACGGTGCTGTTGTAGTATTGCGGTAGCACCTATTACAAGAGCTTTATATGATGGCAGTCCATATTCCTATACATTTTCGAAGAAAAGAGATAAAAGCCGTTCCTATATTCAGAACGGAATCGTTCACAATTATAAAGAGGTCAAAGAATATTATAATGCGATTAAAGCATTGTATGATGAGTATGTAGAAGCAAAAGAAAATATATCTGATATGTGGGAAAATGTTAAATAAAAAGTATCCCTTTACTAGATTGTTAATCTGGTAGAGGGGCATTATACTTTCTTCTTATATAAAATGATGTCCTGCACTTCACAGTCGAGTATTTCACAAAGTGCGTTGATTGTATGTGTGGAAATATTGGAATTGCTTCGCATCCGGGACAGTTGGCCAGCAGAGATGCCGTATTTATGTATCAGCTGATACTGGCTGATGCCTTTTGATTTTAATGTGTTCCAGAAAGGGTCGTAAGTTATCATACAAGATTGTTCCTCCTACTTGCATGATACCCGTTAACGGCTTATAATCATATTAGCCATAAATGGCTATTTCTTGCTGTTATTCATAACGATTTTTTTTGCTTATGGATTGACACAAGCTATGAAGAAAGTAAAATAGAAGGGAAAAGGAGGGATTTCTTTTATGAAGAAAAGAGTGAAAAAGATTTTGGCTTTTATATTAGCCGTGGGAATTGTTGCTCCCAGTCAGGCTGGAATTGTTGAGCCTGTGAGCATGGTTTCCACTGTAGAAGCGGCAACGAACACACTGACATTGAATGTGTCCAATAAAAATATTTATGTTGGTGCATCTGCAAAGCTGAATGTTAAAGCTACAAAGGGGGCAAAACTGTCTTACAAGACATCCAATAAAAAAATCGTTACCGTAGACAGTAAAGGTAACATCAAAGGCAGAAAAGCCGGGACAGCAAAAATCACTGTGACCGCTTCAAAAGCAAAACGCAAATCTGTCAAAAAAGTTATTACCGTAAAAGTAGTAAAACAAAATCAAAAAATCACAGCTTCGAATGTGTCTGTTTATTACAAAAAGGGACGTTCTCTTGGAGCAAAGGCAAAGACAGGGTTGACTTACAAATCTTCCAACAGCAATGTTGTAAGTGTCAATTCAAAAGGCTACATTTTAGGAAAGAAAGTGGGAACGGCTAAGATCTATATTACAGCCAAAGAATCCAGTGTATACAAAAAAACAACCAAAACGGTTGTTGTAAAAGTCATAAAACAGGCAAGTACTCCGGTTGTGAAACCAACGGCTACTCCGAAGCCGACAGCAAAACCGACCGCAACGCCAAAGCCAACGACTGCTCCGAAGCCGACAGCAACGCCAAAGCCAACGACTGCTCCGAAGCCGACAGCTACACCAATGCCGACTGCAATGCCAAAGCCAACGACTGCTCCGAAGCCAACGGCGACACCGAAGCCGACAGCAACACCGAAGCCAACTGAGACTCCTAAACCTACGGAAGCCCCGAAACCAACGGCAACACCGAAACCGACTGCAACACCTACACCGATTCCAGTTGTAGAACCTAGTGGTGCTCAGAAGGCTGAGATTGATGCTCTGTGTAGTAGGGATTACAAGTTACCGTATACTTATGTAAGTAAGGATATGTGTAGTGCTTCTTCATTCAAATTCACATCCGATAAGTCACTTGCTAAGAAGGGTGGATATTGCTATGTAGAGTCTGCTGATCTTTCTCTCGTAGAGGTATACCCACCTGCTGATAATGATTCTGTTTTATGGATGGACGTGGCTAGGGCTGATGACGGAAATGTTGGAAAGAAAGTTAAGGTTACGTTCTCCATGGGTAGTTATTCTAAATCTTGCTATATTGAGATTGTAGGGTTAGATGCCGATTGGGATACTGTACCGGAGGAGGATGTTGCTAAGGCTATTGTAGACCGTTCTGACCTTGCTGATGAGGTAGTTCGTCTTATTAACGAGTACCGTGTATCTAAAGGTTTAAATGCTTTACAGTATGAGGAACGTACCAGACTGCGTGAGGCTTCTGTTGTTGCTGGATGTTCTATTTTGAATGCCTGTAAGAATGATTGTCCTAATGTTGTAAATGTTTTAGCTTCTCATGGTATGGCTGAGATAGGGTGGGGTAGTACCGGACCTTGTTATAATCCAAAAAAAGTAGTAGATGCCTGGAAAAATTCAGCTCTTCATAATGCCAATATCTTAAATAAAAAACTTAAAACTATAGGTTGTGCATATTTTATAGGAGGGTATAATTACCCAGTAACTGATAGGGTATATGATTATACATCTGTTAAGGTATCTTTATCTAGTGCTACCATGGAAAAGCTGAATTCTTATTCAGACGATTTATCTGATGAGTGTATTATAACAAATATCGAAGGTCTTGTTAATACAAAAGATGAATTACACAAATATGCTTCATGGTTCTATCATCCTAAGGGAACCTCTACATTTGCTCAGTCTTTAGTATCTAATGATTTCAGTGATAGTCCAGTAGTTGATTTTTCTGACAGTATGTCGGATTCAACTGAAGATTTTTCATCCGACCAGCCTGAATCAGTTCAGAGTGATTTAGAAATTTCTGAGGTAGAAGGTGGTAGTACGGATGTTGATTTTGGCGATACTTCTTCTGATCCTTCGAAGCAAGCAACAGAATAACCCATTAATTCATTCCCGGCATCGTTTAAAGGTGTCGGGAAGTTTTTATGTTATATTTTGGCCTGAGTATTATACACAATATCCCCCAGCCGTCAAACCTGCTTCGCACCGCTGGGCGGCTTCGGGCTTGACTGCCGGTGGACATTGTGTTTTGTGTAGTCAACCAAAATCAAACATAAATATAAACAACAGAGTGTTTCTGGATTTAATAAAAAATTTTTTCATTGTGCTTGTAATATTATGAAATTTCCTGTAAAATATTTCTTGCAAATAGGATTGTATATTTTCGTGCTGATTTTATGTGTTACACTTTTTGTTACACTTATATAAGCGACACGGAAAACTCCTTTCTTTTAAGGTTTTTCAGGTGAGTGGTCGGGTTCGAATCCCCGATGCCTCACTTTTTAAGTGGATCAGATAAATTCCCATTTATTGCTCAAGGCAATAGGTGGGAATTTTGTTTTATATCTGTGCGAGTATAGTATAAAGGAAGACGGTTACGTTGAATCACAACGTAACCGTCTTTTTTATATCATAGAAAATTACGTACTGATGAACGAATCAGCAGAGCCATCGAGTAGGATTTCAATGGTAGGAGTATGTCAATGCGATAAAAAATTATTATGGACATTTTCGACAAAAAATGTTCACTTTGCGACAAATTTGACAAAGTTCAAGAGATAAAAATGTTATATAATTAGAGCATAGCTGTACAGTATTAAGACTTTATCATAAGAATGAGCAGGAAATCTGTTATGATCAGGATTACCAGGAAGACAATACAGATGGTCATAGAATAGATATTCTGGATCTGGTTTGGATTCTGCGGATCACATTTAATCTGAACATGCTTTCCGGGGGCTTTGCCGAGGCGTAAAAACTCGATTCGGTCAGCTGTGTAGTCTTGTTCCTTATAGGTGTAAGAGTACTTCACATAGTTATGATAATCGGAACTATGAGGCTTGTTAGGATTATTTGAGCGGCTGACAGATGATATAACAGCATCTACAGGTACGTAATCATGATATTTTATGGCGGAACAGATAGTTATTGCCAGAAAAAAAACAGTTCCGATTACGCAGCAGCCCAGAATAACCGGTAAAATTTGGCGTGCTTTTGGATTTACGGTGACACTCATGATTTTTCTCCTTTCTTGGTTGATAGTCTGATAATTTACGGGGAATTAATTATAAATGATTTCGAATGATCTCGAAAATTTATAATTGATGAACATTATAGCATAGTACAGCAGAAGGGAAAAGTGCTTATGAAGAGAAAAAGTGCATCAAAAAAATTGCTGCCGCTGATGCTGATCCTGATGTTGATCTTAGGAATCAGCATGCCAGCAAATGCAGCTGCAAATCCCAGACTGAACAGTACAAAAAAGGTTTTGTACGTGGGAAAAACATCACAGTTAAAGGTTGTAAACTGGAAGAAAGCCGTGAAATGGTCTTCTTCCAATAATAAAGTTGTAAAGGTTTCGTCAAAGGGAAAGATAACGGCTGTGAAGACCGGAACCGCAACAGTAAAGGCCAGAATTGCCAAAAAGACATTAACCTGTAAGGTTACAGTAAAAAGCCCGGGAATGTCAGTGAAAAAAGCCGTATTGTATGTAAAGGGAAAAAGTCTGCAGTTAAAAGTAAACGGTGTTTCGGGAAAGACGGTATGGAGTTCTGCCAATAAAAAAATCGTTAAAGTCAGCTCTAAGGGAAAAATAACAGCAGTAAAAACCGGAACAACAGTGGTTAAGGCTAAAATAGGAAAAAAAGTGTATACCTGTAAGGTTACGGTAAAAAATCCTTATCTGTCTGCAAAGAGCTTAAAATTTGTATGGGGAACAGCGAATACGTCCAGGAAGCTTTCGATAAAGGGTGATGTGATCAAAACTGCCTCAAGTTCAAATACAAAGGTTGCCAAGGTAAAAAAAGATGGTACGGTTTCTGTAACAGGAACAGGAACATGTACAGTAACCTTTAAAGATTCCAAGAAGAGAACATATCGATGTAAGATAACAGTTGTGAAACCAACACTGAAAAATCAAAAAGCTACTCTGGAAGAAGGGGAAAGTATCCAGCTTGGTTTTAAGGAAAAGGGTGTTAAAGTAAGCTGGTCATCTGCTGATCAGAAAATTGCAACAGTAACAAAAACAGGTGTTGTCCAGGCAGTCGGAGAGGGAAATACATCGATCGTTGCCAAAGTAAAAGGAATAAAAATCTTTGCAAGGATTTTTGTTACGAAAAAATACGTGCAGGATTCCGGACATGAATACACCAGAGGTGAATGGGTAAAACTTCTTCTGGATAAAGTTGGCTGCAAGTATGAAGAGCAGTTTGATAGCAAAAATTATTATTATGCTGATACCAGAGAAAATGAAAATGGAATCGCAGCAGAAATTGCAAAAACTATGGGAATCATTCCCGATGAAACCGATGAGCAGGATGTTCCATATTTTTATCCTGACGAATATGCAACAAGAGAGTTTGCCGCATATACAGCAGTAATGCTTATGGGATATGAAACTACGGATGAAGAACCGACATGTGCAGATGCGGCTCAGATCAGGTATAAAAATGTTGTAGCTATTGCACTGAAAAAGAATATGCTGTCTCTGAATGGAGATACCTTTGAACCGGAGAAGGCAATTAACGGAAATGATGCAGCTCAGATCTTAAAAGCTATCGACCAGATCACTGAGGACTCAGTAATCGATGAGAATTATGACAGCAAGGTTACCTATGCAACAAATGTAGTTGAAGTCAAAGATACTTCCAAAAATATATACAATGTTGTCCAGAACAGTGACGGAACTTATACGATCACAGTAAAAGATGGAAATGCTTATAAAAATCTGGAAACCGGAAAGGTTGTACTGTTTTCTGCAAAGGAAATGGGAACAGATACAGATATTGCATTAAAAGTCCAGAATATCACAAAGGACGGACTGGGCCGTCTGATCATTAAGGCCGGCAAACCGGATGATATTTCAGAGGTTTACAAATCAATTGATTTTGAAGGTGCAGGAATTGCAGATCCGGAAAATATGCAGGTAACTGCAGAGGGCGTTCAATATGAGTATATTCCGGAAAATTCAAGTGAGGTGCCGGCAGGAGGACTTACTCTCGGCGGAAGTATTCCGGTTCCAGGTAAATTGAAATTTGATCTTAATCATAAATTTAATGATAAGGTGAAGCTATCCGGTTCTGTTGCTGTTACGATTCCGGATGTAAGCTGTAAGCTGGATGCCGGATTTAGCTGGGGAAAGATAGAGGTAAGGCATTTTATTGCGTCAGTTACAGGAAAAGCTGATTTCGAAGGCGGACTTTATATAAGTGGCGTGAATTCAGAGCAGCAGATCAAACATGCAAGTGGAACTATGGAAACAGTCAGCGATGTACTTGAACTGGGACGAGTTCCTATAAAGCTTGGTACAACTGGTCTTTCTGCAGATCTGGTGGTTTCTCTGTTTTATGATGTGTCCGGGCAGTTTGTTGTGAAATATTCCGTTGAAGCAACCGGCGGATATGAATTCAAAGATGGAAATGGAAGATTTATCCATGATTTCAGTCAGACTTTGACACCGGTCACAATAGAAGGATCTGCGAAATGCGGTCTTCAGTTTGGATTAAATCTGACTGCATTGGAGACATGGGATCTGGCAGGAATTGATATTAAGGTAGGACCTGCGGCAAAGGCAAGCGTATCCTATACAGTTCGTGATGCCGGAAATGTGCTTTGTTCTGATGTAAGAACCTATATTTACGCAGCGGGTGAGTTGAATCCAGATACGGTGGTCGGAAAGTTCCTGAAAACGGTATGGCATTATACGTTGTCCAAGGATTTTCTGTCTGATGATGACGATAATCCACTAAAATTGAAGGTTCATTTTGAAAATGGAACACTGGTAGATAAATGTACAGTCGGAGCCGGAAGCATTGAGGGAAGCGTTTTGGATTCAAACAGTAAAGCTCCTGTAAAAAATGCCAGCGTGGAAGCATATTCCGGAACAGTCAAGGTTGAAAAAACTTTCACGAAAGAAGATGGAACTTATTCATTTAATGATCTTGATGAAGGAATCTACAAAATTGTTGTCACAGCAACCGGTTACCAGAAATATGAAAGCAGTTCCATGGGAGTATCAGCGAACCAGATCACATACGCAGAATCTTTCCTGATGGTATCCAGAGCAGAAGCCGGAGATGGTGAGCTGAGTGGAAGATTTATTCATTCCATGACCGGTGGAAATATAGAAAATGTAACTTATGAATTACGTAAGGGCTGGGATAATGTGATCGGAGAGACTGTGAAAGAAGGCGTATCAGCAGATGGAACCTATACGTTGACCGTGCCAGCCGGAAACTATACGCTGAATGCAAGCAATGAAGATTTTGTTTCTGCCCATATCAATGTTGTAGTTCAGGCAAATGCATGCAGTGAACGTGATGTAACAATGTCACCGACCAATATCAGTGCAGGAGATGAGGGACTTCTTCAGATCGTGCTTACATGGGGAGAAACTCCGCGAGATCTGGATTCTCATCTGCTGGGACCTGCTGATGAAAACGGAGATGACTACTTCCATGTATACTATAGGGATAAAAATGCATATTCAGAGGATGGAGATGTAATAGCAAATCTGGATCTGGATGATACAAGCAGCTATGGACCGGAAACAACAACCATATACAAAGGCTTCACCGGAAGAAAATATAGCTTTTATGTATACGATTATACAAATGGTGAAGATGATGCGAGTACAGAATTATCTGCTTCGTCAGCCAAAGTAACCGTTTACCGGGGTGGAAAACAGATCTACCAGGCAAATGTACCGGTTAACAGGGAAGGATACCTGTGGCATGTATTTGACTATGATGTGCAGTCAAACAAGCTTATGCCAGTCAATACCTTTGTATATGATTATGAAGTGCCGGAAGCAAATGCAATGGAAGATAATTCAGGCATTATTTCAGAAACAGAAGCCCTTGAGATCATCAGAAACAGTGAAAAGAAAGTTGAAGAAGAGAGCAGCGAGGAACTCAATATGAGTTCTGAAGAAGGAAAGACGGACGATAATACTGAGGAAGAGATATTTGATGATTCCAGTGAAGAGCCGGAGATATCAGAAAGTGGTGATACGGCTGAAGTAATTGAGTTTCCGAAGGACTCTGAAACGGAAGAAGAAAATGACGGAACAGAAATAACAGAAGAGGATAGTGAGCGTGCGGAGGAGCTGCCGGTGGAAGATATTTATGAGGGATCAGAGGAGTTAGGTCTGGCAGGATAAAAATGTACTGTGATCGAACAGATCTCGCTGTTTGTGGCAGTACGCATATTCGGGCCCCATATGCCGGCACCGGAGGTAACGATGTTGTGCATAGTCCCCTTTTTCAGGTAACCGCAGGAATTTTCCCAGACCAGGCCGGTGATGATGTTCAGAGGGAACAGCTGGCCGTCATGAGTATGGCCGCAGAGATCAAGGTCTGCGCCTGCGGCTGCCACTTCATCCAGCTGACCGGGCTGATGATCCATAAAAATAATCGGGAGTGTTTTGTCAAGGTAGGCTGTAAGCTGGTCAGGATCCTTACGGGTGTCGGACATTTTTCGGCAGCGTGAAGGATCCTTACGGCCTGTCAGATAAAATCGTTTATCTATGAGGACGGTTTCGTCATCGAGAAGCCGGATGTTGGCAGATTCCAGAAAATTCCGCATTCTGGGATCATCATAATCTTTTTTTGCATTGCGGAAGGTAAAACCGGCCAGAATCGGTTCGCTGAGATCATGGTTGCCCCAACAGGCATAAACGCCGTATCTGGATTTCAGCGAACGGAGAATGGCCGCTGTTTTTTTCGGGTTTTTGATCCCTTCATATTCGTTATCAAAAATATCGCCGGCAATACAGATCAGATCCGGATCTTCGGCGTTGATCTTTTTTACAAGAAGTCCGGCATGTTTTTCTCCGATACTGTAACCGAAATGAATGTCTGCGAGCAGGACGATCTTCAGGGAGTCCATTCCCTTCACCTGCTTGTCTATTTTCACATCATAAGTTTTTGTCTTAATATTCCACTGATTAAAAATCCCATAGAGACTGACACCAATGATCAGAAGGGTGCAGACAGCGCCTGTGACTACGAAGGCTTTCCTGGAATACATCCAGGCCGGATGAAGCGTATGCTTCAGGATCAGTCTGCAGAGATCTGTAGTTACGATTACGATCAGGATGTAAAGAAATGTTCCCTGAAAATAATTTGCCGTATTTTTCAGGAAGCGATGGAGCGCAGGGGGCTTCCGGATGAGAAAACAGGTCAGAAGAGAAGTGGACAGAAAAATATAAACACCTGCAAAGCATGCCCGGAACGCAAAGGTCTGGAAAAAATGAGTACAGGCACCCATCCACAAAATCATCCAGCGGACGATATAAATATTAATGAGAATATATAATGGTGCGAGAAAGATGGCAAGCATGGTGTGTGATACCTCCATTCGTGGCAAGCAATAAGCGGTGAGCAGGACTGATCGCTGCAGATACTTTTTGGATTGATACATAGCATTTCCATAAATTACTGCAGCATGTTCGGAATAACTTTTTTTGATGCATTGATTCATAGAACTGCTATAGTATACAGCAAATAATAATTTTTGGCAAAAGAACATATATTAGGAAAAAGAACGCTTATGGTGCTTTTTATGAAAAAATATGCGCTTCTTCGATATTGTCTGGTGTTTTTGGCAATTGTTCTTCCTTATTTTTCGGCGGCAACCATTAATGGACCGGAGAGGGTCCTGGCAGAGAGGGTGCCGGATATGGAAGAATATCTCCCGGTCATTGTTTTTTCGCAGATTTCCCCGGATATGAAAAAAGAAACCATAAAAGCGCAGACTGTGATCGCACGGTCGAATATTCAAAGGTGGCTGGGTGAGGGGAAAAATCTGGCAGAGATCCTGAGGGAAAACGGAAGTACAGAGGAAGTCTGGAGATATTTTTTTGCAGAAAAAAGGCAGATCTATGAGCAGGCAGCAAAAGAGACGGATGGACAGGTACTTACATATGAAGGAAAAGTGAGGCTGACTCCCTGGCATAAGAGAAGCGCAGGGAAAACCCGCAGCGGGGAAGAGGCTTTTCATGATGAGGCGTATACATATCTGAAATCGGCAGATAGCAGCGAGGACAAAAAATCTCCGGATCATAAAAAAATCGTGGAAATTCCTGCGGGGCAGCTTTCCGGGGAGCTGAAGATCAAAAAACGGGACAGTGCCGGTTATGTGACAGAGCTTACGATTGGGGAAACACTTCTGGAGGGAGAAAGCTTTGCAGCGGGAATGGGACTGGAGTCCGCGAATTTCAGTTTGAAGAAAAAGGATGATATTTATTATCTGCGAGTGCGTGGCAGCGGTCATGGTGTGGGATTTTCCCAGTTTGGTGGAAATGAGATGGCAAAAAACGGAAGCAGTGCGGAGGAGATCTTGAAAAAATATTTTCCGGAGATGGAGCTGAAAGCTGAGGATTAAAGAAAGTCAGGCATCCGAAGCAACGTCTGATAAAAAAATATTCAAAAAATGAATAGACAGCCATATTCTGGACACTCTATAGATATAGAAATGGTGACCGAAACGGCAGCTTTACTGTTTTTTCTGTTACTGAAAATGAACATATCAGACAGAGGTGGAAAGAATATGAAAAGTAAAATTGTGAGAGGTATTATCAACGGAGGTGTTCTGGCAGCAGTGGCGGCACTTGGGATTACTGTTTATCAGCTTGGAACAAAGCCCATCGCAGAAAATCCCCAGGAGGAAAATTCTGTACAGGTAGAAGAGACCGGGCTGGAAGAGGAGCTTTCGGACGGGGAAAACGCAGAAGATGCGGCAGCTGCGGGAGAGGGCTGGCAGGATGCAGCACAGGATGAGAACTCTGATGGAGAAACCGGAGATGAAGCAGGTCTGTCAGGAGTTTCAGAAGCCGGAGCAGATGGAGTGACCGGAAGCATCCGTGAGACTGCAGGAAGTGGTACGGCCGAAAATGCAGCGGCAGATGCAGATAATGGAAGTGGTACGGAGGATAGGAGCGTGTCTGCGGCAGCAGGTGCAGACAGAAGCCGCACAGATGGCACTGGAAATACAGCAGATAATGCCGGAAATACATCGGCAGAGGGAGCGGTGAATAACGGAGCTGGAGCTTCCACAGATACCGCAGAGACCTCAGCTGTCGGAATTGCGGCACAGGCTTTGGATTTTACGGAGGATTCCATTATGGAATGGCCGGTCAGAGGAACGGTTCTTGTGGATTACAATATGGATGAAACCGTATATTATCCGACTTTGGATCAGTATCGTGTGAGCTCTGCCATTGCTTTGCAGGCAGTGGAGGATGCGCCGGTGTATGCGGCGGCTGATGGTCAGGTGCTTTCTGTTGTACAGGATGCCTGTACGGGAACGACTGTGACTATGGAGTTGGGAAATGGTTATCAGGCAGTATACGGGCAGCTGAAGGACCTTACTGTGGCAGAAGGTGACACAGTAAAGGAGGGTGAAGTGATCGGAAATATCAGTGCACCTACCAAATATTATTCTGTAGAAGGCCCGAATCTTTATTTTGCAATGAAAAAGGATGGCGTGCCGGTAGATCCGTTTGAATATCTGGAATGACATGGAAAACCGAAAAACAGATATGCCGGGGAGATTTTTGGAAACAGAGTATGGAGGATACGGGATGGGAGATATATGCATCCCGTATCCTTTGCGTTGTGAAGCGTATTAGTGAGAACGGAGTGAGCAGTAATAAAAATTTCCATTTACATAGGAAAAGAATCTTTTTTACCGGAAAGAAACCGTGTATAATCTATATTATAAATATGCATACAAGGACAGATATAACAGGACAAAAGAAGAGGTACATAAGTTATGAACATTAATGAAATAGCCAGGCTTGCCGGAGTTTCCAGAGCTACGGTATCCAGATATCTGAATAATGGATATGTCAGCAGTGAAAAAAAGGAAGTCATCCGCAGGGTGATCCAGGAGACAGGATATCAGCCATCCTCCCAGGCACAGACACTGCGGACCAAAAAAACCAGTCTCATCGGTGTCATCCTCCCAAAGATCAATTCAGATACCATAAGCCGTGAGGTGACAGGGATCAGTGATATTCTTACACGGAGAGGATATCAGCTTATTCTGGCCAATACCAATAATGATGTGGAAGAAGAGCTGAAATACCTTTCTCTGTTTAAAGAACGTCAGGTGGACGGAGTGGTTTTTATTGCTACCATGTTTACCAGAAAGCATAAACAGATGCTGAAGGATTATAAGGTACCGATCGTGATCCTGGGACAGCATCTGGACGGATATCCATGTATTTATCAGGATGATCATAAAGCAGCTTTTCAGGTCACGGAGAAGCTGGCGGAGAAGGGGAAAAAGTTTGCCTATATCGGCGTTACAGATAAGGACGAGGCAGTTGGTGCCTGCAGGAAAAAGGGTTTTATGGATGCTATCCATAAAGCTAAGCTGGAGGTCGTGCCGGAGAGGATGAAGATCGGAAGCTTTACCATGGATTCCGGGTATGAGATGGCGAAGGAGCTTTTTGAGGAGGAGCCTTCCATAGATTCTCTTGTGTGTGCTACGGATACTATGGCGGTGGGAGCCATGACTTATTTGAAGGAGATCGGGCTTCGCATTCCCGAGGATGTTCAGATCGCAGGGATTGGGGATGGAGTTCCGGGTAAGATCGTGGAACCGAAGCTGACAACGGTACATTTTTATTATAAGACCAGCGGAATGGAGGCAGCAGCCATGCTGGCTGATCTTATTGAGAACGATACCGGGATCAGCAAGGAAATAAAAATGGGATGTGAGCTTGTGGAACGGGAATCTCATAGGTAACAGAGAATATCCTCGCAGACAGAGGAAGAAATTATAAGTTATTGTGGAACAGGAGCAGATCTTTTGGGAGAAAAAGACCTGCTTCTTTTTTGTGTGGTGCTGTGTTATGGCTGAGCAAACACAGAAAAATGCCAGATTTTTTCTGCGATACCTTGACTGGTTTGTCTGTCTTGCATCTGTTCTTATGGAATATGTACAATTTTGACCGAAGAAATTTGTGCGATGTTGCGGATTTACAAATAATAATGCAGTAGTTATAATACAAGTAAGATATGAGAACGATTCCACATAAGAACACAAGCAACAACATAAAACAAACCATTGAAAAGTGCTAAAATCATCAAAAAACTTAAAAAAATGGAAAGATTACCGTTCCTTGTATGAATGGATATATGAAATCAATCTCATAAATAAATGAAAAACAATGGATCAGAGATAATAAATCCCGGAAAGCTGAAGAAAGAACAGACAGATCTGATCCGAAGAAAGGGAAAGCAGAAAGAGATGACTGTCCGGGAACAGTAGCAGAAAAGGAGGAAGGACATGGATTACAGAAAGACAGCACAGGAAATCTATGATCATGTAGGAAAGAAAGAAAACATCATTTCCGCGGCGCACTGTGCAACAAGGCTTCGTCTGGTCATTGCGGATAATGACAAGGCGGATAAGGAATATGTAGAGAACATCGACGGTGTGAAGGGCGTGTTTTTCGCACAGGGACAGATGCAGATCATCCTGGGAACAGGAGTTGTAAACAAGGTTTATGATGAATTTATCCAGATCGCCGGAATATCAGAGAGTAGTAAGGATGAGCTTAAGAAGGTGGCAGCATCCAAGGCTAATCCGATACAGAGACTGATCAAGACACTGGGAGATATTTTTGTCCCGATCATCCCAGCTATCGTAGCCAGCGGATTTTTGATGGGAATCATGGAAGCCCTGAACTTCATGGTAAACAACGGCTTCCTGAATATTAACACCAATGGTTCCATTTATGTATTTGCACAGCTTTTCAGTAACACAGCGTATACATTTCTGCCGATCCTTATCGCTTACAGTGGTGCGAAGGTATTCGGTGCCAACCCTTATCTGGGTGCGGTTATCGGTATGATCATGATCCATCCAAATCTGCAGAATGCCTGGACTGTTGCAACAGAGGGTGTGCAGGCAACGCAGAAGGTATGGTTTGGACTTTACTCCATTGACATGGTGGGATATCAGGGACATGTGATCCCGGTTATCATTGCAGTATGGGTACTGGCACAGATCGAGAAAAGACTTCATAAGTTCGTACCTGCAATGTTCGATCTTTTTGTAACACCACTTGTCAGTGTTTTTGTAACCGGTTATCTTACACTTTCCATTATCGGACCGATCTTCGTAGCTGTTGAGAACGGACTTCTGGATGGGATCCAGTGGCTGATCGCACTGCCATTTGGAATCGGAAGTTTTATTATGGGTGCCTTTTATGCACCGACTGTTGTTGCCGGTGTTCATCACATGTACACTATCATTGACCTTGGACAGCTGGCCAAATTCGGCGTTACCTACTGGCTGCCACTTGCATCTGCAGCTAACATTGCACAGGGTGGTGCAGCTCTTGCTGTAGGCCTGAAATCCAGAAATCAGAAGATCAAATCCATGGCTGTTCCTTCTGCCTTAAGCGCATGCATGGGAATCACAGAGCCGGCAATCTTCGGTGTAAACATCCGCTTCGGAAAGCCGTTTATCATGGGCTGCCTGGGTGGTGCATGCGGAGCACTTTTTGCCTCCATTAGCAGTCTTGGTGCCACAGGAACAGGTGTTACCGGTATCTTCGGAATCCTGCTGTGCCTGAATAATCCAGTTGGTTATATCCTGATGTTTGCCATCGCATTTGGTGTGGCTTTTGTGCTTACCTGGATGTTCGGATATAAGGATGAAGTACAGGAAACAACTGAAAAAAATATTGAAGCAGAGAAAAAATCAGATGCTCCGGCAGAAATTGCCCAGGAGAAAACTTCAGAGACAGGTGCACAGACCCTCTACAGCCCGCTTGAGGGAACTGCGATTCCGCTTTCAGAAGTAAAGGATGCAACCTTTGCATCTGAAGTCCTTGGAAGGGGCATGGCAGTGATTCCGTCCAAAGGTGAAGTAAAAGCACCCTGTGACGCTACGGTTTCTACAATTTTTGACACAAAGCATGCCATCGGGCTTGCGACAGAAAGTGGTCTGGAGCTGCTGATCCATATCGGCGTTGACACCGTTGAACTTGGCGGTAAATTCTACACCGCTCATGTAAAGGACGGTGACGTGGTCAAAAAAGGCCAGACACTGATCACCTTTGATATGGATGCTATTAAGGCAGCCGGCTATGATGTGACCACACCGCTGATCGTAACCAATACCGATGATTATGAAGAAGTAAAAATGCTTGCAGAAGGAACAGTAAATAATGGTTCTGAAGTACTGGAGGTAAAATAAAATGAGTTCTCTGACCAAGGTACTTGCAGAGGAAGTGCGAAAAATCGAGGAAACGGCAGCAGTTGATAGGACGATGCAGACAAACCGTCTGACCCATCATCTGATGCCGCCTGTGGGATGGCTCAATGACCCGAACGGATTATGCTGGTACAAGGGAAGATATCATGTGTTTTTCCAGTATTCTCCGTTTGAGGCCAACGGTGGACTGAAATTCTGGGGACATTACTCCAGTGAAGATATGATCAGCTGGAGATATGAAGGGGTTCCGCTTCTGCCGGACAGCATTTATGACTGTCATGGTGTTTACTCAGGCTCTGCCATTGCGGAGAAAGATAAGCTTCATCTTTTCTACACAGGAAACATCAAGATGGATGGAGATTATGATTATATCAATAACGGAAGGCAGTCCAGCACTCTTCATGTGGAGAGTGCGGACGGCCTTCATTTCGGAACAAAGGAGGTTGCAGTTTCCTGCGAGGATTATCCGGAGAATTACACCTGTCACATCCGTGACCCGAAGGTCTGGAAGGAGGGGGAAGAGTACCGGATGATCCTTGGCGGCCGTCAGAAAAGCGACCATGGCGCCGTACTTTTTTACAGATCCGAAGATCTGAAGAACTGGAAATTTGACGGTGAGCTTACTACAGAAAAGGCATTCGGATACATGTGGGAGTGCCCGGATTTTTTCACTCTTGAGGGACAGGAGGTGCTTTCTGTATCTCCCCAGGGACTGACCAGAGAAGAGTTCCGTTTTCAGAACATCTATCAGTCCGGATACTTTATCCTGAAGGATGGAAAGCCGGAGGAAAAAGCTTTCCGGGAATGGGACCACGGCTTTGATTTCTATGCACCCCAGACATTCCAGGATGGAAAGGGCAGACGGATCCTGATCGGCTGGATGGGAATGCCGGATGCAGATGAGGAGTATGTGAATCCTACAGCAGAGAGCGAAGGCTGGCAGCATTGCCTGACTGTTCCAAGGGAAGTTACGTATAAAAACGGAATGCTTTATCAGTATCCGGTGGAAGAACTGAACGGGCTGAGAAAGACTGGCGTTTCTGCCAGCGGTTCCAGCGCGGAGATTCCGGTGAATGGACCGTTTGATCTGGATGTTCAGGTAAAAGGTGAGCAGGGTAAAGTAAGCCTTGGGGAAAATCTCTTCCTGGAATATCAGGACGGAGATGTGATCTTAACTCTCTCCGAGAAGGCCGGTGCCGGACGAAAGGTACGTAAGGCGCATGTTCCGTCCGGTGTGATCGAAAGCATCAGAGTTCTTGCGGATACTACAGCTGTGGAAATCTATGTGAATGGCGGAGAGGTTGTTTTCTCTTCCAGATATTATCCGGAAACGCAGGAGCAGGCTGTGAAGGTGGAGGCTGTGGAGTGTGATGGGAAGATTTATGTGCTGAAGAATTATGTGATGGAGTAGGCTGGGCTTATTGATTGATCGGGAAATACAGCAAGATCAGAATACGAATACCTATAGAGCAGCTATGCAGTGAATTCCATATTCACAGAAATAAGAAATGATCGTATAATAAAGCAGGTGGGAAAATCCGCAGCCGGAATCCCAACCTGCTTTATCTTTGTTATAAGTGAAATACATGAATTGTGCCGGCTGCTTGAGGATAGAAGGACGGCTGCTGAAGAAATGTTGGTGGCTGTCTTTACATAGAAAGAATGCGGCCGACTGGATGTTTGTTTTACAGGAGAGGAAATATCACGGAAGACAGATCACACTGTCCAGAAAAGTGTTCAGATATTTGTTTTACAGGAAGGCAAATATCAGGGTTGATGTTACTGAAGATGTACTGGCATTTGGCATTGTATTGCATAAATTTTTTACAGAAGAGGAAACGGACATGAACTATACATACATCGTACAGTGTGCGGATGGCACGCTCTACACCGGCTGGACAAACTGCCTTGTCAGGCGGATGAAAGCCCATAATGAAGGCAAAGCAGGCGCCAAATATACTCGGGCCAAAAGGCCGGTGAAGCTGGTGTATTATGAAGGCTTTGCCACAAAGGAGGAGGCCATGAGCCGGGAGTACCGGATCAAGCAGCTGACCAGGGAGAAGAAGCTGGAGTTGATGAGGTTTTGAAACTGTCGGAAATCTTTTCAATTCCGGATGCAGACCCGTCACTGGAGCTGAAGGCAGTCATGCTGAATATCAATAAGAGTAGTTCAATAAGAGCGAAAAGTTCTGCACGATACCAATACCAGAGCTTTTCGCTCTTTTTGTGTATACACGGCAGGCGGGCAACTGCAACGGAGGCAGAAAAAGACGCTTTATGATAATAAAAATCAAGTATTTGGAATTGTGTGAATATTGTGAACATGGTAGAATAAACACAAAAATCAATGAACTCAGTCAGCTGAGAAGAGGAAAGGAAAGAGGATGAAAAAGACAAAAGATTTTTGTTTCCGGCTTATGTGCTGTTTTCTGTTTCTGGGGTTATTTTGCGGAACAGAGGTTTTTGCAGCAGTTCAGGAGGGTAAGCCAGGAGAAACATTTTCCGGGGAATATGCAGTTATCATTAACACAGATACCACAAATCCCGGAAATACGGGAACCTTGCAGTTTGACGGGACATCGGCACAGGCGGCGGACTCTGAAGCAGAAGATTATGCAGTCGTGCAGGGTGGAAGCAATGCATCGGCGCAGGCGGCAACAGAGGAAACTGCGGGAGAGGCAGCAGATGTGGGGCAGGTACAGAGTCTGGAGGATGATCAGCTGCAGGCATACATGCAGGATGACCAACCGATGCTGACTGCTGTACAGGCTGCGGCGACCACCTATCAGGTAGGTGAAAAAAAGTACATCTATAGAACTAACGGCCATGATACATATGGAAAAACATATGTCTGCATCGGAGTTGGGGAACACTGCTATGTGTGGATGGATGAGACCCTGAAGGCAGATTACGATACCGCAGGGAAAACAGCTCTGATCGCTGCGGATATGGCAGCTGTCTACGATGGTCAGCCTTACCGTATCCTTAACCAGCTCTGTGCAGGTGATTTTCCGGCACAGGATGGCTCAGGCAAGCTGTCAATCCTGCTGGAGTCTTTAAGCAGCGCCAGCGGTATGTATATGTATGATGAGGGGATCACAGCGATCCATATCAACACACCGTCAGCATCCTCTTATGTTTCGGGGGAGATGTCAAAGAGAAATGGCCTTCTTGTTCATGAGGGACAGCATGCAATCCTCTGGCTGAAAACCGGATTTATGAAAACCGGCAGATATTCGTGGCTGAATGAGGGTCTTGCAGTGGCTGTCATGGACTATCTTTGGGGAGGAACGGACAGCAGCGGCTGGCTGAATGGTATTGGAAGTAATACGGCCATCCGTTCAGGGGCTTCGCTGATCTACGAGAATTACCGGGATGACAATGCACAGGACTATGGAATGCCGTATCTTTTTGTAAGATATGTTATCGACCGGATGGCAGGAAGCTATCAGCCTATGAAGGTGCTTCCAAAGTTTTATACGATCGATGCTTCTTCTCTCAGCTGTGAGCAATATCTGGAGAAAGTAACCGGAGTTTCTTTTAAGGAGCTTATGGCGGATTTTTATACGGCAGTTGCAGCCGGTGAGAGCTCCGGTAAATACAGCTTTTACGGGGATACCATTGCTGCGGCAAAGGCAGCGACATTTCCGGTTTATGCAGGGGACAGCAATGAAAAACATACATTGCCGGCAGCATCGGCAATCCTGGTGAAGCTGTCGAACGGTAAGTTTACCGTTCCGACGGATGGCTCCGCAGGGATTGTTTATCGTATCATCGGAAGCAGAAGCTCTTCCCTTGCACCGGCAGAGGGAGATGGTACGTCTGCAAATCCATATAAGATATCTTCAATCGATGATCTTAATCTGATTCAGGCAAACCAGGGAGCATACTATCGTCTGACAAAAAATATCAGTACAGACGGAAGGACAAATTTTTCGGCATCGTATTTCAGTGGAACGCTGGACGGAGCCGGTTTCACAATAACCGGTCTCCAAAAACCTCTGATCCAGCAGAATGCAGGAACGATAAAGGATCTGAATATTGTTGCGGATTTTGATTATGACAGTCATGATATCCATGGTGTTGTGGCACAGTATAATACCGGTAAGATCCAGGACTGCAAGGTAACCGGAACGGTAACAGGACATATGGGATCCACCAGTTCCATGAGCCATCCGGCTTTTGGCGGGATTGTCGGAGAGAATGAGGTGGCCGGTACTATCAGCGGCTGTTCGTCCGGAGTAAATATTTCCATATCCATGACAGCTACAGACAGCTATGTTGGTGGTATCGCAGGAGTAAACATTGGTACTATTGAAAAATGTGTTGCAGAAGGAAATCTTTCTGTCACACAGGCTAACGGAAATTCTTATCAGGTTTACCTTGGAGGCATTGCCGGCCGGATCGAACAGTTTGGAAACATGGGCGGATATGTGAAACAGTGTGCTTTTACAGGTACGCTTCGCGTGACTGGCGGAACAGCAGTTACAGGTCAGATCTGTGCACAGGTAAATGCAAATGTACTCAATTCTGCTATCGGTCTGAATGGACATGTTTCGGACTGTTATGGTAAAAACGGCCAGGGAGCGCTCATCGGGACAAACACGGAACAGACGCTTACAACAGGCGGTGTTCTTACAGCAGAGCAGATGAAGGATCCGAACTCATATAAAGGCTGGAGCTTTGACGGAGACTGGCAGATTTCCAAGGATGGACTGCCGGAACGTGCAGATGCATCGGCGATCAGATCGCTGTCTGTTTCCGGTGTACCGAAAGAATGTTACGTGGGAGAAGTTCCGGCGTATTGGGGAAGGCTTATTGTTAATAATTCTACATCAGTAACGATCACGAAGGATATGATCGCCGGATTTGAAAATTCGGAAACGGGGACAAGGGAACTGACGATCAATTATAAGGGAAAACAGATCAGCTGGTCGATGACAGTCGAAAAACCATCTGCCAGTGATATTACAAGTATTGTGCTTTCCGGGCGTCCGAAGACGACATACAGTGAAAATCAGAAATTTGATCCTTCAGGTGCCAGCTTTTTTGCCACAATAGGTGGACGTTATGTATATATTTACAGTGGCTTTTCCTATGACAAAACAGGTCCGCTGAAGCCTGCGGATACATCCGTGGTATTTAATTATTTTGGAAAAGAAATTCCGGTAAATATTACGGTAACAGCCAGAAAAGCAACGAAGCTTTCCGTGCTTGCAGCACCGACAAAAACTCAGTTTACAGTTGGGAATACGCTGGATCTGTCCGGTGTGAAACTGCAGATCACATATAATGATGGGACGCAGACTCCGATATTTAAAGCGGATGAGCTGGAGAAATATGGCGTTCATGTTGCTTTTGGAAAGAATGGATCTTTTACAACGGTTGCAGCAGATAAGGTTCTGGAAAGTGATGACAGCGGAAGTACGATCGTATTTTATGCGACGGATAAACTGCCGTCAGAGTATGGCTCGGTAGTTGTGGCGTCATCGACGATCACGGTGCGGAGTCCGCTGACTGTACCGGCACTGGATTTGTATGTCAGTGCAGGAAAAAGTGCGGCGCAGTATCCGTGCACAGATAATGTGACTGGTGGAAGTGGAACGTATGCGACTACAGTAATTGAGGAAAAGCTGCCGGCAGGATTGACACGCACGAATCTGCCCGGAGAAAAATATAATGCTTTTGGCTATACGGGTGTTGTTACGGCGTCAGCCGGAGATTACAGTTCACAGTATAAGATCAGCGATACAGAGACACAGGAGAGTATTCAGGTGACTGTGACGATCCATGTGGTTCCTTCTGATCAGGCTGCATTTTACAGTTTTGTGCTTAAGAAGGTGGAAAATCCTGGACTGAAGCAGGATGTTATCGGTGCGATCGGGGAGGATACGATCGTTCTTCGGGTGCCGAAGGGGACGAATGTTACAAAATTGAAGCCTTCGATTGATTATGGCTCAGGTATGGGAACTGGACTTTCTTCAGACTTCTGGAATGGTTCGACGCATGATTTTACCAGTCCGGTTGTATATACGCTTACAGCACCGGATGGGGTTACAAAGAAGTCTTATACGGTAAGTGTGGAATTTTATGATGATACTTCGGAGGAAGTACAGTTTGGTGACGAGATCCTTTCACCGGCTGATAATACGAAGATCAGCTGTAAGGACAGTGAGGAGGTTATCTTTAAAGGATGGGCCGGAGACAGTTCAAAAGAGATTTCACTTTTTAAATATGTGGTAAATGGAATCAGTTATACTACATCCGCGAATGCCACTACACAGACAATCCCGAATGCCAGGGCATATGAAGTGAAGATTTCCGGAAGCAGCTTGAAGGAAGGAAATAATACTCTGGAAATCTGGGTGATGTATGCTGATAATTCAGGCACCGGAAGCGGTGGCACTTTAAAGAAACTCGGAACAAGAACTGTTGTTAAGGAAGGCCACAAAGCAGTGAAAGACGCAGCGGTAGCAGCCACCTGTGAGACAACCGGAAAAACAGAAGGAAGTCACTGTAGCGTCTGCAATACGGTAATAAAGGCCCAGACCACAACAGCAGCGCTTGGCCACAGCTGGGATAGCGGAAAAGTAACAAAAGCAGCGACCTGCACCGTAGCCGGAACGAAGACCTACACCTGTACCCGCTGCAAGAAAACACGCACAGAAACGATCGCAGCCACAGGCCATAAGGTAGTGAAAGACGCAGCAGTAGCAGCTACCTGTGAGACCGCGGGAAAAACCGAAGGAAGTCATTGCAGCGTCTGCGGAACCGTACTCAAGTCCCAGACCACAATAGCAGCGCTTGGCCACAGCTGGGACGGAGGAAAGGTAACAAAAGCAGCAACCTGCACCACAGCCGGAACGAAGACCTACACCTGTACCCGCTGCAAGAAAACACGCACAGAAACGATCGCAGCCACAGGCCATAAGGTAGTGAAAGACGCAGCAGTAGCAGCTACCTGTGAGACCGCGGGAAAAACCGAAGGAAGTCATTGCAGCGTCTGCGGAACCGTACTCAAGTCCCAGACCACAACAGCAGCGCTTGGCCACAGCTGGGACGGAGGAAAGGTAACAAAGGCAGCAACCTGTACCACAGCTGGAACGAAGACCTACACCTGTACTCGCTGCAAGAAGACACGAACAGAAACGATCGCAGCCACAGGTCATAAGGTAGTGAAAGACGCAGCAGTAGCAGCAACCTGTGAAACAACAGGAAAAACAGAAGGAAGCCACTGCAGCGTCTGCAACACAGTAATCAAAGCTCAGACCACAACAGCAGCACTCGGCCACAGCTGGGACAGCGGAAAAGTAACCAAGGCAGCAACCTGTACCACAGCTGGAACGAAGACCTACACCTGTACCCGCTGCAAGAAAACACGCATAGAAACGATTGCAGCAACAGGCCACAAAGCAGTGAAAGACGCAGCGGTAGCAGCTACTTGTGAGACCGCGGGAAAAACCGAAGGAAGCCATTGCAGCGTCTGCAACACAGTGATCAAAGCCCAGACCATAACAGCAGCGCTTGGTCACAGCTGGGACAGCGGAAAAGTAATAAAAGCAGCGACCTGCACCACAGCCGGAACGAAGACCTACACCTGTACCCGCTGCAAGAAAACACGCACAGAAACGATCGCAGCCACAGGCCATAAGGTAGTGAAAGACGCAGCAGTAGCAGCTACCTGTGAGACCGCGGGAAAAACCGAAGGAAGCCATTGCAGCGTCTGCAACACAGTGATCAAAGCCCAGACCATAACAGCAGCGCTTGGTCACAGCTGGGACAGCGGAAAAGTAATAAAAGCAGCGACCTGCACCACAGCCGGAACGAAGACCTACACCTGTACCCGCTGCAAGAAAACACGCACAGAAACGATCGCAGCCACAGGTCACAAGGCAGTAAAAGACGCAGCGGTAGCAGCTACTTGCGAAACAGCAGGAAAAACCGAAGGAAGCCACTGCAGCGTCTGCGGAACCGTACTCAAAGCCCAGACCACAACAGCGGCATTAGGTCATGATTACGGAGAGTGGAAAACAATAAAGGCTGCAACTTATACAGAACCGGGACAGGCAGAAAGAGTTTGCAGAAGAAATGCATCACACAAAGAATACCGTCAGCTCCCGATACTGGAAAAAGCGAAGATCGCTCTGTCAGCCTGCAGCATTCAGTTGTCAGAACAGACCTATGTATACGATGGAATCGAAAAAGCACCAACAGTAACCATCACTTACAACGAAAAAACACTGACAGAAGGAAAAGACTACCAGGTATATTTCGCAGATAATGTAAATCCGGGAACAGCAAAGATCACCGTGATCGCCAAAACCGACAGTGATTATACAGGAACAGCCACAATAACCTTTGAGATCCGAAAAGCGCTTCCGGAAAATGCAACGGTGATCGAACCGGGCGCATTCAGTAACTGTACAAACCTGGTGAATCTGAATATCAAAGAAAACGTAACAGAAATAGGCGACAACGCATTTGCAGACAGCAAAAATCTGCAGAATATCTATTTCTACGGCAACAGTCCGAAACTCGGAAATAACATCTTCAAAAATGTAACTGCAACTGTATACTATCCATACACAGACAAAACCTGGTCTTTGGATATCCTCCGGGATTACGGCGGAAATATTACCTGGGTACCATGGAATCCAAAAACAGGCAGCCCGGCAAAACGAAGCCTTGCACTGTGCGATATCAGGATCGCAGAGCAGAAATACACCTATGACGGAACCGAAAAAACACCGGAAATGATCATCATGGATGGAAACTATACACTGCAGAAAAACACAGATTACACCGTAAAATGCAGCAATAACATCAATGCGGGAAATGCAGAGCTGGAGATCACAGGAGCCGGAAATTACAGCGGAACCTACAAAGCAGGATTCCTTATCGAACAGACAGAGCCGAGCTTGAAATTTGACAAAAAAACAATAACTGTAAAATATGGCACAAAACCATTCCTCTGTGCACTGTCTGAAAAAACAACAGACGGAACCATAACCTACAGCTCCAGCAACCCCAAAGCTGCTGTCGTAGATCCGGCCACCGGTAAAGTAACCATCAAAGGCGGAGGAACCGCGGCGATCATGGCATACGCTGCAAAGGGAACCAATTATACCGCCGGCTCCACCTTCTGCACCATCAAAGTAACAAAACGCAGCAATACCATCAAAGCCTCCAATATCCGGCGGACCTGGTATGCAAAAGCCCGGAAGATCAGCATCAATGCAAAAGTTTATGGGAAAGCTCCGCTGAAATATTCTTCCAGCAGTAAATCTGTAAAGGTAGACAAAAAAGGAAGGATTACCATTGCGGCGAAATTCACCGGCAGTGCAAGGATCATGATCCGTTCTTCCGCCACAGCAGGATACAATGCTGCCACAAAGAGTATTACAGTCACAGTCAATCCGGCAGGAACTACCCTGATGACGGCAAAGAACCTGTCCGGCAGAAAAGCGCAGATCACATGGAAGAAAAACCGATATGTGACCGGATATGAGATCCAGTATTCCGTAAACAAAAATTTCAGATCCGGCAGCAAAAAAACAGTGTCCGGAGTATCCAAAACGAAATACACGCTGACAAAGCTTCAGAAAAACAAAACGTATTACGTAAGGATCCGCACATACAAAAAATCAGGAACAAAGAAATATTATTCTTCCTGGAGCAAGGTAAAAGCAGTAAGGATCAGAAAGTAGAGGCATGGAAATGAGGATAAATAAAAAAATACTTGCAGGGATTACAGCTGTCAGTATGCTGACCTGCGGGATATGGATGGAAAGTGTTTTTGCAGCGGATACATTCAGTGCGGAGGAGTCAGCAGAAGCTGTATCGGATACTGTGATGGATCCGTCGGCAGAATCCATTACAGGGACTGAAATAAAAGAAGTCCCAACAATAAATGCAGCAGAAAATTCCGAAGCAGAACCGGAAAATAAATCTGAGATCTCAGAGGCACCAGACATGTCAGAGGAACCGGCAGTACCGGATGATACGGAAACAGCGGACGTTTCAGAGGCACCGGATAATCCGGAAACACAAGATACATCAGAAATACCGGAAGAAACAGAGCTTCCAGAAAATGAAGAAGCGGACATTCCGCAGGAAATGCTCCCGGATGATCAGGAAGACCAGCCGGAAGCAGCATTTGAGAAGAACGCAGCATCGGAAGATATGGAAACAGAAACCGATCCGGCAGAAGAAAAGAGCGGTTTTTGTGGAGCGGAGGAGAATACTGTATCCTGGAGCCTTGATGAAAACGGAGTTCTCGAGATCGCAGGACAGGGAGCCATGAATGAATGGCAAAATGAGGAAGAAGTCCCCTGGAACGGATACCGTGACCAGATAACAGAGGTCCGGATCGAGGAAGGCGTTACCAGTATCGGAGCCTATGCATTTGCAGACTGCGAAAAGCTTGTAAAGCTTGACATTGCGGACAGTGTTCAGACTATAGGTGCATTTGCATATTTTAACTGCAGTGGTCTTTCCACACTGACCATCGGCTGAGATCATCGGGATCACAGGCTGGATCAGGCATAATAAGAAGCCCCGGAACACGAGGCAGCTTCAGAGAAGTTATAACTTCGACTTCCTGAGGTCTGTCCGTGTTCCGGGGCTTTAAGTTTTTAAGGTATCCGAAAGGTGAGATTGTTATCTATCTGATCACAGAGTAACTCAGTGGATCGCCATACCGGCTACAAAGAAATACATTACAACAAAATGGCACACACTTCCCAACATCACAAAGACATGAAATACTTCGTGGGAGCCGAAATTCTTATGCTTCGCATTGAAGATCGGAAGCTTCAGCGCATAGATCACACCGCCGATGGTATAGATGATGCCGCCGGCAAGGAGCCATCCGAAGCCTGCACGGGGCAGATTGTGGAAGATCGGAACAAAAGCAAGTACACACAGCCAGCCCATTCCAATGTAGATCACAGAGGAAAGCCATTTTGGGCAGTTGATCCAGCAGCCCTTGAGGATCATTCCGATGATGGCAACGGTCCATACGAGGGCACAGAGGATATAGCCGGTGCGTCCGTGGAGAACGATCAAGCATACAGGAGTGTAGCTGCCGGCGATCATCACGAAGATCATCATGTGATCCATTTTTTTCAGACGGCGGTTCACCTTGGCTGTGGAGCTTACGGAATGGTAAAGTGTGCTTGCCAGGTAAAGAAGGATCATGGTAAGGATAAAAACACTTACTGCAAAAACATGGAGAACATCGGCACTTCTGGCCGCCTTCACGATCAGCGGAGTGGCTCCGGCCACGGCAAGAAGCATGCCGATTCCGTGGGTTATGGCGCTTCCCGGATCTTTTAATTTAAATTTCATATAAAAACACCTCCTGCAAAAAAATCTGCTGTTTATATCATATGGACAACTTCAAGATCGGTTCATCAATGACGGATCATTGCGACAGTTTACGATGTAATAATGTAGAAACTGATAAAATAACATGTAGTATTCAAAACTACATATCAAGTATACGAATACTATACCACTATTATTCAAAAATGCAACCCCTATTTTCGAAAAAAAATTTTATCAGGATTTAACAAAGCCTTGTTATGGAATAAACATTCGATCAGTATACTTGTATGCAAACCGTGAAGAGAGGGCATTCATAAACATGCAGTCAGGCAAAATCTGAATGCCCGCTTGATACGATACGGATAATTACAGATAAAGTCGGCCGAAAAAGAAAAATATATGGCGGCGCAGGAGGAAAAATGGCAGATACAATATACATGAACAGGGAATTATCCTGGCTGAAGTTTAATGAAAGAGTACTCGAGGAGGCTGAGAATCCGGAAAATCCGCTGTGTGAACGTCTCACATTTGCATCCATCTATCAGAGCAACCTGGATGAATTTTATATGGTACGGGTGGGATCTCTGGTGGATCAGATGCTTCTGGCAAAGGATATCCGTGAAAATAAAACCAATATGACACCGGAAGAACAGCTGGATGCGATCCTTGCCAGAACAAAAAAGCTGAACCGGAAAAGAGATGCAGTTTATGAAGAGATCATGGAAAAGCTGGAACAATACGGCATACATATGCTGAATTTCCATAAGATCGAAAAAGAGGATCGCAATTATCTGGACCGCTATTTTGAAGCAGAGGTGGCTCCGGTTATTTCTCCGTCTATCGTCGGAAAAAGACAGCCGTTTCCATTTCTCCGGAATAAGGAGATCTATGCGGTAGTAGTTCTGGAAACAAAAAAAGGAAAAGAAAAGCTGGGTATCATTCCGTGCAGCAGTGCAGGTATCCAGCGTCTGATCCCGGTTCCGGGAAAAAACGGCACCTACATGCTGTCTGAAGAGCTGATCCTTCACTTTGTTTCAAAAATCTTCAAGGGCTATCACATCAAGGCAAAGTCCCTGCTTCGTATTACCAGAAATGCGGATATTGACGCAGATGCTCTTTATGATGAAGATCTGGATTACCGTGAGTTTATGGTAGAGCTGATTAAGGCAAGAAAGAAACTGGCGCCGATCCGTCTGGAGCTGTCAAGAGAAATGGACGGAGATGTTGTTGAAACACTTTGCGAGTATCTGGAAGTGGACAAGAATTATGTGTTCCGGGGAGATATACCGCTGGATCTTTCTTTTGTATTCCAGATCCAGGACGGCCTGAGAAAAAGAACAGAGCTTTTTTATGAAAAAAGAATTCCTCAGAAATCGCCTCTGTTTAACAGTCACGAACCGATCCTTGACCAGATCGCGAAAAAGGACCGTTTCCTTTCCTACCCATATGAAAGTATCAAGCCGTTTCTTACAATGCTCCATGAGGCTGCCAATGATGAGGATGTAGTTTCCATTAAGATGACACTCTACCGTGTGGCAAAACAGAGTAAGGTTGTGGAGGCTCTGATCGAAGCAGCAGAAAACGGAAAGGAAGTTTTCGTTCTGGTGGAGCTGAAGGCGCGTTTTGATGAGGAAAACAATATTGGATGGTCCCGGCTCCTGGAGGATGCGGGCTGTCACGTGATCTACGGTCTGGATGGTTATAAGGTACATTCCAAGCTTTGCCAGATCATGAAGAAAAAAGATGGAAATGTGGAATATTATACACAGATCGGAACGGGAAACTACAATGAAAAAACAGCTCGTCTGTATACAGATCTTTCTCTGATGACTGCGGATCCGAAGATCGGTATGGAGGCGGCCAGAGTGTTCCAGGCACTGGCAATGGGAGAAACCGTTGAAGATATGGAGTATCTTCTTGTGGCACCAAGATGTCTTCAGAACAAAGTGCTTGCCATGATCGATGAGGAGATCGAGCATGCGAAGGCCGGAGAACCGGCATATATTGGCTTGAAAATGAATTCTCTGACAGATAAACGTATTATGAGCAAGCTTGTAGAAGCATCCTGTGCAGGAGTACACATTGATATGGTAATCCGTGGTATCTGCTGTCTGATCCCGGGAGTAAAGGGACAGACAGAAAATATCCACATTATCAGTATTGTAGGACGTTTTCTGGAACATTCCCGCATTTATATTTTCGGAACACAGGAGAGAGCAAGGATCTATATTTCTTCTGCGGACTTTATGACAAGAAATACTCTTCGTCGTGTAGAAGTTGCGGCACCTATCGAGGATCCGGATATCCGTATGCAGATCCAGGAAATGTTTGTGACAATGCTCAGTGATAATCGAAAAGCAAGGAGCATGAACAATAAGGGAATTTATAAGATCGAACCATCCGATAATGCTCCGCTTAATTCTCAGGAAGTATTTCTGCAGCAGGCATACGACAATGCGACTCCTGCGACAGATAAATAAGAGATTTTTATGCATATTTCTCCCAGTTTTTCGCATAATAACCATATGAAAAACAAATAGTTAACATAACATTGACGTACAATGAACAGAAAATACAGGAGGAATTCAGGAAGATGAAAGCAACGGGAATTGTTCGCAGGATCGATGATCTGGGCAGGGTTGTGATTCCAAAAGAGATACGAAAGACACTGCGGATCAAGGAAGGAACGCCACTGGAGATTTTTACAGACAGAGAAGGACAGATCATCCTGAAAAAATATTCGCCCATTGGAGAGCTGAATACGTTTGCTGCGGAATATGCGGAAGCGCTGGTACAGACCACCGGACTGACTGCCTGTATTACAGATCGTGATCAGGTCGTGGCGGCATGCGGCAGCGGAAGCCGGGAACTGGAAGGAAAAGAGATCAGTTCTGATCTGGATGCAGTCATTGCCGGCAGGAAAGGCAGAATGGTCAGTCAGGACAGCAGGGAAAATATATCAGTCATTTCCGACGCTATGGATTCATTTTGCCAGAAAATGATACAGCCGATCCTGTGTGCGAGTGACGCCATTGGAGCAGTGATCCTTCTGACTAAAAGTGAAAAAACAGCACTGGGAGACACAGAACGTGCCCTTATCCGCACAGCAGCCGGTTTTCTTGGCAGACAGATGGAGCAGTAAAAGTGCATCAGATGTACAGAAAAATGTGTGAAGATCAAGATATAAACATCAGATGCAGATGCCAGGAGCTACAGATCAGGGAGGGTGCGGACACCGGGAAGGAAAGCAGTGGTATTCTTCCAGAGTCAGATTTGTGATAGTGAGCCAGGAAGCCAGAGGTTTGGTCACATAGCGGATGTGCCATGGCTCGTAAGGGATGCCGGTGATCTCCTCTCTGTTTTTTGGGTACCGGAGGATAAAACCATAGAGCGGAGCGTTCTTTTTCAGCCAGCGGCATTCTCCTGTTGCGGAAAACCTTTCGGAGAGCTCCATATGGATGGAAGGGCAGGATACATCCAGAGCAAGTCCGCTCTGGTGCTCACTTGTTCCTGGCTCTGCAACGAAAGGACTTCCTGTAAAAAGCTCCTTCTGTCGCTGGTAGGAACGATATCCGGAAACTGCCCACAGGTTCAGACCGCATCTGTGACAGGCATGGAAAAGCTGGGAAGCGGCTTTTGCAGCCTGATACTCCAGAAGCCGCTTCGGATCTCCCGGTGCTGCTTCAAATGGAAGTCCGATATCGATAAGATGTTCCGGCACAAAGGCTTCCGGCAGAGGATGCTCCCTGCTGATCAGCCGGGTATAAAATTCTCTGTGCAATAAAAACCCTCCTTTCCTTATCCATAAGCTTATGATAAGAAAGGAGGGTTTATGAATGCTTATTTCTGTTTATCAGAGCTCTTTTTCACTCATTTCTTCCAGGAGAGCCTTCTTCATGTCATAGAGTGACTGGGAGAGATCTACATAAACCTTCTGCGGATTAACGAAACGTCTGGATTCATCCCACAGTGTGTTCTGCTCCTGTTTGCAGTAGTCGCGGAGTTCCATGACAGATGGAGACTTGTAAACGCTCTTACCATCTTTAATTACCGGAACAAGGAGCTCACGGAGTTCGTAGGTTCCGCCAAGAACCTTGGTCTTTTTCCAGGTGTCAACCGGGTCGAAGATCACCATAGTTTCTTCCGGATCGAATTTCTCATCTGCAAGGCAGATCAGATCGGCCTTGATCTTGCCGGTCTTCTTGCTGTAGATACGGTATACAGTCTTGTTGCCCGGGTTGGTAACCTTTTCTGTGTTTTCGGAAAGCTTGATCTTCGGCTGGAAGGCATCGCTGTCAGCGTCCTTTACAGCGGCAAGCTTGTATACGCCGCCGAATGCCGGATTGTTATCGGCTGTGATCAGCTTGGTTCCGACGCCCCAGGAATTGATCTTGGCATCCTGGGCCTTCAGGCTTTCGATAAGATATTCATCAAGATCGCTGGATGCGGAAATGGTAGCATCATCGAAACCGGCAGCAGCCAGCATCTTGTAAGCTTTTTTGGAAAGATATGCAAGATCACCGCTGTCGATACGGATTCCATAATTCTTCAGCTGGATACCTTCCTCACGCATCTCCTCAAATACACGGATCGCATTGGGAACACCGGATTTCAGGACATCGTAGGTGTCAACCAGAAGAGTACAGGAATTCGGGTAAAGTCTCGCATAGGTCTTAAAGGCTGTGTACTCATCCGGGAAACTCATGATCCAGGAATGAGCATGTGTTCCGAGAACCGGAACGTTAAACATCTGGCCGGTCAGTACGTTGGAAGTACCGGCACATCCGCCGATCACTGCAGCTCTGGCACCGAAGATTCCGGCGTCCGGACCCTGGGCACGGCGAAGACCGAATTCCATGATGGGATCGCCCTTGGCTGCGTGGCATACACGTGCTGCCTTAGTGGCAATAAGACTCTGATGGTTCATAATGTTCAGGATGGCCGTCTCTACAAGCTGAGCTTCCATGATCGGTGCGATAACCTTGACCATCGGCTCTCTCGGGAAGATCACGGTTCCCTCCGGAATTGCGTAGATATCACCGGTGAATCTGAAGTTGCTCAAATACTCAAGGAAATCATCCTCAAAGATGCCAAGACTTCTCAGATAGGTAATGTCTTCTTCTGAGAAACGGAGATTTTCGATGTATTCGATCATCTGCTCCAGTCCTGCACAGATGGCAAAACCGCCATCGCACGGATTGTTGCGGTAGAACATGTCAAAGACAACGGTCTGGTTGGTAGGGTTTTTGAAATATCCCTGCATCATGGTAAGCTCATAGAGGTCCGTGAGCAGAGTAAGGTTATTTGCTCGCATAGCGTTCTCCTTTGGATGCCTCCGGATATTGTGACCGGAGGGAAATACACGGTTGTTTCCGTTCTTTTTATTATACGGCTTATTATAACACAAAGGAGTGGATTGTAAAATTTTTTTTACTGCGTAAACCCGCATATAATAAGGAGTTTTAACAGCAGTTTAAGAAATTTTGAAAAAAAATAAAAAAAATTAAAAAAAGGGGTTGCAATTTCAAAAAAGCTGTTATATAATAACATCGGTCGCAAGCGATAAGGCAAGCGAAAAACAAAATACATAGGGCTATCGCCAAACGGTAAGGCAACGGACTCTGACTCCGTCAGTTCAAGGTTCGAATCCTTGTAGCCCTGCTTCTTAAGTACCTCAGTTGCGAGGTACTTTTTTTGTACTCAAAAATAAGAAGATATTCGCAATCCGCTGCGCCCCCAAAAAAAACAAGTGCGTTTCTTCCTGCCAAGTGTTACAATAAAGTATAGACAGTATGACAGGAGGCATGAATGAGTTACAGTTTTGAGAGTCGAGTAAGATTCAGTGAGATCGGAGAAGATGGATGTCTGACGCTGCCGGGAGTTCTGGATTATTTTCAGGATTGCTGTACCTTTGAATCCGAGCAGACAGGAGTCGGCATGGAAGTATTAAAGGAACAGAAAAGAGCCTGGGTACTTTCTGCATGGCAGGTGATCGTGAAGCGATATCCGAAGCTTGGTGAAAATATAAAAGTAACAACAATTCCTTATGGATTCCGTGGATTTATCGGAATGCGTAATTTTATTCTTGAGACAATGGATGGTGAGAAGCTGGCATGGGCCAATTCCTACTGGTCCTTTATCAATACAGAAACCGGTCTTCCGGAAAAGCTGACACCGGTAGATACAGATCCCTATGATCTGGGCGAAAAAATAGAGATGGATTATGCACCAAGAAAGATCGCGCTTCCGAAGGAACGGGAAGTGCAGAATGCTTTTTCCGTACAGAAGCATCATCTGGACACCAATCATCATGTGAACAACTGTCAGTATATCCGGATGGCAGCGGATCATCTGCCTGAGGATTTTAAAGTTGGTCAGCTTCGTGCTGAATATAAACGTCAGGCAGTACTGGATAATGTTATCATTCCGGAAGTATATATGACAGAAAATAAAGAAGCTGTAGTTCTCAACGCGGAGGATAAAGAACCTTACGCAGTAGTTGAGTTTACAAAATAAATACAGGCGGTAGAGATTAGTACATCGTTTTTGAAACAACTATACCGTAAAAGGAGGGCGCGCTATGCTTGAAAAATTAAAAGAAGAAGTTTACAGAGCAAATATGGATCTGCCAAAATATGGTCTTGTTACCTTTACATGGGGAAATGTCAGCGGGATCGACAGGGAGCAGGGACTTTTTGTGATCAAGCCAAGTGGTGTGGATTATGACAAGCTGACACCGGAAGACATGGTAGTGGTAGATCTTGATGGAAATAAAGTAGAAGGAAGATACAATCCATCCTCTGATACACCGACACATGCAGTTCTTTACAGAGCGTTTCCGAATATCGGCGGTATCGTACATACCCACTCATCCTGGGCAACAAGCTGGGCGCAGGCAGGCAGATCGATCCCGTGTTATGGAACCACACATGCAGATTACATTTACGGAGAAGTACCATGTGTACGTAATCTGACCAAAAGAGAGATCGAAGAGGCATATGAGAAGAACACGGGAGTTCTTATTGCTGATTATTTCAAAAACAAAGATTATGAAGCAGTACCGGCTGTGCTGTGTAAGAACCACGGACCTTTTACCTGGGGTAAGGATGCTCATGAGGCAGTTCATAACGCAGTTGTTCTTGAGGAGGTTGCCAAGATGGCATCTCGCTGCGAGCTGATTAATCCGGATGTAAAACCGGCACCGCAGGAGCTTCAGGATAAGCATTACTACAGAAAACATGGTGCAAATGCATATTATGGTCAGGTAGGACAGGAAGACTGATCAGAAGAAAAAACAGTTTGACCCGATGGTGGATTGTCAATATCCGCTTGAGTGGAAATGCCGCGGAACAGTACCGCGGCATTTTTTGTCGAAAAATGCAGAAAATGTCAGATTTGCTGACCTTTAACACAGGTGCCGCCGAAATATATGCTAATGTCAAGAAAAATGCAGAACATTAACACATTTATTAAAATAGGTGGCAGGATGAAAATATACACTTATCAGGGAAAAAAGAACGTTTCCGGAGAAAAAATACGCCAGATGAGGAATATGAAACGGATGTCGCAATCTGCGCTGGCAGCAAAAATGCAGGTGGAAGGAGTGATGCTGGAGCGTGACAGTATCAGCCGGATCGAAGGAGGAGAACGTTTTGTAGCAGATTATGAACTGCGGGTGTTTGCAAAGGTGCTGGGAGTGGATGTGAAGTGGCTGCTGAATGAGCAGTAAATAAGGCAATATTGGATTACAGTTCGCTGGTAATATTCCGCGAAGCGTGTTACTGAAAACGGAGTGAAAAGTAACAATATTGGTCTGAATGGCAGGAATCTGTGTAAACTACTTGATATTTATGTCGGAAACTGCTACAGTATAAAGAAAAAAAGATGGCCGGGAAGTCCTGCGGAGGACAAACGGTCACGGATAAGAAGATAGAGGCGCGGATTTTATCAGTATTTATGGATGCAAGGCCCTGGCAGGCTGTTCATAAAGAAAGGAAAATTTGCCGAAGTGCTCTGGAAGGCCAGATGACAGGGTGCTGGGATAACGCAGAATATGCGTTGTACTGTCACGGATGTGGAGCGCTATCGGTAGCACTTCGGGAGATCTGCATTTAATATGCTGAATGGAGATTTTCTGACAGGCTATTAGTTAAATAAGGATTATTTAACCGGAGGTGTTCTTAAGAAGAGACAGCCTCCGTTTTTTTGTCCCCGAAAAGGGAGGAGAAAAATGAGTAAAAAAGCAGGAACAGCATTGTCTGTTATGGCAATGGTATTCATGGGCGCACTGGCAAGTCCCCTGACTGTGCTGGCTGCGGATGCGGAGGAGACTTACCAGCCTGCTCTGTATGCAACGATCTGGGCACTGCTTCCACCTCTTGTTGCGATCGTCCTTGCACTGATCACAAAAGAAGTATACAGTTCTCTGTTTGTGGGAATTGTAGTAGGAGCACTGATCTATTCCGGATTTAAATTTGAAGGAACGGTAACACAGATTTTTGAGGGAGGAATCATCAAGGTTCTTTCTGACAGCTATAACGTAGGTATCCTGATCTTCCTGGTAATCCTGGGATCTGTGGTATGTATGATGAACAAGGCCGGCGGCTCCGCCGCATTCGGACGATGGGCCAGCAAAAAGATCCACACACGTGTAGGTGCAGAGCTTGCCGCAATTGTGCTTGGTATTCTGATCTTTATTGATGATTATTTCAACTGTCTGACTGTAGGAAGCGTTATGCGTCCGGTAACAGACAGACATCATGTATCCAGAGCAAAATTTGCATACCTGATCGATGCGACAGCTGCTCCGGTATGTATCATCGCACCGATCTCATCCTGGGCTGCAGCAGTCAGCGGATTCGTAGAGGGACAGGATGGACTTGCGATTTTTGTAAGAACCATCCCGTATAACTTTTACGCGATCCTTACGATTGTAATGATGGTTGGCATGGTACTGATGAAAACCGAGTTTGGTGCCATGAGAACACATGAGATCAATGCTCTGAACGGAGATCTTTATACAACATCTGAAAGACCGTATGAGAATGCAACGGATGATGAGACACCGAATCCGAGAGGAAAGGTGATCGATCTTGTGATCCCGATCGTTATGCTTGTTATCTGCTGTGTCATCAGTATGATCTATACAGGAGGATTTTTCAGCGGAACAGATTTTGTTACCGCATTTTCACAGAGTGATGCCTCTACAGGCCTTGCAATGGGAAGTGCTTTTGGTCTGGTGTTTGCCATTATTTTCTATATGATCCGCCGTGTGGTCAATTTCAGAGACTGTATGGGATGCATCCCGGAAGGATTCAAGGCTATGGTACCGGCGATCATGATCCTGACCTTTGCATGGACACTGAAGGCTATGACAGACTCACTTGGTGCAGCGGTATTCGTAGAAGAAGCCATGCGTTCTGTTGCCGGTGGTATTGAAGTTATCCTTCCGGCCATTATTTTCCTGGTTGGATGTGGACTTGCATTTGCTACAGGTACTTCCTGGGGAACCTTTGGTATCCTGATCCCGATCGTTGTTGCGGTATTTGAGAAATCCAGTCCTGAGATGATGATCATTTCCATGTCCGCCTGCATGGCAGGCAGGTGCAGTTTGCGGAGACCACTGCTCACCGATCTCCGATACAACGATCATGGCTTCCGCAGGAGCACAGTGTGATCATGTGACTCACGTTTCCACACAGCTTCCGTATGCGATCCTGGCTGCGGCAGTATCCTTTGTAACTTATATTGTTGCAGGCTTTGTAAAAACAGCATGGATCGCTCTTCCGGTGGGAATCGTGCTGATGCTGATCGTACTTTTTGTCATTAAAATGATGAACCCGATGCCGGTTGAGAAACCAACAGAATAACAGACTGACCCAATGTGGGGGCAGATTCCCCCATGAATGGCAAATAAAAGGCAGTGACGGAAAGAAATTTCCGAAGCTGCCTTTTTTGTGCTTTCTATAATAATTCTCTTATGTTATAATGCAGGACAGACAGCAAATAGTAAATGATCATATATAGTTTTAAGGAACAGGAGTAAGAATGATAGAATTAGGTAAAAAACAGAAATTACTGGTTGTAAAAACCGTGGATTTCGGAATATATCTTGGAGAGGACCGAAACGCACCTCAGAATGAGCGAGTGCTTCTTCCGTCCAAACAGGTACCGGAAGGAACCAAAGCAGGTGATGAGATCGAAGTATTCATCTATAAGGATTCCCAGGACAGACTGATCGCAACTACCCGTGAGCCGATGCTTCAGGTAGGACAGACCGCAGTCCTTAAGGTAAAACAGGTTACCAGGATTGGTGCTTTTCTTGACTGGGGACTGGAGAAGGATCTTCTTCTTCCGTATCATGAGCAGACCAACCGGGTCCGTGAAGGCGAGGAGTGTCTGGTAGCTCTTTATGTAGATAAGAGCAGCAGACTCTGTGCAACCATGAAGGTGTATCATTATCTTTCCACCAGAACTCCTTATGTACCGGGAGATTCGGTAAAGGGGCGTGTCTATGAGATCAGTGGGAATTTCGGCGTTTTTGTTGCGGTAGATGATAAATATTCCGCTCTGATCCCGGCACGGGAGGCAACAGGCAAGTACAGACCGGGAGCTATTCTTGATCTTCGTGTCACAGAGGTGAAAGAGGATGGCAAGATGAACGTCAGTGACCGCCAGAAGGCTTACATCCAGATCAATGAGGATGCAGAGAGCGTATTCAGCGTGATCGAGGAATTTGCAGGGGTGCTGCCATTTGATGATCATGCCTCACCAGAAGTCATCAAGAGAGAGTTTGGCCTCAGTAAGAACGCATTCAAGCGTGCAGTCGGTCATCTGATGAAGGAAGGAAAAGTAGAGATCCGTGACAAGAGGATCTACATTAAAAAATAACAAGGTGTTGACCGGCTCCGGATCAGACACGCTCCGGCACGTTCAGAGAAAAGTGCAGAGCGGGGAGGATCCGGAGCCCTGTTTTTACGATAAGGAGAATAAATTTGGAGTTTACACATTTACATGTCCATACAGAATACAGCCTTCTGGATGGCTCCAATAAGATCAAAGAATATGTAGCCAGAGTAAAAGAGCTGGGTATGGACAGTGCGGCGATCACCGATCATGGCGTTATGTATGGTGTAATCGATTTTTACAGGGCTGCAAGAGAAGCCGGGATCAATCCGATCCTCGGATGTGAGGTTTATGTGGCTCCGGGCTCCCGTTTTGACAGAGAAGTGGGAAGTGGGGATGACCGTTATTATCATCTGGTCCTGCTGGCTGAGAATAATCAGGGATACAGCAACCTGATGAAAATTGTATCCAAGGCATTTGTGGAAGGGTTTTATTACAAGCCACGTGTGGATCTGGAGCTTCTGGAAAAATATCACGAGGGTATCATTGCCTTAAGTGCCTGCCTGGCGGGAGAGGTCGCCAGATATCTTGCACGTGGAATGTATGAGGATGCTAAGATCGCGGCATTACGTTACCAGGATATTTTCGGAAAAGGAAATTTCTTTCTGGAGCTTCAGGATCATGGGATCCCGGAGCAGCAGACTGTAAACCAGCAGCTTCTCCGTATGCACAGAGAGACGGGGATCGATCTGGTTGCCACCAATGATGTGCATTACACTATGGCAGAGGATGCGGAACCACATGATGTTCTTCTTTGTCTGCAGACTCAGAAAAAGCTCAGCGATGAGAACAGAATGCGCTATGAGGGCGGCCAGTATTATGTGAAATCACCGGAGGAGATGGCGAGGCTTTTCCCATATGCGCTGGAAGCGCTGGAAAACACGCACAGGATCGCGGAGAGATGTCATGTGGAGATTGAATTTGGTGTGACCAAGCTGCCGAAATATGATGTGCCGGACGGATTTACCTCCTGGGAATATCTGAACAAGCTTTGCCATGAGGGACTTGAGCAGCGTTATCATCCGGTAACAGAGGAGCTGAAAAAGCGCCTGGATTATGAGCTGTCTACGATCAAAAACATGGGATATGTAGATTACTTTCTCATTGTATGGGATTTTATCAAATATGCCAGGGACAACGATATCATGGTCGGTCCGGGACGAGGCTCTGCCGCAGGAAGCCTGGTTGCCTATACACTTGGGATCACCCAGCTGGACCCGATCCGGTATGATCTGCTCTTTGAACGTTTCCTGAATCCGGAGCGAGTATCCATGCCGGATATCGATGTGGATTTCTGCTTCGAACGGAGACAGGAGGTTATTGATTATGTAAGAAGAAAATATGGTGATGACTGCGTGGTTCAGATCGTTACCTTCGGTACACTGGCAGCCCGCGGTGTCATTCGTGATGTAGGCCGTGTTCTGGATATGCCTTATGCCCAGGTGGACACCATCGCCAAGATGATCCCACAGGAGCTGAATATCACCATTGACAAGGCACTGGGAATGAATCCGGAGTTTCGCAAGGCTTACGAGGAACAGGACGATATCCATCGTCTGATCGATCTGGCAAAACGTCTGGAGGGGCTTCCGAGGCATACCTCCATGCATGCGGCAGGTGTTGTGATCAGCCAGAAGGATGTATCGGAATACGTACCCCTTTCCAGAGCACAGGATGGTTCCATTGTCACGCAGTTTACCATGACAACACTGGAAGAGCTGGGACTTCTGAAAATGGATTTCCTGGGTCTTCGTACCCTGACGGTTATCCAGAATGCTGTGAAAATGGTGGAAAAAAGTACCGGTATGCTTCTGGATATGCAAAAGGTCGACTACAACGACAAAAAGGTACTGGATTCTCTCGGAACAGGACGTACTGACGGCGTGTTCCAGCTGGAGAGTGCCGGAATGAAAAGCTTCATGAAGGAGCTGAAGCCTCAGAGCCTTGAGGACGTGATCGCGGGAATTTCGCTTTACCGTCCGGGTCCCATGGATTTCATTCCGCAGTACATCCGCGGAAAAAACCGTCCGGATACCATCCGTTATGACTGTCCGCAGATGGAGCCGATCCTGAAGCCGACCTATGGCTGTATCGTATACCAGGAGCAGGTTATGCAGATCGTCCGTGAGCTTGCAGGCTACACCCTTGGACGAAGTGACCTGGTGCGCCGTGCCATGTCCAAGAAAAAAGCTTCTGTTATGGCAAAAGAACGCCAGAATTTCGTTTACGGAAACGTGGAAGAGGGAGTACCGGGATGTATTGCCAACGGTATTTCCGAGGAAATCGCAAACAAGATCTACGATGAGATGACAGATTTTGCAAAGTATGCCTTCAATAAATCTCACGCTGCCGCTTATGCAGTGGTTTCCTACCAGACGGCATATCTCAAATATTACTATCCGGTAGAATTTATGGCTGCACTGATGACATCCGTTGTGGAAATGCCGAACAAGGTTGCCGAGTATATTTCTGTATGCCGCCAGATGGGGATCCGGATCCTTCCGCCGGATATCAATCATGGTGTTTATGGCTTTTCTGTTGACAATGGTTCCATTCGTTATGCACTTTCTGCCATCAAGAGTATCGGCCGTCCGGTAATCGAGGGGATTGTGCGGGAGCGTGAGGAGCACGGAGAATATACCTCCCTGAAAACATTTATTGAGCGAAATATCGACCAGATCAACAAGAGAGTTGTGGAAAATCTGATCAAGGCCGGAGCGCTGGACTGCCTGGAGGGAAACCGGAATCAGAAAATGACGGTTTATACGCAGATCATAGACAGTATCAACCAGGATAAGAAGCATACCATGGCGGGACAGCTGAGTCTTTTTGATATTGCGCCTGAAGAAGATAAAAAGGAATTTGAGATCCGTATGCCGCAGGCAGCAGAATATCCGAAGGAGACGATACTGACCTTTGAGAAGGAAGTTCTCGGCATCTATCTCAGCGGTCATCCGCTGGAGCGTTACCGGAATATGATGGAAAAAATGATCTCTGCAAAAACTTCTGATTTTCAGCCGGATGATGAAACAGGGATACCGGAGGTTTACGATAACCAGAAAGTGATCGTGGGTGGAATGATCACGGATAAAACCATAAAATATACAAAGAATAATAAGGTAATGGCGTTCCTTACAGTGGAAGATCTGGTAGGCACCGTGGAGGTTGTGGTATTTCCACGTGATTACGAAAAATGCCAGATGTTCCTGAATGAAGATGCCCGGCTCTTTATTCAGGGAAGAGTATCCGCAGAAGACGACAAAGCCAGCAAGCTGATTCTGGAAAAGGTCCGTCTTTTTGATGATATGCCAAGAGAACTGTGGCTCCAGTTTGAAAGCCGGGAAGAGTACGCAAAAGCCGAGACCGGTCTGGTAGACGATCTGATGGAATCCAGAGGAAACAGCACGGTGGTTATTTATCTCAAAGATGTCAAGGCAATGAAGAAACTTCCCCCTGCTTATCAGGTCCATATCGAGGATCCCTGGTTGGAGCGCATGTGTAAAAAATATGGAAGTTCCAATGTTAAAATTGTGGAGAGAGTATTGAAAAACTTATAAAAATGCTATAAACTATACCCGAATATGTGTATTACAATAGGTTGTTTCATAAGATGGAGGATAACAATATGGCAGAGAACAAAATCAAAACGATCGGCGTTTTGACCAGTGGCGGTGACGCACCTGGAATGAATGCTGCAATCCGTGCTGTTGTCAGAAGAGGATTAAGCAGCGGACTGAACGTAAAGGGAATCTATAAAGGATACAGCGGTCTCTTAAATGAAGAGATCAGAGATATGACAGCAAGAGACGTTTCCGATACGATTGAGCGAGGCGGAACAATTCTTTATACTGCCAGATGTGCAGAGATGAGAACAGAGGAAGGACAGCAGCAGGCTGCAGAGATCTGCAGAAAGCATGGGATCGACGGCCTTGTTGTTATCGGTGGAGACGGATCCTTCGCAGGTGCTCAGAAGCTTGCGAACCTTGGAATCAATACCATTGGCCTGCCGGGAACTATTGACCTTGATATCGCATGTACCGAGTACACCATCGGTTTCGATACTGCTGTAAATACAGCTATGGAAGCTATTGACAAGGTACGTGATACATCCACATCCCATGAGAGATGCAGTATCATCGAGGTTATGGGACGTAACGCCGGATACCTTGCTGTATGGTGCGGTATCGCAAACGGTGCTGAGGATATCCTGATCCCGGAGAAATATGATTACGACGAGCAGAAGCTTATTGACAATATCGTAGAGAGCCGTAAGAAAGGCAAGAAACACCATATCATCGTAAATGCTGAGGGTATCGGCCATTCAGAGGCTATGGCAAAACGTATCGAGGCTGCAACAGGCATCGAGACACGTGCAACTATCCTTGGTCACATGCAGCGTGGTGGAAGCCCTACATGTAAGGACCGTGTATATGCGTCCATGATGGGTGCTCTTGCAGTAGACCTTCTTGTTGCCGGTAAACGCAGCCGTGTTGTTGGATATCGCCACGGTGAGTTCGTTGATTTTGACATCAATGAGGCTCTTGCAATGCAGAAGAATGTAGATTCCTACATGTGGGAGGTCTGCAATTCTCTTTCTCACAACTACAATAAATAAAAAATATGAACTTGAAAAAAGTTTCAGACGGATTGCATAAACTGAATACGTCACAAATAATTGCCCTCGGCTTTGCGGGGGTGATTTTTGTAGGTGGACTTATTTTGTGGATGCCGTTCTGCAGTGCACCCGGGCAGGCTGTTACCTTCCCGGATGCTGTTTTTACAGCGGCGACCAGCGTATGTGTGACAGGACTTTCCACAGTTGTTATGGCAGTCCAGTGGAGCCCCATTGGAAAAGCGGTTATCCTGTGCCTGATACAGATCGGCGGGATTGGACTGATCGCACTGGCGAATATGATATTCATCAGCCTCCGGCGGAAAATTTCCCTGAAAAACCGGCGGATCATCAAGGAATCCTATAACCTGGATGAAATGGGTGGAGTCGTGGTTGTAGTCCGCAGTGTGGTGAAATGCGTGTTTCTTGCAGAAGGAATCGGTGCGGTCCTGTATGCGTTTTGCTTTGTACCGGAATTTGGAATAAAAAAAGGTCTGGTGCATGCCATATTTCTGGCGGTATCTGCATTCTGCAACGCAGGAATCGATCTTTTCGGGGAAACAAGCCTTTCGGTATATGTGAGCAATCCGCTGGTCAATATCACTACGATTGGCCTGATCATTGTGTCAGGTCTTGGATTTATCGTCTGGTGGGATCTGTGGGATAAATTCCGCAAGGTTCTGAGAAAAGAGCTCTCCCCATCCAGAGTTTTTCGTGTACTGCGGCTTCAGAGCAAGCTGGTCCTTACGATGACCGGGATCCTGGTATTTTCAGGAGCATTTCTGGTATTTATCTTTGAATCCGGAAACCCTTCCACGCTAAAGGGGGCACCACTGGGAACAAAGCTCATGGCATCCTTTTTCCAGTCAGTGACAACACGTACGGCGGGATTTTATACCGTGGATCAGTCGCTTTTGTCCACACCTACCGTGATCATTTCCCTGCTGTGGATGTTTATCGGAGGATCACCCATGGGCACTGCCGGTGGTGTGAAGACTACTACCATTGCGGTTCTGATCCTTTCTATTGCAGCATATCTTCAGGGAAAAAAGGATGTAGAGGTATACGGCCGCAGGATCCGTGAGAGCTATCTCCGTTCTGCCATGGTTGTTGCAGGAACCAGTGTGCTGATCCTTTTTACCATGACGGTGCTTTTGTCCGCAGTAATGCCGGGAGTGGATCTGGCAGATGTTTTATATGAGATCACTTCTGCGGGGGCTACAGTAGGACTTTCCAGAGGACTGACACCTCAGCTGAATGTGGCAGGCAAGTGGATCGTGATCCTTACCATGTATCTGGGACGTATCGGACCGCTGACACTTGGAACAGCAGTTGTGATGCGTGTACGCAACAGGCCGGGAAGCACCACGCATCTCGGTGAAGAAGATATCATGATCGGTTAAACAGGAGAATAGAATGAAAAATAAATCTTTTGCCGTGATCGGGCTTGGACAGTTTGGAATGACTCTGGCGGTGACGCTGGCAGAGTCAGACTGCGATGTCCTTGCCATTGATGACAAAGAAGAAAATATCGAAGAGATTTCCGAAAAAGTAACCTATGCGGTAAAAGCAGATGTCCGTGAACCGGGAATCCTGAAGGCTCTGGGAGTTCAGAATGTGGATGTAGCCATTATCGCAGTTGCCGAAAATCTGGAAGCCAGTATTTCCGCAACCATGCAGGCCAAAGATCTGGGAGTGCCCTTTGTAGTTGCAAAAAGTATGAATTCTCTTCATGGACGTATACTTGACAAAATTGGCGCAGATAAGATCATTTATCCGGAACAGTCCATGGGACTGCGGGTTGCCAGAAATCTTATGTCCGGCGGGTATCTGGATGTGTTTGAGCTTTCGGCGGAGTTCAGTATGGCGGAGTTTTCCATGCCGGTATCCTGGATTGGAAAAAATCTGGCAGATCTGAATGTACGGGAGCGTTTTCACATTAATATCATTGGCATCAAGCAGGGTGAAAATGTCACGGTAGATCTGGATCCTTCCGAACCGCTTCCGGACAACTGTTCCATAATCGCCATAGGAAAAAACAAGGATCTGAATGCAAGTCGTGAGGAATTACGTTAACCGAATACGGATTGCCGGAAGGAGAGAAATAAAAGTATGATAACCAGTGTATCAAATGCAAAAATAAAAAATGTCATGCAGCTGAACCAGAAGGCAAAAGCCAGAAGAGAGCAGGGACTTTTTGTGGCAGAGGGCCGGAAAATGTTTCTGGAAGCACCGGAAAGCTGGGTTTCCCAGGTGTTTGTTTCCGAGACCGTTTCCCGGGATGAAGAGCTGATGTCCCAGGCAGAAAAATATCCCTGTGAGATCGTGAAGGATTCCGTATTCCGTCAGATGTGTGATACCAAGACTCCCCAGGGGATCCTGACAGTTCTGAAGCTGCCTTCCTGGAGCGAGGAAGAGGTACTGGCGGGAAAAAATCCTCTGGTCATGGTTCTGGAGGATCTTCAGGATCCGGGAAATGCGGGAACCATTCTCAGGACCGGTGAGGGCGCCGGCGTAAGCGGAGTTTTCCTCACAAAAACCTGCGTGGATATCACAAATCCCAAGGTGATCCGTTCTACAATGGGCTCCATTTACAGAATGCCTTTTCTATACGTGGAAGATGTGGTATCATTAGAAAAGAAGCTGAAAGAAAAGGGAATCCGCAGTTTTGCAGCTCATCTGAAGGGCGAGAATTCCTATGATCAGGAATCCTATAAGGGCGGTACCGCATTTTTCATCGGAAACGAGGGAAAGGGCCTGACCGATCAGGCAGCGGAGGCAGCAGACTGTCTGATCCGCATTCCCATGTGCGGAAAGGTAGAATCGCTGAATGCTGCCATGGCATCAGGAATCCTGATGTACGAAGCTGCAAGACAGAGAAGAGAATAAGAGAGGAGGGGTTTTATGACACCTTTGGCCTGGCTTGGAATACTGGCAATTTTACTGGTAATTGAAGCGATCACGGTAGGACTTACCACTGTCTGGTTTGCAGGCGGTGCTCTTGTGGCGTGCATTGCCTCGTGGCTTGGTGGGGGAATTGTTGTACAGCTCCTTTTATTTTTCGGAGTTTCCGTGGTGCTTCTGATCTTTACCAGACCTCTGGCGGTCCGCTACATGAACAAGGGCGTGGAAAAGACCAATGCAGAGAGCCTTCTGGGAAAAAGAGCCGTAGTGATACAGCCGGTCAACAACCTGGCCCAGACCGGGCAGGTGAGGATCAATGACATCGAGTGGACTGCACGGACCGCAGATGACGGGGAAGAAATTCCAACAGGTGCAGTGGTTGAGATCGAAGAGATCCGCGGAGTGAAGCTGATCGTAAAAGAAATTAGCAAGGAGGGCTAAATTATGGGTGGAGTTGTTGTTTTGCTTGTAGTCATCGTTCTTGTGCTGTGGGTACTTGCATCCTGTATCCGCATTGTACCGCAGGCCTATGCAGTGGTACTGGAACGTCTTGGCGCTTACAAGGCTACCTGGGGTACAGGAATCCATTTCAAGGTTCCGTTCATTGAGCGTGTTGCAAGAAGAGTAAACCTGAAAGAACAGGTTGTGGATTTTCCACCGCAGCCGGTAATTACCAAAGATAATGTAACCATGCAGATCGATACGGTTGTATTTTTCCAGATCACAGATCCGAAGCTTTACGCATATGGCGTTGAGAATCCGATCATGGCGATCGAGAATCTTTCTGCTACAACACTTCGTAACATCATCGGTGATATGGAGCTGGATGAGACACTGACATCCCGAGAGGTTATCAATACCAAGATGCGTGCTTCCCTTGATGTGGCTACAGATCCATGGGGAATCAAGGTTAACCGTGTGGAGCTTAAGAACATCATTCCTCCGGCAGCCATCCAGGATGCCATGGAGAAACAGATGAAGGCTGAGCGTGAGAGACGAGAAGCCATTCTGAAAGCAGAAGGAGAGAAACGTTCCACCATCCTTGTTGCAGAGGGTAAAAAACAGTCCGCTATCCTGGATGCTGAGGCTGAGAAGCAGGCGGCAATCCTTCATGCGGAGGCTCAGAAGGAGCGTATGATCAAAGAGGCTGAAGGACAGGCACAGGCAGTCCTTAAAGTACAGCAGGCAACTGCAGAAGGACTTCGTATGATCAAGGAAGCAGGAGCAGATGAATCTGTTCTTACTCTGAAGAGCCTGGAGGCTCTTACAAAGGTTGCTGACGGCAAGGCAACGAAGATTATCATTCCGTCCGAGATACAGGGCATCGCAGGGCTGGCAACATCCCTGAAGGAAATCATGACAGATAAACCGGCAGAGCAGAAATAAATCTGCAGCCATGAGGAGGACATATTATGAATCTTAAAGGAAGAAATTTCCTGACACTGAAAGACTTTACACCGGAAGAGATCACTTACATGATCGACCTTGCAGCAGATCTGAAGGCAAAGAAAAAAGCAGGAGAGCTTCATGAGTATTACAGAGGTAAGAATATTGCCCTGATCTTTGAAAAAACAAGCACAAGAACACGCTGTTCCTTCGAAGTGGCAGCTCATGATCTGGGAATGGGTTCTACCTATCTGGATCCCACAGGATCCCAGATCGGAAAGAAGGAGAGCATCGCAGATACTGCAAGAGTTCTCGGAAGAATGTATGAGGGAATCGAGTACCGTGGCTTCGGTCAGGATATTGTTGAGGAGCTTGCGAAGCATGCAGGTGTACCAGTATGGAATGGTCTGACAAACGAGTATCATCCGACACAGATGCTTGCAGATATGCTGACAGTACGTGAACATTTCGGCAAACTGAAAGGCCTGAAGCTTGTATACATGGGCGATGCCCGTTACAACATGGGTAACTCCCTGATGGTTGTATGCTCCAAGCTTGGTCTTGATTTCGTAGCCTGCACCAATAAGAAATATTTCCCGAATGATGAGCTTGTAGCACAGTGTCAGCAGTGGGCAGAAGAGGCAGGTTCCACCATCACTCTCACAGAGGATGTGGAGGCAGGAACAAAAGATGCGGACATCATCTACACAGATGTATGGGTATCCATGGGCGAGCCTGACGAAGTATGGACAGAGCGTATCCACGACCTGACACCATACAAGGTTACCAGACATGTAATGGAGAACGCCGGTGAAAAGGCGATCTTCCTTCACTGTCTGCCGGCATTCCATGATCTTAAGACAAAGATCGGAAAAGAGATGGGCGAGCGTTTCAACCTTACAGATATGGAGGTTACAGACGAGGTATTCGAGTCTCCGCAGTCCAAGGTATTCGACGAAGCTGAGAACCGTATGCACACCATTAAGGCTGTGATCGTTGCAACATTAGGAGAGCCGGAGAAATAATGTCAGATTTATTTAATGAAGAAATAATTTCACAGGCAACACATACAAAATGGGCGGGCAAAACCGTCCATTTTGCAAGAGAAACAGATTCCACCAACCTCTGGGGAAAACGTGCCTGGAGGGAAGAAGGCGCAGGACACGGAGAGTTGTTTGTGGCAGAATATCAGTCCGCAGGACGCGGACGTTTTACAAGACGATGGAGTGCGCCGCCGGACAGTGCCATTACTATGAGTATCCTTATCTGCCCGGAATTTTCTCCGCAGAAGGCGCCGATGCTGACACTTGTTATGGGACTTTCAGTTGCACAGGCAGTAGCAGAGCTCGGTCTTGAGGTAGGGATCAAATGGCCTAACGATGTAGTTGTTTCCCGCAAAAAGATCTGCGGTATCTTAACCGAAATGACCATGAAGCAGGATAAGATCGGCTGTGCAGTTATCGGAGTCGGGATTAACGTAAACATGGAAAGCTTTCCGGAAGAAATGGCAGATAAGGCTACCTCTCTGTATCTGGAAAGCGGACATCCCTTTGACCGGGCACAGGTAGTCGGACTTGTGATGAAGCATTTTGAGGAAAATTATGAGAGATTTGTACAGACAGAGGATCTCAGCGGCCTGAAACCGGATTATGAGAAAATGCTGGCCAATCTGAACCAGCCGGTACGTGTACTGGATCAGAATGATCCATATGAGGGGATCGCAAGAGGGATCAATGCCGGCGGAGAGCTTCTGGTAGAGCGTGCAGACGGTACAGTCGAGGAAGTAAATTCCGGAGAGGTTTCTGTACGTGGTTTATACAGCTATGTGTAAAACATGCAGCACAGATCGGATAAAATTTCCGGCAGCAATTTTCCGTTGATGTTTTATTGCAGTAGTGGAAAAAACAAGAATCTCCCTGCTTTAGCTGTGGGGAGTGTCAAGTTATAAATAAAGGAGATTTTATGTATCAGGATAACATTGTGCTCTGCGGAGCAAGCTCTTATGAGCAGAAATATTATTTTAACCAGGATTTTGCGTCTCTTCCTGAGACGGTAAAGCAGGAGCTGCAGATCATGTGTGTGCTTTTCACAGAGGATGTAGGCGGGATCCTGACACTGGAATTTGATGAGGACGGCAGTCTGCAGTTTAAGACTGAGGCCCTGGAGGCAGATGCCCGTTTTGATGAGATCGGAAGTGCACTGAAGATCAAGGAGCTCCAGCGGGACAAAAGAGAGCTTCTGGAATCTCTGGAAATGTATTACAAGGTATTTTTCCTGGGAGATATACCGGATGAGGAACTGCAGAAAAAAGCAGATGCCGTTGAGGAATGATCCATGAAGATGCAGTGGAAGATCGGAAATGTGGAGATACCGAACCCCTTTGTGCTTGCACCGATGGCAGGGGTTACGGATCTGGCATTTCGAAGACTTTGCAAGGAGCAGGGTGCAGGCCTGATCTGTATGGAAATGGTCAGTGCCAAGGCGATTTCTTTTCATAATAAGAATACAGAGGCGCTGATGGAGATCGATCCCGGGGAGCATCCGGTATCCATGCAGCTTTTCGGCAGCGAGCCGGACCTTATGGCAGAGGTGGCAAAAAGCATTGAGGAGCGTCCCTTTGACATTCTCGATATCAATATGGGATGTCCGGTTCCCAAGGTGGTAAATAATGGCGAGGGCTCAGCTCTTCTGAAGGATCCTCAGCTGATCGAAGAGATCGTCCGCAGTGTTTCCGGAGCAGTTTCCAAGCCGGTAACGGTGAAGGTCCGCATTGGCTTTGATGAAAATACGCCGGTGGATGTGGTGGAGATCGCAAAACGGGTGGAGGATGCCGGTGCAGCAGCCATCGCAGTTCATGGAAGGACCAGACAGCAGTATTATTCCGGTCAGGCGGACTGGGATGCTATCCGCAGGGTGAAGGAAGCGGTGACTATTCCGGTGATAGGAAACGGAGATATCGTTTCACCGGAAACTGCAGAAGCCATGTTTAAAGAGACTGGCTGCGATGCGGTGATGATCGGCCGTGCAGTACGTGGGAACCCGTGGATCTTCCGGGAGCTGAACCACTATTTCCACACCGGGGAAAAGCTTTCCAGACCAACCGCAGAGGAAGTCTGCGAGATGATCCTGCGCCATGCCGAAGATCAGATCGCGATAAAGGGTGAGTATATCGGGATCCGCGAAATGCGGAAGCATGTAGCCTGGTATACAGCCGGTATGCGGCACAGTGCGGGAATCCGGAGAGAATCTAATAATATTTCAAGCTATGAAGAATTGAAAAAGCTTACAGACATGGTACTGGAGCGATAAAAGAGAAAAGTATGTCGGAGAAAACGAAACGTTCTATTGACAAGGAACGGGGCGCGTGCTACAGTCAGTTAGCGGGAATCCGCAGAAAGTTTTTTGTTTTACAGGAGAAAAATAATGGCAGATAAAATAGCAGTTTTAATTCCTTGCTACAACGAAAGCAAGACGGTAGCAAAGGTTATCCGCGATATGAAAAAAGCACTTCCGGAAGCTGTGATCTACGTATATGATAATAACTCTACAGATGGAACAGACGAGATCGCCAGAAAAGAAGGGGCAGTTGTCCGTTATGAGTATCAGCAGGGAAAAGGAAACGTGATCCGCAGTATGTTTCGGGATATCGATGCGCAGTGTTATCTTATGGTAGATGGTGACGATACTTATCCGGCAGAGTTTGCAGCTGAAATGTGCAGCAAGGTTCTGGAGAAAGGCACAGACATGGTAGTTGGTGACCGCCTTTCTTCTACATATTTTACAGAGAACAAGAGACCTTTCCACAACTTTGGAAACAGCATCGTAAGAGGTTCCATTAACCGTCTTTTCAAAAGCAACATCAAGGATATCATGACAGGTTACCGTGCCATGAGTTACCGCTTTGTAAAAACATTCCCGGTACTTTCCAGGAATTTTGAGATCGAGACAGAGATGACGATCCACGCCATCGATAAGAACATGCAGGTTGAGAATGTAGTCATTGAATATCGTGACAGGCCGGAGGGAAGTGAGTCCAAGCTGAATACTTATGCAGATGGATTTAAGGTCCTGAAGACTATTGTGAAAATGTTCAAGAATTACAAGCCGCTGGAGTTCTTCTCCCTTATCGCAGCAGTGCTGTTTGTGGTGGGAATGGTATTCTTTATTCCGGTGCTGGTACATTTTCTGGAGGTTGGGACAGTGGAAAAGATCCCGACACTGATCGTCAGCGGGTTTGTGATCCTGACAGCTATCATCTGCTGGTTTTCCGGGATCATCCTTTCTACACTGGTCAATCAGCATAAACAGGATTTTGAGTATCAGACACAGATGGTGACTAATCGTTATAAAGATCTTTTTCCGGAGAAGAAATAAGGAATCAGACCGGGTAGGATAATACAGAAAAGCCGTGTTGAAATCTGAGATTTCGCGCGGCTTTTTTTGCATATTTCAGGGACCCTTTTTCGACGTGGAATGCTTGACAATACTGGGGCTTTTCGGTATAATACAGGAATTGTGAATATCCTGAGATTTTTACGCTCTTTTTTAGAAAAAAGAGCTCTTGGGAATGGTAGCAACAGAAATATCCGAAGCTGTATTTTTTTCAGAAAAAACAGCACGGTTTTGAAAGGAAGTAAGGCAAAATGGAAGAAGCAAAGAAGAACTTACTCACATACGCAGGACTTAGAAAACTGGAAGACGAGCTGCACGATCTGAAAGTTGTTAAGAGAAAAGAAGTAGCAGGAAAGATCAAAGAGGCTAGAGAGCAGGGAGACCTTTCTGAGAACGCAGAGTACGATGCAGCAAAGGATGAGCAGAGAGATATCGAGGCACGTATCGAGGAGATCGAGAAGATCCTCAAGAACGCTGAGGTTGTAGTAGAGGACGAAGTCGATCTTGACAGAATCAGCGTAGGCTGCAAGGTTAAGGTTCATGATTATGAATTTGAGGAAGATATGGAGCTGAAGATCGTAGGTTCCACAGAGGCTAACAGCCTTGAAGGAAAGATCTCCAATGAGTCTCCGGTAGGTAAAGCACTGATCGGTGCACACACCAACGATATCGTTGAGGTTGAGATGCCGTCCGGAATCATGAAATACAAGGTTCTTGAGATCCAGAGAAACGTATAAAGCAGACAACGGAGCGGATCGCACAGATCCGCTTGAACGACAGATAGATTAAGGAGGCCAACAAGTGGCAGAGCAGAAGAAGCAGGATGTAAACCAGCTGCTTAAGGTACGTCGTGACAAACTGGCAGACCTTCAGGCAAATGGCAGGGACCCGTTTCAGATCACAAAATTTGATCAGACACATCATTCCCTTGAGGTAAAGAATCTCTATGAAGCACATGAGGCAGAGCTTCTCAAAGATCGCAAGGAGCTTGATGTAACAGGTCTTGATGAAGAGCAGGCAAAAGAGGCTCAGAAGAAGGATTATGAAGAAAGAAGAAGCATCATGGACGCAAGCCCGATCCATGTATCAATCGCAGGACGTATGATGTTCAAGCGTGTAATGGGAAAAGCTTCTTTCTGCAATATCCAGGATTTACAGGGTAACATTCAGGTTTATGTGGCAAGAGATGCCATTGGAACCGATTCCTATGCAGATTTCAAGAAATCTGATATCGGTGATATTTTTGGTCTGGAGGGATTTGCTTTCAGAACAAGAACAGGTGAGATCTCCATTCATGCAGAGAAGATGACTCTTCTTTCCAAGAGCTTACAGATCCTTCCTGAGAAATTCCACGGACTGACAGATACAGATACCCGTTATCGTCAGAGATATGTGGATCTTATCATGAACCAGGACAGCAAGAATGTATTCATTAAACGTTCCCAGATCCTTAAGGAGATCCGTAACTTCCTTGCAGGACGTGACTTCATGGAAGTTGAGACACCAATGCTGGTTTCCAACGCAGGCGGTGCAGCTGCAAGACCATTTGAGACACATTATAACGCATTGAACGAAGACGTTAAGCTTCGTATTTCCCTGGAGCTTTATCTTAAGAGACTGATCGTAGGCGGACTTGAGAGAGTTTACGAGATCGGCCGTGTATTCCGTAACGAGGGTGTTGATACCCGTCACAATCCGGAGTTCACTCTGATGGAGCTTTATCAGGCATATACTGATTATGAGGGAATGATGGAGCTGACAGAGTCCATGTTCCGTTACCTTGCAGAGAAGGTCTGCGGTTCCACAAAGATTTCCTACAATGGTATCGAGATCGATCTTGGAAAGCCTTTCGCACGTCTGACCATGAACGATGCCATCAAGAAATATGCAGGAATCGACTTTGACGAAGTAGCAGATGATGAGGCAGCCAAGAAGCTTGCTGACGAGCATCATATCGAGTATGAGGATCGCCATAAGAAGGGTGATATCATCAACCTCTTCTTCGAGGAGTACTGTGAGAAAGAGCTGATCCAGCCGACATTTATCATGGATCATCCGATCGAGATCTCTCCGCTGACCAAGAAGAAACCTTCCGATCCGAACAAGGTAGAGCGTTTTGAGCTCTTTATCAATACATGGGAAATGTGTAATGCATATTCCGAGCTCAACGACCCGATCGATCAGAGAGAGCGTTTCAAAGCACAGGATGCTCTTGCAGACGCAGGTGATGAGGAAGCCAACCACACAGATGAAGACTTCCTGAATGCACTGGAGATCGGTATGCCGCCAACAGGTGGTATCGGATACGGAATCGACCGTCTCGTTATGCTCCTGACAGACAGCCAGGCAATTCGTGACGTACTTCTGTTCCCGACAATGAAGTCCCTGGACGCTGATAAGAAAGCTTCCAAGACTTCCGAAGCAGCTCCGGCAGCTGCAGAAGTGAAAGCTGAGCCTGAAAAGATTGATTTTTCTAAGGTAAAGATTGAGCCTTTGTTTGAGGAAGCAGTTGATTTTGACACATTCAGCAAGTCAGATTTCCGTGCAGTAAAGGTTAAAGAGTGTGTTGCAGTACCGAAGTCAAAGAAACTGTTACAGTTTACGCTTGATGACGGAACAGGCACAGACCGCACTATTTTAAGCGGAATCCACGCTTATTATGAGCCAGAAGAGCTTGTTGGAAAGACACTTATTGCTATCACAAATCTTCCACCGAGAGCTATGATGGGCATTGACTCTTGCGGTATGCTCCTCAGTGCTATTCATGAAGAAGAAGGCGAAGAAAAGCTTCATCTTCTGATGGTTGATGACCACATTCCGGCAGGTGCAAAGCTCTATTAAGATGATGTAAAGATGTACCGTTTTACCGAATAGACGGGACGTACTTCATTTGATAAAAAACTAAAAAAACAGCGATTTACATCATTTGATGCAGAAATCGGTGCAAGCAAGAAAAAATCGCATAATTAGTACAATGAGTGGGCAATTCCAATCGGGATTGCCCATTTTTTAAACAAACAAAAATACATATCGAAATTTACAGGAGAAATATATATGGTTGGAAGAATTTATCATGTAGGACTAACGGTTTCTGATTTGGAACGCTCAATTGCATTCTACAGAGATGTCCTTGGGCTTGAGTTTCAAGGAGAGATTTTTATGGAAGGCGAAGAAACAGATAAAATGTTTCGTAGAGTAAATTGCAAAGCAAGGGTCGCTTATTTGAATGGCTCCAAGGCTGTTGAAGCACCGCCAGTTGAGCTGATTCAGTTTGTAAACAACGAAGTAAAGAAAGTTCCCTCTGATTTGTTTACAACATCTATCTCGGAAGTATGTTTCTACACAGATGATATTGATTCTGCTTACAAACATCTCGTAGATAATAATGTGGAGTGCTTGTCTGAACCGCAGTATTTCGATTTTAGAGCAGATGGATTTGGGGAAAGTAGAGCTTTTTATTTTAGAGACCCGGATGGAATCATTCTTGAGATGATGCAGCCGCTTTAATGAAAAATGGTAAGTACAGGAAAGTGGCAACTTTCAGTTTGTCTGGTTGTCCTTTGAGAGGGGAGAAATCCTTTTCTCAAAGGGCTTTTTCTATTTATACGGATATTCGCAAACTACAAGACAAAGCTAAAACTTCATATACTCTAAGCACAAGGAGGCCCCGGTTTGGCTATGAATAACAGTTTAGCAGAAGTACATCCGGAACTTGTTTCGGAGTGGTCGGAGAAAAACTTACCGCTTGGGCAAATATGAAAAGAGGGCTGAAGAATAATACCTTTGAAAATTACAAATATATGTACAATACTTTTGTGCGACCAGTGATTGGAAGTAAAAGAATATCAACGCTGAAGAAATCGGATATTAAGAAATACTACAATTATCTTGTTGATGAAAGAAATTTGAAGCCTTCAACGATTGATAATATACATACGGTTCTTCATCAGGTTTTACAGATTGCTGTCGATGATGACTTTATCAGAAATAACCCGTCAGATAATGTGTTGAGAGAATTGAAAAAAGCACATTGTTTTCAGTCGGAAAAGCGTAGAGCGTTGACGAAACCGGAGCAGGAGCTATTTCTGAATTTCCTGAAAACCCACCCTGTATATGAACACTGGTATCCGGTCTTTGCAGTAATGATAGGAACTGGACTTCGTGTGGGGGAAGTAACTGGATTGAGATGGTGTGATATTGATATGGAAAGTGGAATGATTGATGTTAATCATAATCTTGTATATTATGACCACAGAACCGAGGGAAGTAAAAGTGGCTGTTATTTCAATGTAAATACAACGAAGACTCCGGCGAGTATGAGGTAGGTTCCAATGCTCGGTTTTGTGAAAGAAGCATTGGAACATGAGAAACAGAAGCAGGAAGATTTAGGACTTCATTGCGAGGTCACGATTG
>ENA-OWYR01000049-OWYR01000049.1-human-gut-metagenome-genome-assembly--contig:-NODE-49-length-66973-cov-16.1541_pt1 | contig 66973 bp, 61 predicted proteins | sample MGYA00249753_ERZ652092 | MGnify/ENA primary metagenome ERZ652092 (study PRJEB26925, sample SAMN05827204) | human gut metagenome | biome: ENVO:2100002; feature: ENVO:00000062; material: ENVO:00002003... | reverse complement strand
AGCGTTCCCAATACATGTTTACAATTGAGCCTTTGTTTACTTATTACTTTCTTTTTTTAACTTTCAATTAATTTTCTCTAATATTTATATCATCAGCAACAAACTGCCCACAAGTTTATGAACGGGCTACTAACCCTCAAACGACAGTGTATTACATTGCATCAACTAAACCAACCTTGTTATCCTGAATCACCACTCCTTCATCTTCGCTTCATGCCTATTTTTCATAATTTGCAACTGGTATATAATGACAGGGATTAGAAAAATCACAGCAACTATGCCTAAAATAACAGACCGATTTACAGTAGCAAATGCCGCGAGCATAAGCATTAATAACAGCCAGGGATTTCGCAAATTACTGTAATAATTTGCCCTATCTTCATAGGACGTATGAAGGTCAAAAGGTTTTCCATCATTTTCTTTTTCTACAATCAGCAATTCCCTGTTAAATGTTGTAGTGTTTGTTGCAACACGACCGCCAATTTCAGCCCACGGACGCCAGCGAACTTTACCAACAGAATAATTAAGATTGATATTTTTATAGAATACGGAATATCCCATTTCTTCCAAGAAATCATGGTAATCTTCAGCATTAGCTTTTGATTTTTGTCCTATAAACTCCACGCAATATTGAACTTGACCTGGCTTACATTTTTCAAATTCATAGAGTAATTTTCCCGTTCGAATAAGGCGATAACCTTTTTCAGCCATCTTATTCAGCCAGTTTTTCTGTACCGTTAATAGCCCACCAAAAAAACGATAACACTTTTTGCTCATAGTGTACCTCCTACAATTCCGCTTGCAATACCTACAAGTTCACGAAGTCTGATAAGTTCTTTTTCAGCTATCTCCTTTCCTTTTACAGTGATAAGATACTCTTTTTTTCTACCTTCACTATCTCCGAAAAGCTCAATCCATCCCTTTTCCAGCATTGAATTTAATGCACCATATAAAGTGCCTGCTCCCAATGAAAGCCGCCCACCTGTTTTTTCTTCAATGAACTGCATGACAGCATATCCGTGTTTAGGTGAATAGAGTGAAAGCAAAATATAGAATGTCACTTCTGTGAGTGCACCACTTTTCACATTATCCCTCATAGCATTCCCTCCTTATTACGGTTACTGTAATAGCTATATCAGTAACCGTAATAAAAATCAAGAGATGTGAAATAAATCTTAATAAGCCGGATAGTATTATGCTTTTCCTGTTCAGTCCTTTACAAACAATACTTATATATAAAGTATTTCTCTCAACACCATTTCTTCTGCACTAGCTTTTATATTATTCATCAGTCTAACCCACTTCGTCCGATTCTGTACCTTTAATTCTTCAGTTACGCCCTGTTTTTCTGCCATCTGTTCCATAAGCATTTCCACCTGCTCTCTGCTCTCCTGATCAATCTGATTCAGGTGTTCCGTCAGCTTTCCAGTCAACAACAAATATTGATATTTTGCTAATCTGTGTTCCTTCAGAAACTGTTTCCTCAGCATTCCATATTTCCCATATATCGGTTCTTCTTCATTCAATACCAAATCCGGCAAATAATAATCTCCATGCAAAGTATAGCTTAATCCGTTCTTTTCATCATAAATGTGTGTTTCCATAATCTTATCTCTCCATTTCTCTGTTTTTTGATTTAGTTTTCTTACGCTGCTGATTCTCCATCTCGCTTTTTTTCATTCCCCATGCCAATCTTTCATGAATATTTCCCTTCGGCATTTGTTCCATCCGTCGCTTTTCTTCCAGGACTTTCTCGTTTTGAATATCCTGCTGTACTGCTGTATCTACAGTTTCTATTCCAAGAACACGCACAACACGATCATACCTATCAGAAACACCTTGTAATATATCTTTTTCTTCTGACAATTTCTGATTATCTTTACGTATATCATCCAGTTCTCTCTGAATAGCATTATATTTTTGTTTCACCTTTTGATATTTTCTCTTCCAACCTTCCACCTCTTTCGTGAGTTCTTTAACCTGAGCCGCCATTACAGCAACCTTATTCTTTATTTGAAGAAACAGTGGTTTAATTTTTTTATCTCGATAGGTTACTGCCCGTTCTAGCGTGCCCGCCTCCGGCAGTAACATTTTAACCGTTCCATATTCTTTGATTTCTTTGCTCACACTATCCATAATCGGTTGTAGCTGTTCTCTGCGATCTTCCAGGCTTTTTAGTTCTTTTTCTGCGCTCCCTGCCTTTTGTTCTGCTTCTTGCTTCGCCTTGATTGCCTGTTCCTTATCGTCTTTTAAATTCTGGATATCTGCTCTGGATTCTGCAATTTGTGCTGTTAATTCTTCTTTTTCAGCAGTTAGATGCTCTTTCTCCTGCTCCAATTCCTGTACTTCCTTTTTCCGTTCTTTTTTCTTGAAGTTATAGACATCCAGATGTTCCTCATGAGTACCTTTCTGTTCCCATTCAATTCCATACTGCTTTGCAGTCTCTGCCAGAACTTCTTTTTCATGATTTATCCACTGATTCAGTTCCGTATCATGCTTATTTCCACCTTGAAATCCAAGACTTTTTAATGCCTGTTTCAGTGAAACTCTGGTATCCATTCCTTTTCCTTTCCAACCCGTCACATAAGGAATAAAGCCAATATGGAGATGTGGAGTAGCCTCATCCTGATGCAGATAGCAACTAAATACCCGAAGTGTCGGATTCCGTTTCTGGAAATCTTTTACATACTCATCCAGTACGTTTACAGCCAGATCTCCTGCTTCTGTTCCAACAGCCATATCTTCTCGGTTTCCAATCTGGAAAATCACTTCATGGAACAACTTTTCCTGTTTTCCTTGGCGAATCTTTTCATAATAATTTGTAATCTGCCGATCTTTTCTTTTCCCGACATTATACCGTTCTACAGCTTCATCAAACAGCTCTTTATAGACTTCTTTCAGATTCTCATTCCGGTAACAAATATTTAATTGCACTCTGTCTGGATCAACATTTTCTGCTATAAAATCTCGTCTGTTATGAGCCAGAGACCCTGTCCCGATCATACCACTGATTGTTCGTTTCATCGTCATATTCCTCACCCCGCTTTCTAAAACCAGTGCCAGACATGGCACATAAATTTGTATCTTTGCCAGCTATAGTATAAAAAGAAATATTCGCCGGATACGGCGGTTTTGTTACTTTTGTCAAAAGTAACGCAAAAGCACTTTCGACAGCCGTACCGTCCATCAAAAGTACCCTTGCGCCCTCCGGGGGTACAGAGACCTTTACTCCGGTATCCTTGCCCGAATATATTCCAAATCACCACAATACGGTGTCCCTACAAGATACCATTCTCTTGCAGGATTCATTTCCATTCTGGTCTGAACCCATTCATCATCAAACAACACCTCCAGGCATTCTCCTTGTCTGCTATCTACAGGTGCGTGACACGCTCCTGTAATAAAGTGTTCAGAAAGAACCTTTACCATCGAAAGTTCTCCGGTATTCCCCGTCTGTCCAGATATTCCTGCCGGAACTTTTCTCTTTCTTCTTCCGCTGGTGCTGTTTTGGATTTGCTGTATACTTCACGATTCACCATTGCATCCAGTTTTTTCTCCAATCCCAACCGGATTATTTCTTCGCCATCGTAGTTATCCATCAAAAAATATTGCAAGAGCTGAAAGAATAACTCGTATGGAATCTGTACACTTTTATTTTGCATCTGTTCTCCTTTCAAGATAGCAAGATTCCCTCTTCTTAAGAAATGGTAATCTTGCCATCTTCCATTTTTATTCTGGCAACATCCAATACCATTGCTTTCCACGTTTTACGGAATCAATTTCAAGTTCCCGTTTGGCGTTCCATAGCGTTTTACTTTTGATTCCTCTGGCTTCTGCTTCTTCTGCAATTTTCTTCTGAGTCATTCCTCCATTTGCCAGTATCTCAAGGAGAAATTCTTTTGCTTTCCGACTTTTCTGTCCTCTTCCGTCTCCATTAAGAAGTTCATCGGCACTGATATCATATTCTCCAATCCATTCAAACCCATTATTCTTATCCAGTCTGAATGCAATGGACGTTCCTTCCGGTGCAAGAGAACTCTTCGTATGACATACCACTCTTACTTCCGGTTCATCTTTCACTCGCCCGACAATCAGAACACTTCTTGCAGCAGCCTGAAAATCAATGGATCCAAGTCCTCGATAAGAAGATTTGCCGTTGCTGTTTTTGTTCATATGACCGATTAAAATGACTGCACAGTGATATTTTTCTGACAGCACTGCGATACGCTTCATCAGTGGTCTGATCTCATTTGCCCTGTGCATATCTACGTCCGCTCCCAGAAAGCCCTGTATCGGATCAAGAACAACCATTTTTTCTTTTGTCTGCACGATTGCTTCTTCCAATCTGACATCTGCCATTGTCAGTGGCTGGTCACTGTCATCAATCACCAGCACCTTTGAACAATCTGCACCTGCAGCAAGTAATCTGGGTTTGATAGTATCTCCAAGTCCATCTTCTGCTGTCTGATAGATTACATTTACAGGTGACACAGAAGACTGTTCCTGCATATTATCTTCAGCATCTAAATCTTCATTCTCACTATCGACTTCATCACTTCGTTTTTCTTTTGTTTTCGTTGTATCAGTAACAGGAAGAATCGGCTCTCCTCTGGTCAGTTTTGCAATAATCTGAAGTACCATCGTTGTCTTGCCTTCTCCTGGATCTCCCTGTATAATGGTCACTTTTCCATAAGGAATAAACGGATAAAGCAGCCATTCTACCTGTTCCACCTCTACTGAATCCATATTGATCAGTTTCAGTTTTGGTTCTATTCTACAATTCTCAATTTTATTTTTTTCATTCATATTCATTCCATCATCTCCTCTTGCCCTTCCGGGCAAGTCTCTGATGAACAGATATTCGGGAATTGTCGTATTTCCCGATTCGTGATATACTGAATCTGCCAAGATGGTATATCAGTGAATCTGATTATCAGAGAACTTGCTCAGATTATTTATCTGGGCTTTTTCTTTTGCCTTTTCAACATTCATCTCTTTCTTCTCCCAATCCGGTAACAGCATTTCCATTTTCATTATCCAGAAGATTTGCAATCTTTCTCTGCTGATTTGGATAAAGATGTCCATAAGTGTTCAATGTGATACGAATATCTTTATGACCTAATCTGTCCCGAATCAATAACGGTTCCACACCTTTCTCAATAAGATAAGCCACATGGCTGTGCCTGATATCATGCACTCGAATTTTCTTCACTCCTGCCAGCTCAATCTGCCGTTTCATCTTATGCTGTACCGCTTCCTGAACAACCGGAAATAATCTTTCTGTATCCGGCATTCCGTAATGACCATCTACAAATTCCTTAATTTCCTCTTTCAGAAATTCCGGAATTTCGATTGTCCGAAAGGACTGTTTTGTTTTCGGTTCTGTGATAATATCCTGCATTCCTGTCCGGTAATAAGTCTTATTGATACTAAGCCGATTCTTTTCAAAATTGATATCAGCTTTTGTAATCGCAAGCAGCTCCCCGATCCTGCATCCAGTCCAGAACAACATCTCAAACATAAGATAATATCTTGTTCCCGGCTCCATTGTCTGTATAAACTGTTTGTACTCGTCCAGTGTCCAGAAGTTCAAACTTCTCGAATCTGAATTTCCCATTCGTTTCACTTTCTTGCATGGATTAACCGGCAGATCATAGATTTTAGCTGCATGTGTAAACAGGCTGGTCAACTGATTCTGTATCATTCTCAAATAAGAATCTGAATATCCTTTCTTCTGTATTTCATTCTGCCACTGAATAATCTGCGAAGCCTTGATCTCACTCATCATCTGATTTCCAAAATATGGAACTATATGCTGTTGCATCATATATCTTTTATTTTTGATTGTTCGATCTTTCAGATCATTTTGTTTGTCTGAAAAATAAATCTCAATAAAATCGCTCAGCTTCATATCCATACTTCGCTCATTGCTCAACTTTTTGCTTCGTTCAAACTCCAATGCTTCTCGCTTTGTTTCAAATCCACGCTTTCTGCGTTTTTTCTTCTCACCCATGACATTTGTCTCAAACCACTGGGCTGTCCATTTTTTTGTGTCTTTTTCTCTGTAAGCCATATTGATCCTCCCTAATTTCCTGCTATTTCATAGCCATACATCTTTTTTGCCCAAAACGCCTTTGGTATTCTTCCAGCCATCGTAATATATCCCTGTGCAGATAATTCTTTATTCATAGCTTTCACCAGTTTATAGGCATGAGATTTTGAGCAGTTTAATTCCTGTGCCACTTCATCAGCACTCATCATATAATTGTAACTTGCCATATTGCCTCCTCCTTTCCTCTCCAGATATAGAATACGTTTACTGTATTTCTATATCTGTACGATTTTCGTAAATTGATAATATCATGTATTTCTATCGTTGTCAATATTTCGTAAACACATTTTTACGAACTTCGTACACTATTTTTTCTTTATTTTATTCCACGTCTGTGTTATGATATTTTATAGATTTATGTTTTTCGTAATTTTCTAATATATGAAAAAGGAGGATTCTATGGGTGACGGTAAAAATTTAAAGAAATATCTTGATGAAAAAGGCACAAATGTCCGCAAAATTGCAAAGGCAACCGGAATCAGTGCTACAACCTTATATTCAATTATTCAAAAAGATTCCAATATTCGATTTGATTTTGCATTAAGACTTGCGAATGAATTGCAAATTGATGTGAATGAGATATGTTCTGCCAGTCCATTTTCTGGCACAATTAAGGAAGAAGAGATTTATCCTACACTTCCAGACGGTTTGAACGGAGCATTAGACGCAAGTCGTGTAAAGACTTACTTAAAAAATTCTATGTATCCGCTGATGTACCTTTTCGGTAAGAACAGTATGCCTGATGTAGATAATCTGCTTACATCGTTTTATCAGCTTGATGATGAAGCCAGACAGGAAGTTGTGGAAACAATCCGTCTGAAACTGCAATATCATCGTGATCCGGAACGTGCTGAACAGATCAAACAGATCAAAGGCTGGTAAAAAAATCACTCCTGTGAATAGCAAACATTCGCAGGAGTTTTTTTTTGGCACCGTTTTGGCACCGCTGGTATGATTTTTAGCCAACAGAAAAACCCCGGAAACCTTGCGGTTCCGGGGTATCTTACGTTTGGACACAATGTACCTTGCGGTACTCAATATATATTAAATTAGGATGTTATACTAATTAACGATTACTCGATGATTGTAGCAACACGTCCTGATCCTACAGTACGTCCACCTTCACGGATAGCAAATGTAAGACCCTGGCTCATAGCGATCGGATGAATCAGCTCGATTGTCATCTCGATGTTATCTCCAGGCATGCACATCTCTGTTCCCTCTGGAAGGTTGCAAACACCTGTTACGTCTGTTGTTCTGAAATAGAACTGCGGACGATAGTTGTTGAAGAATGGTGTATGACGGCCACCCTCGTCTTTAGTCAGAACGTAAACCTGAGCTGTGAATTTTGTATGGCATGTAAGTGTTCCTGGTTTAGCAAGAACCTGTCCACGCTCGATCTCGTTTCTCTGAACACCACGAAGAAGTGCTCCGATGTTATCACCAGCCTGAGCCTCATCAAGAAGTTTACGGAACATCTCGATACCAGTTACAACAACTTTACGAGTCTCCTCTTTGATACCAACGATCTCAACTTCCTCAGATACGTGAAGAACACCAGCCTCAACTCTACCAGTTGCAACTGTACCACGTCCTGTGATGGAGAATACGTCCTCTACAGGCATTACGAACGGTTTATCTGTGTCACGCTGTGGGTCCGGAATGTACTCATCAACAGCATCCATAAGCTCCATGATCTTGTCTCCCCATGGGCCAGCCGGATCCTCAAGAGCTTTAAGAGCAGAACCCTGGATAACCGGAATGTCATCTCCTGGGAAGTCATACTCGGAAAGAAGATCACGGATCTCCATCTCTACGAGCTCAAGAAGCTCCTCATCGTCTACCATATCACATTTGTTCATGAATACAACGATGTAAGGAACACCTACCTGACGGGAAAGAAGGATATGCTCTTTAGTCTGAGCCATAACACCGTCTGTAGCAGCAACAACAAGGATAGCACCATCCATCTGAGCTGCACCTGTGATCATGTTCTTAACGTAGTCAGCATGTCCTGGGCAGTCAACGTGTGCGTAATGTCTACGCTCTGTCTGATACTCAACGTGAGCTGTAGAAATTGTGATACCACGCTCTCTTTCCTCTGGAGCTTTATCGATATCCTCAAAGTTCTCTACTACGTTTCCTGGAACTCTCTCTGCAAGAACTTTAGTGATAGCTGCTGTTAATGTTGTTTTACCATGGTCAACGTGTCCGATGGTACCAATGTTACAATGCGGTTTTGTTCTCTCAAACTTAGCCTTTGCCATTTTAAAATGTCCTCCTTAAAACTTGGCTCTATCAAAATTAGAGCATTTTTTCAGATTTAAACTTGCTAACCTTGATTATATTGCAAACCAAGGTTATTTGCAAGCATTTTATTATTTTATATCAGATCAGTCCTTTTTGGAAAGGATCTTCTCCTGTACAGACTTCGGAACCTGCTCATATTTCTCGAAGAACATAGAGTAGTTACCACGTCCCTGTGTTCTGGAACGAAGGTCTGTAGCATATCCGAACATCTCGGAAAGCGGAACATATCCACGGATCATCTTACCGCCACCGATATCTTCCATACCTTCGATACGTCCACGACGGGAGTTGATATCACCGATAACGTCACCCATGTAATCCTCTGGTGTAGTAACTTCGACCTTCATGATTGGCTCAAGAAGAATCGGAGCTGCTTTCTGCATAGCATCCTTGAATGCAAGAGAACCTGCAATGTGGAATGCCATCTCAGAAGAATCGACTTCATGGTAAGAACCATCATATACATTTGCATGTACACCAACTACCGGGAATCCTCCGAGGATACCAGCTTTCATAGCTTCCTCGATACCTTCGCCAATTGCCGGGATGTATTCCTTCGGAATAGCACCACCAACAACTGTGGACTCGAACTTGTACAGCTCTTCTCCGTTGGCATCCATAGGCTCGAATTTAACTTTACAGTGACCATACTGTCCACGACCACCAGACTGTTTAGCATACTTGCTGTCTACATCAACAGGCTTGGTGATTGTCTCTTTGTAAGCAACCTGAGGTGCACCAACGTTAGCCTCAACCTTGAACTCACGAAGAAGACGGTCAACGATGATATCCAGGTGAAGCTCACCCATACCAGCGATAATGGTCTGTCCAGTTTCCTGATCTGTATGAGCACGGAATGTCGGGTCCTCCTCAGCAAGCTTAGCAAGTGCCTCACCAAGTTTGCCCTGTCCAGCTTTTGTCTTAGGCTCGATCGCGAGCTCGATAACTGGCTCCGGGAACTCCATGGACTCAAGGATTACCGGATGCTGCTCGTCACAGATTGTATCACCTGTTGTAGTGAATTTGAATCCGATCGCTGCAGCGATATCACCGGAGTAAACCTTATCCAGCTCCATACGTTTGTTAGCGTGCATCTGAAGGATACGTCCAACACGCTCTTTTTTATCTTTTGTGGCATTCAGTACATAAGAACCGGAGTTCATTGTTCCTGAATAAACACGGAAATAAGCAAGTTTTCCTACGAATGGGTCAGTCATGATCTTGAATGCAAGAGCGGAGAACGGCTCATCATCAGATGAATGTCTCTCAACTTCGTTGCCGTCAAGGTCAACACCCTTGATAGCCGGGATATCTGTAGGAGCCGGCATATACTCAAGGATTGCGTCCAGAAGCTTCTGAACACCTTTGTTTCTGTAAGCGGAACCGCAGCAAACCGGTACTGCTGTACACTCACATGTAGCTTTTCTGAGGACAGCTTTCAGTCTGTCTACAGAAGGCTCATCTCCCTCAAGATACTCCATCATGAGGTCATCATCCAGCTCGCAGATCTTCTCGATCAGCTCTGTATGATAAAGTTCTGCATCTTCCTGCATATCCTCCGGGATATCAACGATAGAGATATCGTCGCCCTTGTCATCGTTGTAGATGTATGCTTTCATCTCGAAAAGGTCGATGATTCCTTTGAAGTCATCCTCTTTTCCGATCGGAAGCTGAAGGCAGATAGCGTTTTTACCAAGACGAGTCTTGATCTGCTCTACTGCACCGTAGAAGTTTGCACCAAGGATATCCATCTTATTGATGAATGCCATACGAGGTACATTGTAGGTATCAGCCTGACGCCATACGTTCTCTGACTGCGGCTCAACACCACCCTTAGCACAGAAAACGCCGACAGCACCATCAAGTACACGAAGGGAACGCTCAACCTCAACAGTGAAGTCTACGTGTCCTGGTGTATCAATGATGTTGATACGATGCTCAAGAGCACCTGGCTTTGGTTTGCAGTTCTCCTCAAGAGTCCAGTGACATGTTGTAGCAGCGGATGTGATTGTGATACCACGCTCCTGCTCCTGCTCCATCCAGTCCATTGTCGCTGTACCTTCATGAGTATCACCGATCTTGTAGTTAACACCTGTGTAATAAAGAATACGCTCTGTAAGAGTTGTTTTACCAGCATCGATATGCGCCATGATACCGATATTTCTGGTTCTCTCTAATGGATATTCTCTTCCTTCTTTTCCAGCCAATGAATTTTCCTCCTCGAATTAGAAGCGATAGTGAGCAAATGCTTTATTTGCCTCAGCCATCTTGTGCATGTCTTCTTTTCTCTTAACGGATGCACCTGTGTTGTTCATTGCGTCCAGAAGCTCATTAGCCAGTCTTTCTTCCATTGTCTTCTCGCCTCTCTTACGTGAGAACATTGTAAGCCAACGAAGAGCAAGTGCCTGACGTCTGTCTGCTCTTACCTCGATCGGAACCTGATAAGTAGCACCACCGATACGTCTTGCTTTTACCTCGAGAACTGGCATGATGTTGTTCATAGCCTCTTCAAATACTTCAATTGCTGGTTTACCAGCTTTTTCCTCTACTCTGGTGAATGCACCGTATACAATTTTCTGAGCAACACCTTTCTTACCGTCTAACATGATGTTATTGATAAGCTTGGTAACCACTTTGTTATTGTACATCGGGTCAGCCAGAACGTCTCTTTTCTGAGTATGTCCTTTACGTGGCACGTTACTTCCCTCCTTAATCATATTGATTATATCATCGGTACTCACGCAGTAAAACTATTGCATGTTCGCACTGGTAAGGTCCTATATTTAACCCGCAACCGACAGGGTATATGGAATACCGTACAAATCCTTATAGTCTTCCGCTGTAATACATTAGATGAATAATATCTTTGTAATCCTCCTGATTATCTGCAATCAGGAAGCGGCGTAGATTTCTGATCTACAAAAATTATTTTTTAACTTTAGGTCTCTTAGCTCCGTATTTGGAACGAGCCTGTTTTCTGTTAGCGACACCTGCGGTATCAAGAGTACCTCTGATGATGTGGTATCTTGTACCAGGTAAGTCCTTAACTCTTCCTCCACGGATAAGAACAACGCTATGCTCCTGAAGGTTGTGACCCTCTCCTGGAATATAACTTGTTACCTCGATACCGTTGGAAAGACGAACTCTGGCGATCTTTCTAAGAGCTGAGTTAGGCTTTTTAGGAGTAGCTGTTTTAACAGCAGTACAAACACCACGTTTCTGTGGAGCAGCCTGATCAACTGCTTTCTTTCTTAAAGAGTTGTATGTTTTCTGCAGAGCCGGTGCTGTAGATTTTTTAACAGCTGTCTGACGGCCCTTTCTTACTAACTGGTTGAATGTTGGCATTCCATTTCACCTCCCGATTTATTTCTCCATGGGCTTTCCCATGGGGCCTTGCGGTTGCTATTTACAAATTACGGCATGCGAAAATATAACGTTTCATTCGCACGCTTGCTCATTATAGACCGTAAATACAGGGCTTGTCAAGGTGTTTTATAAAGAATTTTTGCTGATTTTACAGGGGTTTTACACGGTTTTCTCCATAGATGTCACAACCTGCCGGAAATACCCATTTTTCTTCTGCTGATATACCAGAGTATTCCCAGTATTCCTGCTATTAATATAGAAAGAACTGCTCCCGCCTGCAGCCCCGGAGTCCGATATTTCATAGTAACCGTATGTGGCCCGGCCGAAAGCTTTACACCGGTAAGCCCCTGGATGCTTTTCCCATCGACCTTTTTCCCATCTACATAAATCTGCATATCAGGATCATAAAATATGCTGAGAAGGAGCATTCCATCCTTTGCTGCAGCTATGGTACCCTTTCCATTCTTCAGATCCATCTGCCGGGAAGAAAGCATTTCATAGATCTCATCCAGGTCCGATTCCCGGTAAGTTCCCAGAACCGCTTCCTGCATTCCGGTTTCCGCAGTTACATGCACAACCGTATCCGTATCATAAGTGCCAAGATCCAGGAAATTATTATTCCAGTAATCGGATTTCTGCTCCTGGCCGTTGATCGTTACAGTTTCCGGCTCTGTTCCCGGGATATAAAGATACCCATGCTCTCCTTCTTTCAGCGAAATATCAAAATCCACAGTCCCGGCCCATACTGCTTCTGAAGACACCGTCTGCATTTTGTACAGTCTTTTTCCCGCAATACCGCTGAGCAGCCGGTTCTGAACCTCAAGTGGATCTGTTCCTTCCATTGCATAGTCCAGTACGGAATCACTGACCATATATCCGGCTTTCAGTGCTCTCGGATTCTCATAGAGATCAAAGGACTGGCTTTCTCCGATTTTTTTATAAACAGTATGAAGCTTTCTTGTATTCCTGCAAAACAGATATCGTATTCCCAGAAGCATATCCGTCACTTCCGTGGATCCTGCATACTGAAAACGATTTTCCAGATTTTCAAAGCCCATGTTTTTTACAAAATCCCACATTTCCTCTGTATTAGTAGAGGAATACATAGATATCCCGTTCAGCTGATACAGCATCTCTTCATTCCTCACAAGAGGATTTACGATGGCGGCACGGTAATCCACCTGATCCACACCGGCAGATTCCAGTAATCCACAAACCTCCTGCTCACTTTCCACATAAATATCACGGTTTGCGGTTCCATTATCTGTAATACTGACGATTCCGTGAATTCCTGTCTCTGCAAGGATCAGCACTGCCAGCACCAGACATCCCAGCTTTCGGATCTCCACACAGCAGAAGGCATGACCGGACAGTTTTCCACAGATACACCGTTCCGTCCACATAACCAGAAAGAATACTGCAAGAACCCCTGCTGTAAGCAGAAGTCCCCAGATATTTCCACTTTTGATCCCCACAACGATACAGAAGCCCTCTGCAGCGATCAGTCCGGCAAAAATTCTTCCTGTGCTTTCATTTTCCACATTTCCCCATGCATCACAGGACATTTTCAACAGCAGAAATATCAGGATGAACACAAAACGATTGGGGATTCCCACAGGTTTATGCAATCCGTGAAAAAGCAGATTCAGCGCTGTGATATGGATCCCCGCAAAATACAAAACGATCAATATACCTGTTACGATTTTTTCTGCTGTGCGGATTTCTTTATTCAGAAAATAAATTCCGGCAAAAAGCAGCACTGCACAGCCACAGTAAAGGTTCACATCTCCCTGGTCGCCGGATTTTACAAAGGACAGGGAATCCTCGAATAATGCGCCCAGCTGTTTCCAGATATCTCCGTACACTCCCGAAAGTCCGGTGCCTGCCTCTTCCGCCGCTGCAGTTCTGGATACCGCAGCAATTCCGGGGATCAGTGTGATTCCTGCAAGTCCGGCTCCGGCAACAGACGCCCCGGCAAATTTCAATAATGAAAAACGGATTTTCTCCGGCCGTCGACCGGATTCTGCCGCAGCCAGCTCTGCCAGATAATAAAAAGCAGCAAATGTACATAACATAAATCCCATATAATAGCTGGTTAAAATACAGTACCCCAGCACCAAACAATACCCTCGCCATTTTCCGGTATGCACCAGCTGTTCAATAAGATATGCAAGCACCGGAAGAAGCATGATACAGTCCAGCCACATCACATTGCTGTAATAGCCTATAAGAAAATCAGACAGTGCGTACATACAGCCAAGAGAAACTGCCATACTTCCTCTGCCCGGATATTTTTTCCCGGAATACCATGCCATGGATACGCTGCAAAGCCCTGCCTTGATCAGGATCACCGCAGTGACAGCCTCGTTTACATACATGAATTTCATAAACAGCAGTATTAGGAAGCTGAACGGACTGCAGAGATAATAGCAAAACAATCCGTAAAAATTATATCCCATGGCATGTGCGGACCAGGTCCAGCCCACTCCCTTTCCAAGCTGCTCTGAAAGTTCCCTGTAAAAGGCTGTATACTGATGGACTCCATCTACCACCAGCGCCGAATTTTCTCCAAAAGGATAAACACCCTTCAGTGCAAAGCCCAGCGTAAAGATCAGCACCGGAAACAGAAACGCCAGGAGATAGATCCACCCTCTGTTTCCCTTTTTTTTGTTTTTTTCCGCTTTCTGTATTCTTATTGGTCTCATTTCATTTCCTCGTCTGTCTGCAGCAATTCCAGTCCGTTCTGTTCTGGACAGCTGAATTATCTATCGGCTGTTATTTTCTGAAATACTGTTATTTCTTTTCCGTCGTTTTTTCCTACTGTATCATGTTTTTGTGAAATTACTGCGAATTTTTTCAGAGCAAAAGAAAAAGGCTGTCACATCCTTAGAGACACAGAAAACTCCGCCGACGTAACAGCTTCTTTCTGAAGGAATCTGTGTACGCTGATCCACAGATCTCTTCATGGGTGTAATTATTAACTTTATGTGATGAGTTTTTAGTTCCCGGCCTGTATGATACGGATATTCACATATCCTGAGGTGGCTGTTTACAGGTTAAGAACTATTATGGATATATGATAGCATGGCCATATACATTTGTAAAATTGATATTTCGTGTTTATAATATAGAATATTTTAATATTTATCAAACGGATAAAAGCCTCTACCACACGGTAAAATCCTGTTTTTATAAAACGGTATAGCCTCTGGATTTCAGGCAGGATCTCACTTCCATGATATCCTCGGTATGGAATACCATGATCGGCTTGCCGGAATCACGGTTAAAGGAGAGGTACAGATAATCCACGCTCACATTACTGTCCTTCAGTGTAAGAAGCAGATCATTCAGATTTCCAGTCTTATCCTCAACCTCCACTCCGATCACCTCGATCACGTGGCAGAGATATCCTGCAGCGATCAGAGCCTCCATTGCCTTATCCGGCTCCGAAACTACCATTCGTACGATTCCGTACTCTGCGCTGTCATTAGTCACAGAGCCCAGAATGTTGATATCCTCGTTCTTCAGGATACCGGTAATGTTCTGCATAACACCCTTTTTATTTTCTGCATAGATGGATAACTGTTTCAGCATGATAAAATCCTCTCTTTCCTATGTGCTTTATTTTGCTGTTCTATCGTATGATAAATCTTCGCACATCTTATCAGGTATGTCAACCAGAGCAAGCCGGATAATAACACAGACATTCATATTTTAGTTTACCCGGCTCCATAAACACTGATATTTTATGATCAGCATTTAACCCGGCCCGCCTGTTCACCGCATGTGAGCATGGAGATATTTTTCCCGGGTAGCGATACCTCCCCGGATATGTCGCTCCTGCTTGTTTACATCCAGTACCTTGCGAACTTCTATGGCCAGAGCCGGATTGATCACTTTCAGGCGTTCTACGCAATCCTTATGTACCGTACTCTTACTGATCCCGAATTTCTTAGCTGCCTGCCGCACCGTAGCCTTTGTTTCAACAATATATCCTGCGATCTCAACTGCACGTTCTTCAATATAATCCTTCACTGCCAAGCCCCCGAAGACGCTTTTTTACAGTGTATGCGGAGGCTTTTTCAGGTATGAGCCCTATTCTGTGCAAAGCTCCTTATAATAATTTAATTCTTTTTCGCCTGCTTATAAAGCACAAGACAGACGATCACAAACACAACCGTAACCGCTACGGTAAGCGGAAGGATCATAGAAGAGCCCGCCCCGAGCAGAAGGCCAAATCCCTGTCTCAGCGTCAGGATTCCAAAGATGGAAAAAATAACAAATGCAACTGTATTGAGGATTCCCTCCGGTGCCTTGCTTTTCAGAAGATATCCGATCAGAAGTCCGATCACATCCGCTGCAAAAAGTCCCAGTGAACAGGCAAGCCATACCACAACCGCTGAACTCAGTCCCTCATTGGCACCAAATGTAATTGCGGTAAGCTGTGTCTTATCCCCCAGCTCCGCAACAAAAAATGTGCAGAATACAGACAGCGGTGCAAATCTGATCTTACGATCCTTAACATTCTCTTCCTCATCATCGTCACCCTTCAGTGTTGTCACCGCAAAAAACAGGAACGCTGCACCTGCAATCAGACGGATCAGCCAGGTAGGGACCACGGTACTGATAATACCTCCTGCAAGCACTGCCAGTCCGTTGAGCACCAGGACAGCAACACCGGTTCCAAGCAAAATATCCTTCAGCTTGAACCTGGAAGTCATTGCCACCAGCATCAGCTGTGTTTTGTCACCCATTTCCGCAATAAACTGGGTAAAAAGCACTTTCATAAATAACAGCATTTTTCTTCTCCTTTGCATATTCATCCGCTCTGGAGCCATAAAAAAAGACCCACGTATACTCTATCTCTGTAACAGAAATAAAATATACATGAGTCTCATTCTTTAAGATTTGCCAGGTGCATGCACCAGTATGTTGACAAACCACGTCTACACGCGAATTACTCCCTCACGGAATTGATTTTCGTCATTGTAGCAAAGTTGAGAAATTTTGTCAAGAGCATTAGAAAGCTCCGCCTGTGCTGTACAAGAGAACCGGCGATTCCTGCCGACACCACTAGAAATCCCTGCCTGCACCGCCACCGCCGAAGCTTCCTCCGTCTCCGGAGCTTCCGCTGTCGTAGCTGTCATAATCATCATCTCTGTCATCGTCATTACCGGAACTTCCGCCGCTGCTTTTTCCCCCTCTTCCCAGGATCCAGCTCAGCGGAAACAGGGAATTAAAGAGCCGGTGCAGTACACTCATACGGCTGAAATTCTTTTTCCAGTAGTCTGCGGTATCCTTTCCCGACAATTTCATTATCAGGCCCTTCAGAACCAGAACCATAGTTACGATAAGAAATACAGGCAGCATCACGCACAGCAGATATGCGCCCACCATGAGCAAAACGATCATTACAAGCCCCAGCGCGATCTCCCAGACAGTTCCCTCATCCTCATCGTCGTCCACATCCTGCTGCACCTTCTCATACCTGGGAGCTGTTATTTTCTCCAGGCCGTATTCCTCACGGATCTCATTTAGCAGTGCATAATAAAGCTCCACGGTACCTTTTTCAAACTGATTGTCTTTATAGGAAGGAACTGCATATTCATCCAGAAGTCGTCCGGTCTTTGAATCAGGCAGCTTTCCCTCAAGACCGTAGCCGACAGATACCCAGACTTTACGGTCCGAAACCGAAAGGACGATCAGGACACCATTATTTTTCTTCTTTGAACCAATTCCCCATTTGCGGCCGGTTTCCACTGCATAATCACTGATGTCTTCCCCATCGGTGGTATCCACGGTAAGGACAACCAGCTGCGCTGTGGTATCCTCATACAGCTGCTCACCAGCCTTGCAAAGCTCTTCCTTCCAGGTATCGCTGAAAACCCCTGCATAATCATTAACATAGAATTCTTTTGTGGCAGACGGGATTTTCCCGAAAGCTGCCAGCGTACTTCCGGACAGCGTCAATACAAAAGCCAGCAGCACAGCCATCCGTCCGATCCATTTTTTCATAGGATATTCTCCCTCTATCCGTTCTTTCATTTCATCAGAACAATGGTCTGATCTTATCACTCTGCCAGCATATCCCCTACATCCGGCGTATCTGCTGCTGAATCATCGGCCTCAAAATACGACGCCTTCTCAAAGCCAAGCATGGAACCAAATACATTCCCGGGGAATTTTACAAGCCTTGTGTTATAAGCTTTCACAGCCTCATTATAATCTTTTCTCGCTACAGAAATCCGGTTTTCGCTTCCGGACAGTTCATCCATCAGGCCCACATAAGTAGTATTGCTTTTCAGTTCCGGATAATTTTCCACCACAACCTTCAGACCGGAAAGTGCACTGTCCATCTGCTGATCTGCCTCAGATTTCTCTTCCACAGTATCCGCATTCATCAGCTGGTCCCTCGCCGCCAGAACCCTGTCAACAACCTCCGTCTCATGCTTCGTGTAGCTTTTTACCGTGCTGACGAGATTCGGGATCAGATCTGCCCGTCTCTGCAGCATGGTATCCACATCAGCCTCTGCTGTTTCCACAGCTTCTTTACTTCCGGCAAGCCCGTTGTAACTGAGCATAAGTCCTCCGGCAAGGACCACGATCACTGCAATAACAGCCAAAAATATTTTCTTCATCTCTTTTCCTCCCTTCCGATATCACAGATAACCTTTCAGCCTGCGATACAGGATTTTTTATATCCCCATTGTACCAGAGCATACAGGATTCCACCAGGAAAACTCACCTTTTCGGTCAGAATTTTTCTGCTATTTCTATAAGTCCCTGATATATTTTTTCGGAAAGCGGAATGGAAACACCAAGTCTCTTCGCTTCTTTCACAATATAGCCGCTGAAGGTTTCCAGCTCCGTCTGTTTTCTCCGGATGCGAAAATCTCTCTGCAGGGAGCTGGTTGCATTATCTGCATGTACATGGCGGAATTTATGGATTACCTCATTGATGTGCTCATCCGTCAACGCAACCCCCTTGGCCTGACCTACACTGGCAGCTTCCCATACAAGCTTCTCATACTGCTGCGCTTTCACCGGATCTCTGCGGAGCTCCCCGATGGTATTATCATAAAAAGCAGTCATCACATTAAAGGCACAGTTGAGGATATACTTTCTCCAGATTTCCACCTCGATATCCCCCTGATCCTTATAGTCAATATCCGCACCTTTCAGGATCCCTGCCACTTCTGCAACTTTCTTCTGCTGCCGTTCATCCGCATCTTTTATTCCAATACAAAGCCACGTAAACGTATCCTGCTGGGAAATGGAAAAATCCTCATTGGCAAAAGCCACCGTATAGATCAGCGAATCCACAACCGTTCCCTTACCAACCAGACGGCGGATGTTTTCTCCCGGGTCCACACCATTCATCACCGGAATGATCACTGTATCATCCGTGACCATGTCCCGGATACTTTCGCACACCTCCGCCAGTGAATAATTTTTTACACAGATAAAAATATAATCCTGCTGTCCCATATCCTGAATTGGAACTACCCGCTCTGGCTTTGCCACAATCTCACCCTTATAATCACTGTGAAGCACCAGGCCTTTTTTCCGGATGCTCTCTGCCCTGGCGCCACGTGCAACCATCGTCACATGAGGATACGCCTTCGCCAGCAGCCCGGCTATGTAACCACCAACACCACCAATTCCGATCACTGCGATCTTTTTCTCTTCTGTATTCATATTTTCTGTTTCCTTTCCTGCTGTTTCTCCCTGAAAACTTACCCGCCCCGGAAAAAATGTGGATATTCACGGTCCGCATTAACAAACAGCATGGATATTCACAATCTACATTCGCTACCTGCTCATTGTATCAAATATTCCCATACATTTCCAGAAAGCAATTTTCAGTAATATCCTATTCGAAAAAAATACAGAAACTTTTTATCCCGTCTTTTTTTGTCCCGGATTCTGGTGTATACTGGATATAAATTTTTTACGAAAAAAACAAAAATGTGAGGTGACAAAAATGGATACCAAACCCGTTTTTCACGGAAGTGATATAGAAAAGATCTGCAGCTACTACAATCTGAAAAAAGAAAACATCGTCAAATTCGGTGCAAATGTCAATCCTCTGGGACTTTCCCCAAAAGCCGGCAGAGCCATTGCAGAACACGTGGATATCCTTTCCTCCTACCCGGACAGAGAATACACATCCCTTCGGAATACGATTTCCAGCTACTGCAATATTCCCGCTGATTTCATCCTTCCGGGAAACGGCTCCAGTGAGCTGATCTCCCTTCTGATCCAGGAGCGTGCCCCGAAGCATACTCTGATCCTTGGACCTACCTATTCTGAATACTCCAGAGAGCTCTCTTTCTCCGGAAGTACCCAGGAATACTACCACCTTCAGGAAAGCAATGATTTCGAGCCGGACATTCCGGATCTCTGCCGGAAGCTGGAGCAGGGCTATGATTTTCTCATCCTCTGCAACCCCAACAATCCGACCTCCTCTGCCATCACCCAGGAAGAGCTTCGCAGACTTATCGGTTTCTGTGCAGAAAAAAATATCTTCGTAATGATCGACGAAACCTATGTGGAATTTGCCCCGGATATCAACGCCATCACCGCAGTTCCGCTGACACGGGAATTCACCAATCTCATGGTACTCCGCGGCGTATCCAAATTCTTCGCTGCTCCCGGAATGCGCCTGGGCTACGGCATCACCGGAAATATGGACTTTCTTGCAAAAATGTGCGAAAAACAGACACCCTGGTCACTTAACAGCCTTGGTGCCTTTGCAGGAGAGATCATGCTGCAGGATGAAGATTATATTAAAGAAACCAGAAATCTGATCCTTTCCGAACGCGACCGGATAATCCGGGAACTGCGGGATACAGACACCTACAAAATCTATCCCGCCTATGCAAACTTTATCCTGCTCCGGATCCTGAAAAACGGACTGACCTCCTATGACGTATTTGAAGCCTGCATCAGACAAGGCATGATGATCCGTGACTGTTCTTCCTTCCAGTGCCTGGACGGGGAATTTGTACGATTCTGTATTATGATGCCGGAGGATAATTCACGGCTTGTTAAAGTGCTGAAATCGCTGTAAAAGCTGTACAATACGATCCGAGATTTCCGGATCCCCTGTTTTATGTCTCCGGTGCCTGACAGACATTTCTGTCAGGCATTTTTTTACCTGAATATTTTTCTGCAAGGATCAGCGCATCCCGTACTGCTTCATCAATCCCGTAGCTTCCTTCATAAAACATTCTTCCGCCAAAGATAACCTTTTTCTCTTTTTCTGCAAGCATCCGGTATTTTCGAAAAAGCATCCGATTCTTTTCTGTGCCTTCCAGCATACCAGGAATCCCATCCTTCAGATTTTTTCCCCAGGATTCTTTTGTGATCACAGTAAATGGCGTATCTTTCTTATCATAAAGATCCGTCAGATATTTATGCTCTATGATCTGAATATTTTTTCCCCGGACTTTCTCCTGCATGTGCTTCTGGTAATGCTTCTGAAACCGCAATTCTGTTTCATAGCTATGAAACTCATAGACAAGTCTGCCATACTCTTCCCCGAAATATTCATCCAGTCTGCCTGTATAAAACACCTTTTCTGCGATGTCCGGCTTCTCTTTCCGCAGGCTGTTATAATCTGTATTGAGATATACATCACAATCCTTCAAAAGCTTTCGGATGATCTGCGTATATCCTTTTTCCGGAACTCCCTCATACTGTTTTTCTGAAACTCTTTCCCTGCACGGAACAAATTTCCCGAAGCTGTTCAGAAATTCCCAGACCCTGCGATCATCCGTCTGCAAAATATGCAATCCGTAACAATGCACCGGTATTCCTCTTATGTTTTCGCAGTAAAGATTTCCTCCGATCGTACTGCGAGAATCAATGACCAGACATTTTTTTCCCGCTTTATGGACCTTATGGGCAAAAACAGCTCCGGAGATACCTGCTCCTACAATCAGAAAATCATACATTTCCAGTCACCTCTTCTGTCTGTATTTCCCAGCCTTCTCTTTGATACCTTTCTGCACGCTCTCCGGCAGTCTGCTGAATATCTTTTTCCACAAAGGCTGCGGCGGTGCCTGAACCCTTTGCGCTACGATCCGGATATCCTCCTTCCGGACCGGAGTAATCTGAGCTGCATAGGTCTGACTGGTATGAGATTCTTTTTCTTTAAACATCGCATCTCTGAGCCATCTGGAAGAAACCTCCTTTTCCGTTTCCATGATCTCTGCAACCTTGTCATAATCTACCGGTTTGAGGAAACGGTCGGACTTTGTGATCTCCATCGGATCTGTAACCACCCTGTCCTCCACCTGAAAAAGATGAGTCAGAGAATGAAACCTTTCCATGCCCCTGTGACGGTTTCCGATCCCTGCAAAGGGTTTATGATAGATCAGCGCAAAGCTGACACCATGGCAGGAATCAGTCAGCACATAGCTGCTGTTTTTGAAATAATAGATCCAGTCCTGAAATTTCACATTTTCCAGAATTCCATCCATGCCCATTTTTTCCTTATTGGATTCATAATTCCAGGGCGTTCCGTCCAGGATATGCACTGCCCGCAATCCCAGTTTTTCAGAAAGAAAACGGATCGCCTCTTTTTTCTCCGGAGTCGGATCCAAAATATAGGTAAGAAGATACGGTTCTGTTTCTCTCCTTGAAGATTCCTCTGCGATCGCATCATAGACACTTCTGTCTGTGGAAAAAACGGGATCCAAAACACGAACAGAAGACACTCCGAAGGTTTTATCCAGAATATCAACTGCCGAGGTTTCCCTTACTGAAATCGCATCAAATCGCTTAAGATATTCTGCTGAAACCAGCCGTTCTCTCTCCGGTCGAAAATCCTTCCCATGACCAAAGGACACCGCAACTGCTACTTTTTTCTTTTCATCACGGACAAAATCCATCAGAAAGCTTCTTCCGAAATTGCGGCAGATCCCATAATTCCATACCTGATCTGACCCGATCACAAAGGAATCACACTTATGGTTCAGAAGATGCATCTCACTCAGCGCATATTTCCGGCTTACATGAAAATGTGAGTTTGCAAAAATCCGGCTGTGATTTTCTCCGCTGAGTTCTCTGTCCTCATCTGTATAGCCTGGTTTGTCGATCATCAGCACTGAAAGTCCCAGCCCCTGAAGCTGCTTCATCAAGCCATAATATGTAGCAATGCTTCCGTAATTACAGCCAAACCACACACCCAACATACCAACGTCATATCTGCCTTCTGTACAGTATTCCACAGCCTTGTGCATGCTGGTATATTGCAGCATCTCAAAAAAACGGTCTCTCTGGGAATGCACGTGCATTTTTTCCCGGAAACGATTTTTCTTTGCTGTCTCAAACGGAAGCTTTTTGACAAATCCGGCATCCTTAAGAGCATCCTCAAGAAGCTCTTTTCCCCTGTCATTGTTTACAAGCACAAGAGAGGTCCCAAGTTCACTGTGCAGCTCTTTATCGTATGCTCGTAATCCCCAGAAATCACCGATCGTAAGATCCCCCTGTCGGGGAAGCGATGCAAACTTACAGTCTTCACAGGATCTTCTGAGAAAAAGGCTCCTGTAAGAGCCCTTCACAAAAGGATCTTTATCATCACTGCACATATAGGATCTGCCATTCTTCATCACTGCTACGCTGGTGGTTCCGTTGTAACCGTATTTTTTTGTACGGAAATAATAGGTCCTTACATTCTCGATTCCATAGGTTTCCTCCAGATAACGGTGGAATACCATGGAAGAAGTAGCTCCGTGACACATCAGATCCGCGGTAAAAAGCCCCTCTCTGTTTTCACCGAGATAAGCCTTCAGGCCAGCTACCTGACAGGGAGTGCCGGTAAAAAGAACCTTCTTTTTCTCATCCAGAAGCTCCCGGATCCTCGGAAAAGTATCACCCAGATCGCTTTCTACATATTTGGAACGCCGCATAGGTTCCAGTTCTTTTTCATTTCGGGCAAATGTATGGAACACCTGAAATTTCTCATTCATAACAACGCCGCAGACAACACCGCCCTTGTCCAGTACACTCCGGGCCAGAAGTGTAAAGCTTCCACCGGAACTGCTTTTTCTGCGAACAGCATCCTCACTACGCACTGCATAGGTTTCCGGTTCCGGTGAATTTGTCATATCCTTTGGATTTACAGACGGGCAGATTTTTCGGCATCGTCCGCAGTCCGTACACTTCTGTCCGTCCACCCTTGGATAAAAAAATCCTTCCTGGTCACGCTCCATGATAATTGCTCCGAATGGACATGTATACGCACATGCGGTACATCCGAAGCACTGTGTTTTATTCAGATTTCCTATATGGTTCTTTTTCATTTTTGATCGATCTCCAGATATTTTCTCCAGAAGCTCTCCGATGTCATTTCATCTCTATGCTCCCTGAATTCCCGTTCTACATGGGTATGTGTTTTTTGGTATTGCTTCATGATCCGGTGTTTTCTCCGAAGAATACGGATAAACCGTTTTTTGTCCATTTCACGGTACGCTCCGGTTTCCATTGCCGGATTCACAACCAGCAGTTTTCTTCTGAAGAAATACAGGTGCGGAGAATAAAACCAGTCATAGGCCACCGGAACGACCTGTTTTTTCAGCAAACAGGACGGCCAGAAATGTCCGTTATAAGTAATCCTGTACAAAAAGGTTTCCAGTGCTTTCCTGGGCGGATCATTATATACATCATAAGGCTTCATTGGTGCCTCCGGGAAATTCTCCAGGCTGATCAGCTTTTCATTTTTTGAAGCCTCTTCCTTCATGAGCTTTTCGCCCTGATTCTTCATCAGGAAACGATACCCCTTCAGATAATCTTCCACTGCATCCAGAAGCTGCTCAGCCCCGTCATAATTAAACCGCAGCAGATTCACCCGCACAAGCTTGCTGATCCTGTCCATAAAATCTATATTCCGGCATACTCCGCTGGCCGCCTGAAGGATCAGGCTGTTTCTGTGCACCTGATAAAATTCCATTGCTCCATTGAACTTGTTGCTGAAGCCTTTATGCCAGATACAGACCCCATTCATTGTAATAAACTCCGCCTTATTACGCAGACTGTACTCCACATCATCACCACGGATAAAAAACGGAAGCGGCAGATTATCCTTTCTTACAAATTCCACGGGGATACAGCAGTACCACCATCCCGCATATGCGGTATCCGGATTTTGTTTCTGTTCTTCACGATGAAGAACCTCTTCTATTCTGGCTGTGTTGATCCGCGGTTTCAAAGGGCCATATTCACCCGCCCTGTTTACATATCCCACATCCTCATGAAGACGCTCCATCTCCTCATAATAAAGCATGGCTCCGCTGATGAAATGTCTTTTATATTCCGGCCGCCGGATCCGAAGCAGATGATATGTACGTATGATACTCTCCGGAAGAACCAGCACATCATCATCCATAAGAAGAACATTGGTAGGCTTTTCTCTGTGCTCCAGGCTTTCCAGCATTCCCCTGGTAAATCCGCCGGCACCTCCGGTATTCAGATTAGGATGAAGCTGCACATGATCTGCTTCAATCTGCTCCGGAGAAAGCGTACGGCCATTATCCACCACATGGATCCAGAAATTTTTTGCCAGGGATTCTCTGTCTGATATCTCTTCCAGTCGTTTTTCCGTAAGCACTGTTTTCTTCAGAAGCTCTATATTCGGCAAAATATATTCTTCTTTTTTAAAGGTCGTTGTTACCAGATGCAATGACACATGATTTCTTTTATCTGCCTGCACCTCTGTACCATATTCCCCCTCAAAGATCGTGGAATGCTCCAGTGCATGAACTTCAAACCCCGCCAGCTCCAGCGGTTTATCCGGATACGAGATCCTGATCTCCTTTTCCTCCTCTGCAGTGATCTTCTTTCTGGCAACGATCCTACGTATATAACGATTGTCTTCCTTTTCGTATCCGGTCAGGCAAATCTCCATTTTCCCCTGTACTCTCAGCCTCAGGATCAGTTTGTCTGCCCAGGTATAGGTTCTCCATTTCCGGAGAGCTATGGAATTAAAATATGTGCAGAAATCCACCACCTGTCCGGCTCCGATCACAATACATCGGTTCTGTCTGTCATATGCAGGCTGGCTTCCGTGAAAAAACATTTTCCAGTGTGTTGCAAGTTTATCATCCTCACAGAATAGAACATTCTGCAGCTTAAAATAGTTATTCATCTTCTTTACACTCCAGATATCCGTTCCAGAAATTCTCTGAAGTAAGCTCCTTCCATTTTGTTCTGTAGCTGGTTTCCGCGTTTTTAAAATCCCGGTCCACCACTCGAAGCATACGCATCAGTCCAGCAAGTGCATGTACTGTTTTCCCAAAGGCTTTATCCGTTCTGAGACATTTTCCGGAGGGATCCTGATAGATCACTCTTTTTCTGACTGCCACAGTATAAACGCTGATATCTGCCGGAACCAGAAAAGCCTTTTCTGTTTTTTCCTCCACCTCTTCAAGCTGGGGGAGAAGCTTTCTGACCCTTCCATTCAGTTCCACACCATCCTCCTCTGCCAGCCATGATTCTCCCTTCAGAAAATCCTGTACTGCCAGAAAATTCAGCCTGATATATTGGTATCTTCCTCTGAGGATATTTCCAAGAGTCCATTTAATGAGAAACTTTTTCCATTCTGCCGCCGTAAAATCCCGGAAATGCACAGCATTCACAATGGCCATATTTCGAATGTCATAATACTCCCCAGCCTGGGAAAGCTTTCTTGTGACAGCTTCATGCCACACACCGATTCCGTTCATGGTGATCGTCTTTCCCATACGGAGCCCGTATTCAATATCATCCCGATGGATAAACAGCGGAAGCGGATATCCCTTTTTCTGGATTTCCCTTACAGGAATGCAGCAATACCACCAGCCGCCATACTCCGGACTGTTCTCTTCTGCATTCTCCAGCAAGGTATTCCTGTCACGAAGATCAAAACCTTTTCCGTAAGCTTTGATCCGCCCCCGGTTCCAGTCTGCCCCACATTCAAACTGTTCCCATGGAATATCCTTTCTGAGAAGCGAACCTGCCAGTTCAGCATCCTCATATTCTTTCTTCAGCACCGAAAGAAAACATCTGGTCCGTTCCAGAACTTCCGGTTCCAGAGAAATATCATCATCCATCAGGATCACATGAGTAAATTTTTTCTGCTTTACTGCTTCCAGCATTCCTCTGGTAAAGCCACCTGCTCCACCGCAGTTTTTGTTGGGAATATATCTCACAAACTCCGGAAACGCATGATCCTGCAGGGTGTTTCCATTATCCACAACAAAAACCTCCGGCCGCTTCTCCCTGGAAAGCTTCCGGATCTGATCGATATTAGCCGTGACATCCTTTTCACGCCTGCAGGTACAGATCACTGCTGCACAGTTTACTCTGCGAACCTCTTCCACTTCTGCATAAATGGAAAAATCCCTCAGCAGAGCACCATCCTCAAGGCCTTCCACACGGATCCAGTAAACCTCTGCTTCTTTCCATGAGCACATCCTAAGACGCAGAAGCTCCGGCTCTTTTGCTGCATGGAGCTCTGTTTTTTCTTCAGTGACCGTATTCCCGTTCTGATCCTTGTACAAAAGAGAGAGCCTGCAGCTTCCCTGCACCAAAAGTTCCGCAAAAGGGTTCCTGATCTGCGTATAACGCTTCCACTGTTTCACGAAAAATCCGTTAAAATACGTAAACAGCTCGACCCTCCCGCCTTCTGTTACACAGAGCCCGGCCTCTGTACGCTCATACTCGGTCCCCGAATAATATAGCTTATGATTCTCTTTTTCATCCTCCGGAAAGATCATCTGCTGAATCCGTACCACTTCGCCGCTCATACTTTTTTCTCTTTCAGGCTCATGCAAAAATGTCCCGGATAATACAGAAGATAGCCACTTCGCCGGATCGCCCACACAACCTTATTCTCTACTTTCTTATAAACATCCGGATACTCTTCCCGGATCTTTTCATCCAGTGCTTTCATCATCGCAAACACTTTTCCGGAGCAGGGAAAGCTCAGATAGATCTTAAAATGACTGCTGACTACCCTTGCAATTCCCTTTTCCAGATAATCCAGATGTGCCTGATCCAGATGTCTGAATTTCTGCTCATCATAAAAATCCAGAAGGCTGTTTAGAACCTGTTCATGATTTCTGTGGTTCCTGCGCATCTGCTCCATGGACATACTCTGACCGGAACGCCCCAGCCTGTACATATAAACAAATTCATCCAGAAAAATGATCGTCTCTACCTCAGTGATGGGATACATGACAAATTCCACATCAACGTAATAGCAGTTTTCATCGATCTTCCGCCCCGCCTGTCTGGCAAGCTCCGTCCGGATCGTCATGGAATGCATCTTGATAAAGGTTTTGTCCGCAATATCCTCAAACCTGTATTTTTTTCCGTAAACAACCTCCGGAAAAGGATCCCGATACTGGATCGCTTTTTCTCCATCCATCTCATAAACCCAGTAATAATTGCTCCAGACAATATCTGTTCCTTCCGTTTCAAGGCAGTCCACCAGCCTGCAGAAAGCATCTCTCTCCACCCAGTCATCACTGTCCAGGATCTTCACATACTCACCGGATGCCATCATAAGGCCTGTGTTGATCGCTGAACCATGACCACCATTCGCCTTATAAATGATCCGGAAGGTATCCGGATACTGCTCCACAAACTCATATGCAATCTCCGCAGAACCATCCTTGGAGCCATCCAACACCACCAGCACCTCGATCCGGTCCAGCACCTCCCCGATCACCAGAGACTCCAGACACTGCCGGATATATTTTTCCATATTGTAGACAGGTACGATCACCGTCAAAACTTTGTCCATACTGCTATCCATCTCTCTTCCCTTACATAGGCTTAAGCCCCCAGTTATGCGGATATTTGCTACTCGCTATTCGCAATCGGATTAAGCGAATATTCGCAATCCGCTTCGCTACTTGCTCATAACCAAATAACTGCTCCGCAGTTTATCAGGAGAAGCTTGCACTCCTCCTGATACAAGCAAGTCCCCACCCACTGCTTATTGCTTTTCGCAATTGAAGCAGGGGACTTACTTGATTTGGTTAAACTACTTTTCTGCGTATATTATAGGGAGGGAAAAAATGGAATACAATGGACTTTGCGAAGGTTGAATGAAGATTTAACGTGGGGTTAACATTGGAGGGGGAAGGGGTGTTGAATTGAAAAAAGCCGTTGTTGAACAGATGATCTATTGCATCTGATATACAACGGCTTCTTCATTTCATAGTCTCCATATTCGTCAAAGTTACGTGGACATTCAGCACTTACGCATAGCTGAATTCTCTGTCATCTGTCCAGAAAAATACCAGAGATTTCAGAATTGGATTATACTGACCATCCAACATCTCATTTTCATTACAGAAGTATTTGGTCTGTACAGAATTGCTAACCACAAACAGCTGTAAATATCTAAAAATACCTTTAAAAGAAAATTTTCTGTATCTGTTAATCTGGTTGATTGCTTCATTGATTTCCACACCGGGACGTTTCAATTCAATCTGAACAAGCGGCAAACCATTAATTAAAACAGTCACATCATAACGATTTTTATACACTACATCGTCTTTATGAGCTTTATCCATTGTGACTTGATGTGTTACCTGATAAATATTTCTATCTGTATCACCTGAAAAAAACTCAATATACACGGATTCACCATTATCCAGCTGTAAATCATATTTGTCCCTTAATACCTTTGCTGATTCATATACAGAGTGATTATCTACATGAATCATAATACGATTGAATTCACTATCTGAAAATGATGCCGTATGCCCTTTTTCTTCCAGTTTCTTCGCATTGAACTTTGCAAGCTGTTCGCGAAAATTGGCAAGCACCTCATCATAATTATTTAATTTTATGAACTTGTATCCGATACCCTCCAAACAGTCAATGAAAATATCTTCAATTTCGTATTCCGAAGTATGTGCCATTATTTCACCCTCCTTTTGTGATTTCCTTAAGATTCATTTGGAAAAATTCCACCGAACATATTATTCAATACTTTTGCTATTTTCATTATAGTTAATAGACAATATGTCTTTTATTTCTTTAATAATTGCTATTTCCTTAAATTTTATCTAGCTGAAATATATTTACATTACATAAAGTTTTGGTATAATAGATTTTAACCTAATTATAATCTCGCATATGGATAAAATCAATTTTTGTTTCTTAAGTTAAAACTTTACATTTCCCTTTCATCCCTTTTTATTACTCAATACACATTACAAATAGTTTATTTCATCAGATATTGTCTTTCCATTCCATGTATAGTACAATATGTTCATCTCTCATTAATATCTACAACTGAGGATTTCCCATGCATATAATCGGTAAAATAAATAAAAACATATACAAATGTGTAACTGAAGATATTACTACAGAAGAAGTTATCATAACAGATAATCAAATTAACCATATAAAAAACAGGCATCCCAACGATTACGAAAATTTTTCTTCCTATTTTTCCGACATTTTGTCTGATCCCGATTTCATTTTAGAAGCAAATAAGCCTAATACCGCTTTTATTTTAAAACAAATAACTGAAAACGACTTAACGGTTCAATTAATACTTCGTTTACAAACTTCTCAAGATCCCAAAGGGTACAAAAATTCTATTATAACGTTTTTAAAAATTGATATTAAAACATGGAATAAATATCTTCGTAACAAAAAAATCCTTTACAGAAAAGATTAAAGTAGATATAATAATCATACAATAACAAAAGGAATTCCCCGTGGTGGTAAACTTTCGTGTCAACCACGCGCCGCCGGTACTGACAAGAGTTTTCTTTTAAGCTCTGAGAGATGCAGGAGAATGGCACGCCTGCCGGGTGATTTCCTTGTTAATTCGAAAAGGAGTCGTTGCTGAACAGCTGATTTATTCATCTGTCACGCAACGGCTCCTTCTTCACTTCATATGCCAAAATCAATCAAGCATTCACTACTTACTCATAGTCCCATAATATCTCTGCGATTTACTTAACCACCCCCAACACCTTCAACGCATTACTCTCCGTCACAGCCACAACCTCCTCGCAGCTGATTCCCTTAATCTCCGCAATCGTCTTCACAACCTCCGGCAGATACAGGGAGCTGTTTCTTTTTCCACGGTTCGGCACAGGTGCCATGTAGGGGCAGTCGGTTTCAAGCAGGATCTGATTCAGCGGCGCATACTCTGCCACCTCTTTCAGCTTCCGGGAATTCTTAAAAGTAACCACTCCGCCGATTCCAAGATAAAGTCCCATATTCAGATACTCCCTTGCAATCTCCTTACTATAGGAAAAGCAATGGATAACTCCGCCGTACATCCCATCCTGCATATATTCTTTCACAATATTCAGCGTATCCTCGGCTGCGTCACGGCTGTGGATCATAAACGGGAGCTTTTTCTCACGGGCGATGTCCATCTGCTGGCGGAATACCTTCTGCTGGAGAAGATGCTCTTCCTTCTCCTTATGCCAGTAATAATCCAGGCCGATCTCGCCTACAGCTACCGTTTTTTCCATGTCGCAATATCTGCGGATCTCATCCAGAACTGCTGCATCCACCTTATCCGCATCATCCGGATGAACACCCACTGCGCCATAAACAAAAGGATACTTCTCAACCAGATCATAAACCCGATCAAAATGCCCCACAGAAGCACACACATCCACAATATGCCCGATCCCGTTCTCCTGCATACTATCCAGCATGGCAAAACGATCCTCATCAAAAGCCTCATCATCGTAATGTGCATGAGTATCAAAAATCATAGCTTTATCCACAGTCATCTCGTCGCCGACGGAAACTTTTCCACCTTTCAGCACTCTTGTAAACACACCTTCACGGGGCACGATGCACTCACCCATCTTCTGAAAAATAGCACAGCCATTGTGGCACTCCTTTCCGATCTGAGTCAGCTCCAGCACAACCTCACCACAGCGAAATCTGGTGCCAACCGGAAGCTTTGCAAAATCAATCCCTTCCACAACCAGATTCTCACCAAAAGCACCATCCTCAACCTCTGCACCCTTTGCACGAAATGCATCGATCTTTTCACCGGAAAGAAGACTCACCTGCCGGTGCCACTTCCCGGCATGAGCATCCCCCTCAAGCCCCCAGTCCTCCACAAAAACCGCAGACCCAACATTCTTCTTCTGTGTTCCTTTCTTCTCACTGATACAAACCGCAAGTACTTTTCCCATAACAGACTCCTATTAATTACACATCGTTACCAAATTTATTCCTATATATCACACCAGCAATATTAATTTCCAAATATCAATACATCCGGCAAAAGCAAACCAGCGACGCAGCCGAACAGGCCGCGCAGCGTGTCACCGTACTGGCCCTGCCTCCGTTGGGCGTCCGTTCGTTAGTCTAAGTATACACCACACACTACCGGCCGCATTCTCCAGCATCGCCGGTCAAAATCTCAATCCCATGCCCCAACGCCTCAATAATAACCTCCAGGCACTCCCTGACATCCTTAGGACTCCCCGGCAGATTAACGATCAACGTCCCCTTCCGGATCCCGGCCGTAGCCCGGCTCAGCATCGCCCACTTCGTAATCGTCATACTAAACGCCCGCATCGCCTCCGGAATCCCCGGCACACGCCGCTCGATCACATCCTCCGTAGCCTCCGGTGTCACATCCCTCTGAGAAAACCCGGTACCACCCGTAGTCAGGATCAGCTCCGCAAGCCCCAGATCTGCGATCTCAGCCATCCGGCTCCCAAGCATCCCACGGTCATCCGGCAAAACATCCACAGAAACAACCTCATACCCGGCCGCCTCCATAATCTCCTTCACAGCAGGACCACTAAGATCCTCCCGCTCTCCTCTGTACCCCTTATCACTAGAAGTGATCACAGCAACTCTCTTCATCACTCAACCTCCGATCTGAGCCATACAAAGCTTCTCCGTCTTATCATCCTTCTGTTTCTCCAGACCTCCGCCAAAAGCATGCCCGTCCGGTTTCTCCGCCAGAGCCTCCAGGATCACAGCCTTCAGCACCTCATCCGAACCACCACTGCGGATCACCTCCCGAAGATCCCTTCCCGCCGCATACTGCAGACAGGTCTTCAAAAAACCCTGAGAAGTCAGCCGGATCCGGTTACACTCCCCACAGAACTTATGGCTCACCGCGCTGATAAACCCGATCTTTCCGGAAAAACCATCCACATCATAATAATGACACGGTCCATTCCCAAGGGGCTCCCCAACATACGGCGAAAACCGCGGAAGCTTTTCCCCAAGGATCCGAAGCAGTTCCTCCTCCGACACCCCATGAAATTCTTTTCCCATCCCAATGGGCATCATCTCAATAAACCGCACATGCACCCTGTGATCCCTGGCAAAAAACGCCACCCGGCAAAGATCCTGCTCCGGGATCCCAAGAGGCACACAATTGATCTTCAGTGAAATCTCCGGATACTTCATTGCCTCCGAAATCCCTTCCAGCGTCCGCCCCAGTTCATCCCGCCGCGTGATCCTCCTGCTGCAGGCCTCATCCAGCGTATCCAGGCTGATATTCAATCCGTCCAGCCCCGCCCGGGCAAAATCACTCATCTGATCTTTCAGAAGCACACCATTTGTAGTCAGAGTCACCTTCTCGATCCCCGGCATATTTTTCAGTTTTTCCACCAACTGAGGCATCCGCGGCCGTACAAGCGGTTCCCCGCCGGTCAGCTTGATCTTCCGGATACCCAGTTCTGCCATCACCCGGCAGATCCTCAAAATTTCCTCTTCCTGCAAAATGAGGGAGCGCTCCACATGCTGCACTCCCTCCTCCGGCATACAATAAATACACCGCAAATTACATCTGTCAGTTACGGAAATCCTGAGATAATCAATATTTCTTCCGCACCTGTCTATCATTATTTTTCCTCAAAACGAAAATCTCCGCTTTTGCCTCCTGTTTTTTCTTCCAGATGGATATCAGACATGACCATGTGCTTGTCAATTGCCTTGCACATGTCATAAATGGTAAGAAGCGCCACCTGAACACCTGTCAGCGCCTCCATCTCCACGCCTGTTTTTCCCTCTGTTTTTACCATGCAGAATACACGGATCACTCCCGCATCCTCATCGGTCTCAAAATCCACAGAACACTTCTGGATGGGAAGTGGATGGCACATGGGGATCAGCTCAGAAGTACGCTTCACACCCATGATACCTGCCACACGGGCCACACCAAGTACATCACCCTTTTTCACATTTCCGCTTTTTACCGCGGCCATGATCTCCGGGCTTACCTGAATGGAACCCGTGGCTGTTGCCGTACGGTGAGTGACCGGTTTGTCGGACACATCCACCATAACAGCATTGCCGTTTTTATCAAAATGATTCAATTCCATATCTGTCTATACTTAGCAGATCTCAGCGCCTGCAGGCATCTCTTTCTCCGGTACCATCAGGGAAAGATTTCCGTCTGCATCCTCTGCACAGAGGATCATACCCTCGCTGAGGATTCCGGCAAGCTTGGCAGGCTTCAGGTTTGTAACGACCATAACCTTTTTGCCCACCATTTCCTCTGCGGAATAATGAGCCTTGATTCCGGATACGATCTGACGAACCTGGCTTCCGATCTTAACCTGAGAGCAGAGAAGTTTTCTGGATTTCTTAACCTCCTCACAGGCGATGATCTCACCAACCTGGAACTGCAGCTTCTCAAAATCATCGAAAGTGATCTCCGGCTTTGCCTCGATATCGATCACATTCTCTGTTTTCTCCTCTTCTACCTCTTCCTTCGGCTCTTCTTTCGGCTCTTCTTTCTTCGGATGAAGCTTCTCAACCTTCTCAAGAACCTCTTTCAGGTCAAGTCTCGCAAAAAGGATCTCCGGTTTGTCGGTTACGCGGTTTCCTGAAGGATAAAGACCAAATTGCTCCATCTCCTCAAGAGTTCTCTCGTTTGCGTTGAGCTGTACAAGAATACGCTCTGTTGTACGCGGCATAAAGGATTTCAGAAGAGATGCGCCGATGCAGATTCCCTCAACCAGGTTGTAGAGAACGGTTGCAAGACGATCCTGCTTTGTCTCATCCTTTGCAAGTGCCCATGGCATTGTCTCGTCGATATATTTGTTGCAGCGTTTAAACAGAGAGAATACCTCTGTGATAGCATCTGCCACACGAAGCTTGTCCATTTTTGCGGAAACGTTCTTCGGAACCTGAAGGATGAAGCTCTTAAGATCCTCATCAACCGGCTCAGTAACATTCTTATTCTCAACGACTCCGTTAAAATATTTGTTAGACATGGAAATTGTACGGTTTACAAGATTTCCAAGTGTGTTTGCAAGGTCGGAATTCAGTCTCTCAACCATCAGCTCCCATGTGATCACACCGTCATTCTCAAATGGCATTTCATGGAGTACAAAATAACGGACAGCATCTACACCGAAGAACTCAACCAGCTCATCTGCATAGATTACATTTCCTTTGGATTTACTCATTTTTCCATCGCCCTGAAGCAGCCATGGATGTCCGAATACCTGTTTCGGAAGCGGAAGATCCAGAGACATCAGGAAGATCGGCCAGTAAATGGTATGGAAACGGATGATATCTTTTCCGATCAGGTGAAGATCTGCCGGCCAGTATTTGTTGAATTTATCGCTGCTGTTTCCGTCGCAGTCATAGCCGATACCTGTGATATAGTTTGTCAGGGCATCCAGCCATACATATACAACGTGCTTCGGATCGAAATCTACCGGGATTCCCCATTTAAAGGATGTTCTGGATACACAGAGATCCTGAAGTCCCGGAAGAAGGAAGTTGTTCATCATCTCGTTTTTACGGGACTCCGGCTGGATGAAATCCGGATGTGTGTTGATGTAGTCAATAAGCTTGTCTGCATATTTACTCATTTTGAAGAAATATGCCTCTTCCTTGGCAGGTACGCATGGACGTCCACAGTCCGGACATTTGCCGTCTACAAGCTGGGACTCTGTGAAGAAGGACTCACATGGTGTACAGTACATTCCTTCATAATGACCCTTGTAGATATCTCCCTTTGCATACATTTTTTTGAAGATTTTTTTGACCTGCTCTTCATGGTCTTTATCTGTTGTACGGATGAATTTATCATAGGATGTGTTCATCAGATCCCAGATGCGTTTGATCTCACCGGAAACGTTATCTACGAATTCCTTTGGTGTAACACCAGCCTCCTCAGCCTTCAGCTCGATCTTCTGGCCATGCTCATCAGTACCTGTCTGAAAATATACGTCATAACCCTGCTGTCTTTTAAAACGTGCGATCGCATCCGCAAGAACGACCTCATAGGTATTTCCGATATGCGGTTTACCGGATGTGTACGCAATGGCAGTGCTGATATAATATCTCTGCTTTTCCATCTTTTCTTTCCTCCATAAATATAAAATAAAAAACGTCTTCTCATACCATAATGATATGAGAAGACGAGTTATTACCCGTGTTACCACTTCTTTTCGTTCCTGCCTCGCGGCAAAAACCTCATCAGGTACAGCAAGCTCTATACCCTTCCGCTATAACAGGCGGTCCTGTCACTGCCTGCCGGTGTCCGTTAAATCGGACATTTGCACTTCGCTTATCGCGTTTAAACCGGTTCAGCAATGCCTCTCCGAAGCCATCTTCCATCTGCGCCTGCACATCCCTCTCAGTCTCGGAACTCCTGCATAAAGTGAACTTTTACCATTCACTCTGCCGCAGATCTATGACCTCAACTGCGTCACAGCCTGCATCTAAAAAGTCCTCCGGGGATTTCCCTGTAGTACGGTGTACACATGTACTCTCTTCTTCCATGAGTTTTCCATATGGGAAAATCGTAACACATTTCCGATGGTTTGTAAACGGGGAATTTCGATACTGTATTACATTCTCCTCTGCCTGTACATCCACCGCCACGCCATCCGGAACGCAATGGTCGTCAGCGTCATTCCTGCTGCCATGCTCACCGCAAAAAGGATCGTATAGATTCCGTCTTTCTGGAATTTTGCCCATTCCTTCATCAACATCCAGTTCATTGTCCGGTAAAGTGCTGCTCCCGGAATCAACGGAATTGTCGCAGAAACCAGAAATACAGTTACCGGCGTTTTATGAATTCTTGCCATACATTCTGCATACAAAGTAATAGCTACTGTTGACCAGAAACCGCACGCATACGGACTTGGCGTTATGAACTCTACTGCCAGATATACAGCCCAGGACAGGCATCCACCCAATGCCGCAAACCAGAGTTTTTTTCCATGGATATTAAATAATGCCGCAAAGCCGAGGGATCCTGTGAAGGATACGACCAGCTGTATGATTTCCCGCATATTTTCCTCCTGAATAAATCATAACTACTCTCAAATACTCCCATTATCTGCTGCATTTCGCTACTCCGCAATTGATACAGTATCTAAACTCCTCATTCATTACTTATTGCTTTTCGCAACCTTCAAGAGAACTTCCCTGATTCGGTTAAAACAACAGATTCGCCACCGTGAAACCAAGGCCCACGACCAGTGCCAGCAAAAGCGCCTCCATACATCGGATCAAACCTGTAATGGTATCTCCTGAAAACATATCGCGTAATGAATTGGTAAATGCAATTCCCGGTATCAGAAGCATGATATTTCCGATACTGATCAGATCCGCATGATGTCCAAGCCCGATCAGAACTGTAAGATTGGAAAGTACTCCGCCGGCTCCGCAGCAAAGAAGCACTGTCAGCAGCGAGTTTAATGCGCCCTTTTTTACAAAAGCCTCAAACAGCTTCAGGGCGATACCAATCAGCGCAGAAGCAATCATATCGTTGACATCTCCTCCGAAAAACACGGAAAAAGAACCTGAAATTACAGCATAGATCAAAATCTGCGTTTTAAAAGAATATCCTTGTTTATCCCGGATCTTTTCCAGCCCCTTCTGGATCTCCTCCGGCTTCGGCCGATACTCACAGATGTATCTGGAAAGCTGGTTCAGGTCATCCAGCCGTCCCAGATCATTGGACATTCCCGGCACACGCCGCGTCTGGGTGCAAATACCGAAATCCTCTCCATAAATAGTCGTCACAATACTGGATGTGATAGAAAAAACATCTGCCCGGGTGGCTCCATATGCCAGGCAGATCCGCCGTATGGTATCTTCCACACGTCCAACCTCTGCTCCGCAGCAAAGAAGCTGTTCACCAATTGTCATCGCATAATATAAATACTGTTCCGCTTCCTCCCGCGTCATCCGGCATCCCTCACTTTCCTGCTTTATTTCATTTTTATCTATTTTAGGACACGTAAATATTAAAATCAACAAGGATTTTTTGTCTTAATATTCATTTCTTCTATATTTTCTCAAAGTAATAAGCAAATATTTTCGCTCAAAATAAAACACCACCCGGACAAAAAAGATATCTATCCCTTCTGTCCGGATGGTGTTTGTGTTTGAAAATCCAATGCTCTGCTCAGTTTTTATTTATTTGAAATCTAATAGATCTTATGCAAGTTTTCCGCCAAGTTCACGGCAAGCTGCAAGTCCTTCATCATCAGGTGTGTTGTTTACAATGAGCCCCTCATCATCAACAAGCTCTGCGCCTGCGTCTTTTGCTCTGCCGCACCATGTTCTCATCCACTCTCCGTCGCCCCAGTCATAGGAACCGAAAAGCGCAACTTTCTTACCGGAAAGTTTGCCTTCCAGATCAGAGAAGAATGGCTCGAACTCACCATCCTCAAGCTCCTCATCTCCCATTGCCGGACAACCAAGTGCCAAAACATCATAAGAGAGAGCTTTATCTACATCTGCATCTGCAACTTCCATGATCTCAACATCCGCACCAGCTGCTTTTGCACCTTCCTCAACAGCCTGCGCCATAGCCTCTGTGTTACCTGTAGAAGACCAGTAAATAATTCCTACCTTGCTCATCTTAAAAACCTCCTGTTTTTAAACTTTATATTATACGCACATCTGAGATGTACAGAGATGCTTCATACCAACAACCTGCAAAATCGAATACCCCGCACGAATCTGCGCCGCAGTAAACTCCCGGCACTTATCGTAGCTGTCAAAAATCCTGCGAGCCTGCTCCACATCATCATAAACCTTCCAGTAACCACACATCTTGCAGCCACTGCCTCCGAACTTCCGGAAGCCCTTCACGTCTTCAATGGGATAACCCAGGAAAAGTCCGATCTCATGAGGAAACTCCGTCTTATGAAAAAATCTCTCCTTCAAACGGGCGATCATCTCATCCAAAGAACTATCTATATTATACCCATCCTGAAGCAAAAGTTTCCTGGCTTCATCCTGCTTAAGATATTCCTGCAGCATATCCGGCCGGTATACCAGAAGAAGATAATGCTTCCTGCATCCACAAATGATCTCCATACGGATACCTTCCCGTTCAAGACTCTCCTCATAATCCGAAATGATCTCCGGCAGCTCCGGCATTTTTTCCTTGGAAAAGGAAACAAGATTCGCCGGTTTCATTCCCATTAATACAGGGGAACAATGATAACCCATGACAGATTCAAATTTTTCACAAGTCATTTGCATTCTCCTTTACATATTAGTTAGATTTCTCTAACTGTTGTAAATATACTACCAAAGTTAGTCTCTGTCAACTTATTTTTATAAATTTTCACCGAGAATTTTTACTGATAAAATCCTATCATTAAGGGCACAATATTCCTTATAACAAACACTCTGTCAGACATCCGACTGCCAGTTCTCACCATTTAACCGAATCAAGTAAGTCCTCTGCAGGGTTGCAAATATCTCCTACACCTGCAGCGTAAAAATACTCATTTACATCCAACTCATAAAATGAAAATATTTCAGGATAATCATATCCAAACCTCTTGACAAACCTCCCTCTGTCATGTATTATAATATCAGTAATAATTACTATTACTGATAGGAGGAAACATTATGGCAGCACTTAAATACAGCCGTCAGCGAGAATCCATCAAGGAATTTCTGAGATCCAGAACAGATCATCCAACGGCAGATACAGTATACGAGAATCTTCGACAGATCTACCCGAATATCAGTCTCGGAACTGTCTACCGTAATCTTTCTCTTCTCAGTGACATCGGTGAAATCCGGAAGCTGACCAATTTCGGAAGCGCGGATCGCTACGATGGAAGGGTCGCACCACACTCACATTTCATGTGTACCAGATGCAACCGGGTGATCGATATGCAGTCAGACAGCCTTAACGGAATTCTTGAACAGGCAGCTGCAGAATTTATCCACGGAAAAGTCTTTGACGTAGATGCAAGCTTCTATGGGATCTGCAAGGAATGCCTGAAAAAAGAAGAAAAACAAGCTTGACAAAATAAAGATCACATGATATTATAAAATAGTAATAATTACTATTATCAATTTAAAAGAAACAAAAACAAACAATATATTTCAAAAAAGAAAAGGAGATCATTACTATGGCTAAATGGGTATGTACAGTATGTGGATATGTTTATGAAGGCGAGCAGGCACCGGAAGCCTGTCCAGTATGTAAAGCACCAGCTTCTAAATTCCAGAAACAGGAAGGCGAGCTCTCATGGGCAGCTGAGCATGTTGTAGGTGTAGCTAAAGGCGTGAGCGAGGACATCCTTGCAGACCTGAGAGCGAACTTCGAGGGCGAGTGCTCCGAGGTTGGTATGTATCTTGCAATGGCTAGAGTTGCTCACAGAGAAGGATATCCGGAAGTTGGTATGTACTATGAGAAAGCAGCTTACGAGGAAGCAGAGCATGCAGCTAAATTCGCAGAGCTCCTTGGTGAGGTTGTAACAGACAGCACAGAGAAGAACCTTCAGATGCGTGTAGAGGCTGAAAACGGCGCTACAGCAGGTAAATTCGACCTTGCAAAACGTGCGAAAGCAGCTGACCTTGACGCAATCCATGACACAGTACATGAGATGGCTAAGGACGAGGCAAGACACGGAAAAGCATTCGCTGGTCTGCTTAAGAGATACTTCGGTAAATAATAACCCAAACACAAACACGAAAAAAGGAACCGGTCTCCCGGTTCCTTTTTTTCATCATCTCTACATACTATATCCATCCAGATATACCGATGATACATAATTTTTGCTGGTATTCTTATACAATATCTGCAGATAATGTTCTCCATCCAAAATGACTGTGCTTCCATTTTTGATCTTTCTCTGTCTTCCGGTTCCGTGTTCACTGTAATATATTGCAACTATCTTGTAGCCCTTCTTTGCAGTGATACATACTTTTGCCTTTCTGGGATAACCTTTTGCAACCGGGACCATGGTCTTTTTATCAAAGGATTTTTTATAATCTTTTCTTCCGAATTTGCACACGTTTAACGGATTTGAATAATTATGTACCGTAACTTTAGATTTGAAAGAATATGTTTTTCCATTCTTTCTTTTTACTTTGAAGGATATGATAGAAGTTCCTGTTTTTTTTGCCTTCAGCGTAAGGGTATAATCATCCAGAAACGGCATTTTTTTTACTGATACCACACTGGTATTACTGGATTTCAGCCCCAGAACTTTGTCAGAGCTGACAGAGTTTATGATTACATATCCGATTTCCTCACCCTTCATAAGAGCGATCGACTTATGAAATTTGAGTGTACCCGCCGCCTGCGCTGTGACCGGTGCTACTGCAAGATCTGTCACGATAAATGTAAGTGCCAGAAATAACACCAATAATCTCTTTACTGCTTTTTTCATTACTTTTTCCCCCTTTTATAAGCATTTTGGACTTATTCCATACATATTAGTATACAGGAGTTATTCATATTCAACAACCTTTTTTCTGAATTTTCTGTACACTATCTTCCCGAACCTTTGCACGAAGCTCTGTCAGATATTCTGAAAATTTCACCTGTTCATTTCCGTAGGTCATCTGCAGATCATACTCCAGCGGAATCCAGGTTTTAATATCAGATTCATTGTGCTGGATCAGGGCTTCCAGCTTGTCCAGAGCTTTATAGATCCTGGCCTCCAGAGTCTGCTGCTTTTCCATTTCCTGATAGAGTTCTGACATTTCTTTATTGAACGGCTCCGGCAGAGTCTTCACCCATTCTCCCAGCACATCGGCTTCTTTCTCCGAATCCTTATCCGTTTTTTCAAAGGCTGGGATATCTCCGGTAAAAGCTTCTCCCAAATCATGGATGAGGCACATTTTCATAATTTTCAGAAGATCCGCCTCAGGGAACTCATCACTGACAAAATATGCCATCAGCGTGATCCTCCAGGAATGCTCTGCAACGCTCTCATGCCTGCCACCGGAAGTATAACTATGACGCACTGCATCCTTTAACCGCTCTGCAACAGAAAGTACTTCAATCAGTTTTTCTGGTTTCATATATATTACGCTCCTCTTCTTTTTATTATGTCAACCATCTAAATCAGCTATTTTCAGCCTATCTTATAGCTGTCCATAAAACCATTATAGCGTTTTCACTTTACTATACCATAATTTCCCAAAGAACAGACCCCCAAAAAACATTCTCCTTACTTCTGCGCGCTGACATTTCCCATCCCAAATAAATTTGTCCAAGCTAATTTCTAAAAAAACTATAAACCATATTGCATTTTTCTCCATAATCGTCATAATGAAATTATAAACAAAAGAAAGAAGGTGATTGCCGATGGATATCACGGTGTCGGATGAGGTCTCACAGGAATATCATGCGCTTGTGAAGAACATCCTCTGTAACAGAGAGTTCCTGAAGCTGAGCCTGTACACCCACCACCAGTGGACCACACGGCTCATGCACAGTATCAATGTTTCTTACCTCTCCTGGTTCATTGCCAGGAAGCTGGGATGTGACGAGAAAGCCGCCGCAAGGGCAGGACTTCTCCACGATTTCTGTCCCTATGACTTCAAGGCGGAGACACCGACCGGTGAGCATCAGGCGTTTTATCACCCGAAGGCTGCCGCAGACAACAGTGCCGCACACTTTGATGTCACAGACAAAGAGCTGGATGCGATACTCTCACATATGTTCCCTCTGGGACCTCTTCCACGCAACAGAGAAGCCTGGATCATCAGCTTTGCCGATAAAGCCTGCGCCATCGCGGAAGGCTGCCATATCGCCATTGCACTGGCCAGGCGGAACCGGATCGTCATCAATCCGGCATAATTTCCACACAAAAAAAACAGGGCCGTCGCCACTTCTGACGCGCCCTGTTTTTGTGTGGAAATTATTTTATGGTAATACTTTGCAGATTACTTTCTATATCTTAGTTCTCTTTCACAATAACCTTATCCAGATGCCAGATATCATCTACATACTCCTGGATAGTTCTGTCGGATGTGAACTTACCGCTGCATGCTGTATTGAGAAGTGCCATCTTAGCCCAGCGTTTCTCATCCTTATATGCTTCCTCAACACGCTTCTGTGCCTCTGCATAGGAACGGAAGTCGCCAAGGATGAAGTACTGGTCAGGTCTCGGCATGTTGCGTTTGTCGAGAAGTGAATTGTAGATGTCACGGAACATCTCTGTATCGCTGGAGAAGGTTCCGTTGATCAGCTGCATCAGTACCTGACGGATCTCCGGATCTGTGTTGTAGATGAAGTCCGGATCGTAACCGCCGTTGTTCTCATAGTTGATGATCTGGTCGGAGCTCATACCGAAGATAAATGCATTCTCCTCGCCAACCTCCTGTACAATCTCAACGTTAGCACCATCCATGGTTCCAAGTGTCGGAGCACCATTCAGCATGAATTTCATGTTACCTGTACCGGAAGCCTCTTTACTTGCTGTGGAGATCTGCTCGGAAACATCTGCTGCCGCAAAAATGATCTCAGCGTTGGATACACGGTAGTTCTCGATGAATACAACCTTCAGCTTGCCGTTGATGGAAGCATCATTGTTTACAACATCTGCCACACAGTTGATCAGCTTGATGATCTTCTTTGCACGTGCGTAAGCTGCGGAAGCTTTTGCACCAAAGATAAATGTTCTTGGATAGAAATCCATCTCCGGATGTGCCTTGATCTGGTTGTACAGATAGATCACATGCAGGATGTTAAGAAGCTGACGTTTGTACTCATGAAGTCTCTTAACCTGGATATCGAAGATAGAGTGCGGGTCAACCTCAACACCATTGTGCTCCAGGATATATTTTGCAAGACGCTCTTTGTTCTTGAACTTGATGGTCATGAACTCCTGAAGAGCCTTCTCATCGTCTGCGTAAACTTTAAGCTTGGAAAGCTGGGAAAGATCTGTGATCCAGTCCGGTCCGATCTTGTCCGTTACCCAGTCAGCCAGAAGCGGGTTTCCATGAGCAAGGAAACGTCTCTGTGTGATACCGTTTGTTTTGTTGTTGAACTTCTCAGGCATCATCTCATAGAAATCCTTCAGCTCCTGATTCTTGAGGATCTCGGTATGAAGGCGTGCAACACCGTTTACAGAGTAGCCTGCAACGATCGCAAGGTGAGCCATCTTAACCTGTCCGTCATAGATGATCGCCATCTTCTTGATCTTCTCGAAGTTTCCAGGATATTTCTGCTGGATCTCAAGAATGAAACGACGGTTGATCTCCTCGATGATCTGGTATACACGCGGAAGCAGTCTGGAGAACAGCTCGATCGGCCATTTCTCAAGTGCCTCGGACATGATGGTGTGGTTGGTGTAAGCACAGCATTTTGTTGTGATATCCCATGCCTGATCCCAGCCAAGACCTTCCTCATCGATAAGAATACGCATCAGCTCTGCAACTGCAACTGTCGGATGAGTATCATTCATCTGGAATACAACCTTCTCATGAAGCTTGGTAATGTCATCGTGTGTTTTCTTATATTTGGCAATCGCTGCCTGAAGGCTGGCAGATACGAAGAAGTACTGCTGTTTCAGACGAAGCTCTTTACCTGCCATATGGTTATCATTCGGATAAAGTACCTCAACGATAGTACGTGCAAGGTTCTCCTGCTCTACTGCGTTGTGATAATCACCCTTGTCAAAAGAGTCAAGGTTGAAGTCTACGATCGGCTCTGCATCCCAGATACGAAGTGTGTTTACAACATCGTTGTTATAACCTGTGATCGGCATATCGTAAGGAACAGCCTTAACTGCCTGATATCCTTCATGGATGAATTTATTCTCGTTCTTCACCGGATCCCACTCAACGCGTACATATCCGCCGAAATGAACCTCTTTTGCATACTCCGGACGACGGAGCTCGAAAGGATAGCCGTTCTTCAGCCAGTTATCCGGTGCCTCTACCTGATAACCGTCACGGATCTCCTGCTTGAACATACCATAACGGTAACGGATTCCGCATCCGTATGCACAGTAGTTGAGAGTTGCAAGAGAATCCAGGAAGCATGCTGCCAGTCTTCCGAGTCCACCGTTTCCAAGAGCCGGATCCGGCTCCTGGTCTTCGATGCAGTTAATGTCAAGTCCAAGCTCCTCAAGAGCCTCCTTAACCTCGCCGTATGCACCAAGGTTGATCAGGTTGTTTCCAAGGGCACGGCCCATAAGGAACTCCATGGACATATAATATACGATCTTCGGATCCTGTTTTTCATACGCCTTCTGGCTCTTGAGCCAGTTGTCAATGATCACGTCCTTCACAGTGTAGCTTACAGCCTGAAAGATCTGCTCCTGTGTAGCCTCTTCCAGTGTTTTTCGATAAAGGAATTTTACGTTTTCTTTTACACTTTTTTTGAATTCCTCTTTCTCAAACTGCTTGTCAATCATTAGTTTTCCTCCTGTACTTTGGATACTCCCAGTGTTACAGCCTCTTTATTGATGTTCCACTCCTTGGTGTAACCCTCTGCTTCTCCCAGAATAATGTTTTCTGCCAGTACTTCACGTTTGATCTCATCCTGGTTTGCTTTCATGATATCCATGATCTTATCGTTATCTTTTGCATAGACAATGATCTTGTCCATGACTTCGAAACCAGCCTCTTTACGCATGGTCTGAACCTTGCTGATGATCTCGCGGACAAAGCCCTCCTGGATCAGTTCAGGTGTAAGGTTTGTATCAAGGACAACGGATGTCTCACCGTCTGTCTCTGTCACATAGCCCTCGCTCTGGGCTGTTTCGATCAATAAGTCTTCCTCTGCAAGCTCGACTCTGTTTCCGTCAATGTCAAGAACGAGAACACCATTATCTCTCAGCTCTTTCATTGCTGCGGTTCCGTCGATCTCGGAGAGTGCGGTACGGATGCCGTTCAGAAGCTTGCCGTATTTCGGTCCTACTGTACGAAGCTGCGGCTTGAAGCTGTAGGAAATGAAGGACTCTACATCATCTGCGAATTTCACTTCTTTTACGTTAAGCTCATCTGCGATGATATCTGTGTAGAATTTATCCATAGCTTTCTCAGCCTTTACATACATGGTTCCGATCGGCTGACGGTTCTTGATGTTTGCGGTATTTCTGCATGCACGTCCGAGAACAACGATCTCAAGAAGCTCTTCCATGTTTGCCTCAAGATCCTTGTCGATCCATGCCTCGTTTACCTCCGGGTAATCGCAAAGATGGATACTCTCCGGAGCGTCTGCATCAATGCTTCTTACAAGGTTCTGGTAGATATCCTCAGTCATGAACGGGATCATCGGAGCTGCAGCCTTGGCAACTGTTACCAGTGCTGTGTAAAGTGTCATGTAAGCATTGATCTTATCCTGCTCCATGCCCTTTGCCCAGAAACGCTCACGGCTTCTTCTTACATACCAGTTACTCATATCGTCAACAAATTCCTGGAGTGCTCTTGCAGCCTCCGGAATCTTGTAGGAATCAAGATCCGCATCGACAGTCTTCACCATGGTATTCAGCTTGCTGAGCAGCCATTTATCCATAACCGGAAGCTTATCGTAATTTAAAGTATATTTAGTTGCATCAAAATTGTCAATGTTCGCATACAGTACGAAGAATGCGTAGGTGTTCCACAGAGTGCTCATGAACTTTCTCTGTCCCTCTACAACTGCCTTGCCATGGAAACGGTTCGGGAGCCACGGAGCACTGTTGATGTAGAAATACCAGCGGATTGCATCTGCGCCGTATTTGTTCAGTGCATCAAACGGATCTACTGCATTTCCCTTGGACTTACTCATCTTCTGTCCGTTCTCATCCTGTACATGTCCCAGAACGATTACATTCTTATACGGAGCCTTGTTGAAAAGGAGTGTGGACTCAGCAAGAAGGGAGTAGAACCATCCTCTTGTCTGGTCAACAGCCTCGGAGATGAAGTCTGCCGGGAACTGCTGCTCGAACAGGTCTTTGTTCTCAAATGGATAATGATGCTGTGCAAAAGGCATTGCTCCGGAATCGAACCAGCAGTCGATTACCTCCGGTACACGGTGCATGGTCTTGCCGCAGTCCGGACACTTCATGGTGATATCATCAATGTATGGACGGTGAAGCTCGATGGTCTTCGCGCGCTCGTCACCACTCTTCTCATAGAGATCCTGACGGCTTCCTACGGATTCCATATGTCCGCACTCACACTGCCAAATATTCAGTGGTGTTCCCCAGTAACGGTTTCTGGAAATACCCCAGTCCTGAACATTCTCAAGCCAGTCACCGAAACGTCCCTTACCGATGCTCTCCGGAATCCAGTTGATAGTATTGTTGTTACGGATCAGATCATCCTTTACTGCAGTCATCTTGATGAACCAGGACTCACGTGCATAGTAGATAAGCGGTGTGTCACATCTCCAGCAGTGCGGATAATCATGCTCGAATTTCGGTGCGTCAAAAAGCTTGCCCTCTTTGTCAAGGTCTGTGAGAACCATCGGGTCCGCTTTCTTTACGAATACACCTGCGTATGGTGTCTCTTTGGTCATGTTACCCTGTCCGTCTACGAACTGTACGAACGGAAGGTCATACTCACGTCCGACACGGCTGTCATCCTCACCAAATGCAGGTGCGATATGAACGATACCGGTACCATCACTCATGGTAACGTAGTTGTCACAGGTTACGAAATGAGCTTTTTTGTGCTGTTTTGCTGCTGCCTCTCCTGCACATGCAAAAAGCGGCTCATATTCTCTGCGCTCAAGGTCTGTTCCTTTATATTTCTCAAGGATCTCATATGCAGGCTCATCATCCTTTGCAAGCTTGCCGAGAACCTTGTCCAGAAGTGCCTCTGCCATGTAGTAGGTATAGCCGTCTGCTGCTTTTACCTTGCAGTAGATCTCATCCGGGTTTACACAAAGTGCAACGTTGGACGGAAGTGTCCATGGTGTTGTTGTCCATGCCAGGAAGTATGCGTCCTCACCAACAACCTTGAAACGTACGATCGCAGAGCGCTCTTTAACAGTCTTGTAGCCCTGAGAAACCTCCTGTGCGGAAAGCGGAGTTCCACAGCGTGGGCAATAAGGAACGATCTTAAAGCCTTTATAAAGAAGACCTTTTTCCCAGATCTCTTTCAGCGCCCACCACTCGGACTCGATGAAATTGTTGTCGTATGTTACATACGGATGCTCCATGTCAGCCCAGAAACCAACGGTAGATGAGAAATCCTCCCACATTCCCTTGTATTTCCATACGCTCTCCTTACACTGCTGAATGAACGGCTCCATTCCGTACTCCTCGATCTGCTCCTTGCCGTCAAGGCCAAGCTTCTTCTCAACCTCAAGCTCAACCGGAAGTCCGTGAGTATCCCATCCTGCTTTTCTCGGAACCATGTACCCCTTCATTGTACGGTATCTCGGGATCATATCCTTGATAACTCGTGTCAGAACGTGTCCGATATGTGGCTTACCATTTGCGGTAGGCGGTCCGTCATAGAATGTGTATGTCTCGCCCTCTTTACGGCTGTCCATACTCTTTTCGAAAATCTTGTTGTCTTTCCAGAATTTCTCGACTTCTTTTTCACGGTCAACAAAATTCAGATTCGTGTCAACTTTACGATACACAATATTTACCTCCTGTGTCTGATTACTGGCTGCTGCCTCATTTGTAAGGCCACAGCGGATTGTTTCTTCACAGATACCTGTTCGTGCCAATACTTCGGGCACTTATAAAAAAAGACCCCATCCTGTAAAAGGACGAAGTCTGATTCGCTGTACCACCTGTTACATTATACGGGCCTGTGTCCGGATCCCTGCGTCTTCTGCTGTGTTCTTATGCTCTGTGTTATGGCGCGGGCTGTTGTTCCATGTCTGTTCATGGCGGACAATTCTTTGTATCTGCCGATATATGTTCCCTGTAACGGAGGAAATCCGTCAGTTCTTACTTAATGATCATCTGTATATCAGATATTCTTCCGGCTGCTACCGGACAACTTCGGAACTGAAGCTCAGGAGTGATATTCCGCCATATTTACTTGTCCCGGGCTCCCACCATCCCCGGTTCGCTGCAAGCTTTCCATATGGCCTACTGTCTCCATCACAGCTTTTTCTATATACGCTGTCTATTATAGGTTGGGGAAAATCCATATGTCAAGTGTTTTCATGGATTTTTCTTATTATATGTATGTTCACTTCTTCTTAATGGAATTTTCACAGACTGCAAGTAGTTTTTCCGGGAGGAAAGTGGTATACTACTACAGAATCTTGAGGGCCAAAATACAGCGTTTCATTAATACAATGCTATAATTAATGAAATACTGCACCTCATCACAAAACGGGCAAGATTTTTTCGGTTACTGATCCTCAAATGAATAATAACCTTCTCGCCCGGATTTATCACTGAAAGGTATCTTGTTATGAAAAATATGAAAAAACGATCCTTGCGCCGGATCTTTGCAGGCATTCTCGGCATAGGGATCCTGCTCACAGGCGCAGCTCCCTGCGCGGCGGCTGCCTATGGATACGATGAATATGGTGATCCTATCGTCACTGCCACACCGGTTCCTGATGGTCAGGCAGCAGCAGTCACGCCTGCTCACTCCAGCTATTATTCACAGGCTGCCGACACCGATTCCATTGACGGGTGGCCCAAAGGTCCCGGCATCGAAGCACAGGCTGCAGTCCTTATGGATGTAAATACAGAAGCCGTTCTTTATTCCAAAAATGCGGACACACAGCTCTACCCTGCCAGCATCACGAAGATCCTGACTACACTGCTTGCCTGCGAAAATCTGAACGCTAAGACAAACATTACCGTATCTGAAAAAGCTTCCACCAGTGTAACTGCCGGAGATTCCAGTATTTATGCTGCTCCCGGTGAAAAATTCACCAGGGATCAGGCCCTGATGGCTGTCATGCTCCAGTCCGCTAATGAAATGTCTGTCGCCGTTGCGGAAGAAGTTTCTGGCTCTGTAAAGAAATTCGCAGAACTCATGAACTGGCGCGCCAAGCTTTTTGGCTGCAAGAACACACACTTTAACAATCCCAACGGTCTTCCGGATGAGAATCATTACACCACAGCCTCCGACATGGCAAAGATCGCCAAATCCGCCTGGCTGAATCCTCTTTTCCGGCGATACTGCACCAAACGTTATTACGAGATCCCGCCTACCAATAAATTTGCAGAAGCCCGCCAGCTGCTCAATCATCACAAGATGATGAAAAACGGCGAATATTATTATGAAGGCGTCCGTGGCGGAAAAACAGGCTACACGGATGCATCCGGCAACACACTTGTCACCTACTGCAAACGAGGAAATATAACGCTGGTAGCCGTGATCCTGAATTCTACTTCCGCGGCAAATGCTTACAGCGATACCGCTTCTCTTTTTAATTATGGTTTTGAAAATTTTGAAAAAGTGGATATGAAGGTGTCCATGGAGCCAGTCCCGTTTAAGGTACTCCCTTGTGACAAATATATCCTTAAGAATAACGGAAACACCTATCCGTTTTATTATCAGACAAAGGTTTATGTGACTCTTCCAAAAGGTATCAAAAAATCACAGCTTAACAAACGCCAGGCCGTTCTTCAGAATGCTGTCGGCCCACTGCGTCTGAAAAGCAAATATTATTATAAGAAACAAATGGTCGGATGGGGAATGCAATACGAACGAAACATCGTATCAGATCTTCTCCTGACTTCGTAACATTTTCCTGCGGCGGAGAGATTCGTGCTTTTCACGGATCTCATCCGCCGCTTCTGTATCTTCTGCTCTCAGGGTCTTCACCCCGAAATATTTTCCCTCATCGGTTTTTCGGATCCGGATCTTTCCGGCAACAGGTCCATGCTCATGGCAAAGGGCAAGGCTGTAATATACCTTGGAATTGTTGGTACTGAACCAGCGGATCTTCCTCTTGGCAGGGCATCTGCAAATGGGACACATGGTACTTACCATGGTACGGTCCTTCATCAGACGCTCCTTTGATACAAATTCCCTGGACACAAACTTGTCATGGTCTGTATAGGAAATATAGATCTCGCTGTCTCTGGATTTTGGATTCTGATATACATCTAGGGACGGATGGCGGATCATGCAGGCTTCATCAATCTCCAGAAGTATCCTGGCAGTATAGCTGGCGTCTGCCAGTGCCCGGTGAAAATCCCGGTTTTTGGGAAGCTGCAGGTAGTCTGTAGCATATTCCAGGGAACGCCTGGATATTCCATCCTCGAATTTTATGCTGAAAAGTTTCTGCACATCATAGTAATGCACCGGTCCTAGCATCAGCTTCAAAAGATTATAGTATTTCATATTGCGCTGAAGTTCCATCACATCCTGGTCTCCCCAGGTAAAAAAGCGATACTCCTCCCCGCACCATTCCAGAAATCTGCGGATCGCCCTTGGAAAAGGGATGCCTTTTTCCAGTTCATGATAATCCACGTGGATCACTTCATGGATACTGTCGTGGATCCAGTGGTACACTTTGGGCTTGATCAGGCACTGAAAGGTATCAACGATCTCTCTTTTTTCATTTAATTTTACTGCCCCGATCTCTATGATCTCAAACGGGAGCCGACTATCCGGATGTCTTCTTCCATCCGGATTCTGGTTCCATTCCAGGTCAAATACAATATAGTTCATGGGTTTTCTGTCCTCTTATCTGACTGCTCAGCTGCTTCATAGATGCAGCTGTTTCCGGATCGTTGTCCGGCTATTTCATATTTTTGCATTCGGACACAGAATAAATCGCTTCAAACAGCTCCTGCTGGAAGCTTTCTGTATCTGCATCTGTCAGAATCATATCTTTCATTTCGTCTTCTTCGTGTAGCCACCAGCGGAAATCGCATAATGTGGCACCTCGTCCGGCACCGTCTGAACAATCCACATCCAGGAATACTTTTTCTGTTTTAAAGAACTCCGGATGGATGAGATACATAAACGGTACAGCAGCATGGATACTTGCCACGCAGCGATATTTGGAAAAATTTTCAAGTACGTAGCCAGCCATATCTCCACAGGCTCTGGCTGCCGGATCACCGGACTGGCACAGCTTCATGATCTGGTTTCTGGTGAGATTACATTTCAGGGTAGCATCCAGTCCACACATGATCAGTGGGATTCCGGAAGCGAATACGATCTTTGCCGCCTCCGGATCTGCGTAGATGTTGAATTCCGCTGCCGGTGTGATGTTTCCGCCTTTTGCTGCGCCGCCTGTAAATACGATTTTTCTGATCTTATTCTTTATTTCAGGAAAAACCTTCAACAGAAGTGCAAGATTAGTCATTGGTGCAGTTTCAATCATTACTACCTGCTCGCCCTCCGGAATGGCATTCAGAATGTCACGTATAAAAAGCACTGCATTATCAGAAGCAGCCTCTGATTTTGCTTCCGGCAGTACGCAATGGCCAAGCCCTGTCTCTCCGTGGAATTCTTCCGCATAAATTGCCGCTTTCACAAGAGGACGGTCCTGGCCTCCTGCCACCGGAACCTTCAGTCCGTAAAAATCCACCAGCTCCAGTGCATTTTTGGTCACTCTTTCTATCCTAGTACTTCCTGCAGATGTCGTCACTGCAAGCAACTCCAGTTCGTCCTGATGTGCTGCCGCATATGCCAGTGCGATCCCGTCATCGATTCCGGGGTCACAGTCCATGATAACCTTGATCTTATCTCCCATATATTCACCTCTGTAAAAACTCTTTCCCCAATTTTATAGTATTGCCGAATTTCCGCTGTTTACCTGTTCCAAGTATAACAGAGTGAGGAAAGAGTGTAAAGTTAATCAGAATTCGTTACTGTTCACTCCGTTCTCAGCAACACGCTTCGCGATGCACAGAATTTATGCTGATTGCATAAATTCGCGCGGTATGTCTCGGGTTTTCTGTGACCTTCGCTCACACAAAACACCTCGCGGAATATTATCAGTAAACAGTAATCAGAATTCACCTCTGTACTTCAGGCTGAAACGTAAAGAACCCCTCTGCCGGACATTGGCAGAGGGGTGGAAAAAAGGGGGTTATATTCATTTATATAAACAAATGCAATGTGCAATTTGGAGCTTTAATATTTGCAATATCCGTTTGGGTTGTTCCGGATATTGTTATTATGCTATATTCCATCACCCGGAGCTTGCAATCCAGTACCGGGGCTTCACAATAAATGCTGATCAATCAATAGAAACAAATTTCTTCTCTTCTGCTTCTTTCTTGGTCTCTTCCTTCGGGAAGGTTACATGAAGGATTCCGTTCTCATATTTCGCATGGATATCTTCATGCTTAATGCTCGAGCCTACATAAAAGCTTCTGTTGCAGGTTCCTGTATAACGTTCTCTGCGAACATATTTACCTTTATCATCCTTCTCGTCCTTCTTCTCTTCTCTGGTTGCCTGAATGTTCAGATAACCATTCTTCAGCTGGATTTTCACATCCTCTTTCTTAAATCCCGGAAGATCGATCTCCAGTTCATAATTGCCATCTACATCACGGATATCTGTCTTCATCATATCCTTCACCTGAGGATAAGCATTGGCAGCTGCCTGACGGCCTGTCGGATATCCCATAAAATCATCAAATAAATCTTCTCCGAAAATACTTGGCATTAACATAACTCATTCCTCCTGATCTATATTCGCTGCGTGCTGCGCAGGCGTTTTTAATTTACTGTTTCTGAAAACATCTGCAAATTCTGTAAGAACTTTCTCCGGAAGATTTCTTTTTTCTCTCTTCCTTTGTTCTGTATGTACTATAACACGCATTATTAGCACTGTCAAGAGGCGAGTGCTAATTTCACACTTTCTTCACATTTTCCGTAATTTTACGATCCATTTTTCCGATACATATGTCTGAAGCGCCGAAGATAGAAGGACTCCCAGGATCAGAAATGGAACTGCCTGTAAAAGCACTCCCATAAATACATAAATATAATAACTGCTTTCATAAAAGAGAGCCCACGTCTGCTGAATACAGGAAAGAACATCTGTATCGGGACCATGGATTCCGTATTCAGTGCAGTGGAGATATGCTTCATGAGATCTGTCGAATAATACATCTGATCGATACCGGGACGGTAATAAGGCAGGCTACCGCACCAGATAGCATGACTGCAACATCCTGGAATAGGAACTGGGAATTAAGAATGATCTCTAGGCTATATTGCTGTGTCTGAATGTATGAAAATAATAAAATAGTTCCTCCAAGATAAGCAAACAGCAACGTATTTACCGTTGTACCGATAATTTCTTTCCCAACCTGATAGCCGGAAGCTGTAAGCTCTTTCGCTGTCAGACTGTTTTTATGAGTCCAGACTTCATATACAGAAGATGTTACAGATAATGCTGTATCGATAACAGCCCCAAGAGTACTGAAAACAGTTACAAATATTCCTACATGAAGCATGTTAATATGAAGATCCGTACTGTAATAATACATAAAATCATCTTCTGAAATCTGGATCTCATTTAACCCGTAACTTCCTGATCTCCATGTAATAATATAAATCGGAATAAACAAAAGTAACATTACCAGCAGTGTAGCCAGAAAAGCCGCCCGCGTCTTTGGATTATTTCCGTTCTGATAAAACAGAGAAATATAACAGACACCTGCACCTGCCACCAATATCAGGAGCAGTACAGGAAAACCGGCAGACATCAGCATAATTGAAAAAAACAAAATTACAATATTCCCCGCCAGTGTCATAATTGACATGGCTCCACGCTCTCCGCCAATCAAGATCACCAGAAAAATTAAAATCAATGCAAGAAAAATGATCATTCTCTGACACCCCTTTTCCGTGATGGTATTTTCATAATCGCTGAAGCAATAAAAACAGATACCGGTATTGCCAGTACAATTCCAATACTTTCTATCAGAAAACGACAGATATCATATGGAATGTGGTATCTCACGATCGTTATAAAACTTATATCATTATTCATCTTAAGTATGAACATGGGAATCATGCCGCTTGCCAGAACAAACAGCAGTACATTTATCATGGTTCCCATAATATCATATCCGATTTCACGACCGGAATGTATCAGTCTTCTCAGAGAAACCGATGGATTTTTCCGCACGATCTCTCCTACTGCTGCGCTGATCGTCACCGTCACATCCATAATTGCACCAAGTCCTGTCAGCATAATATCTGCCCAGAATATATCTGCTGAATTGCCTGTACTTCCAAGGTATTCCAGATTGGAATAATCCAGATCTCCGTACATATAAATAGAAAATTCAAACAATGCCATGATCAGAAACAGAACACACAGTGTTGAAAGAACTGAGGAAAATGTTTTTCTATGAATTCCATTTAAGCAGATCAATGTAGTCAGTGAAAAAAGAACTGCGATGACATTACAGATATTTAAAATATTTTTGCCTTCTGTAAAAGCCTGAAATCCATACGCAAATATGACTGTATTCAGTATCAGTGATATGATCGTGTAAAATCCCTGCTTTCCTGTAATGCAGATCAGAAGAAAAAATAATCCTCCTGCCAGTAATGCCAAATACCCATCCCTTTTTACAGAACGTATCGTTTTTCCGGGGCTTTCCTTTGAACCGCTTAAAAGAACGGTGTCTCCTTTATGATATTTCTTGGTCTGAACCTGAGAAGATGTATATTCATTAGAGACCGTTATTTTTTCCCCTTTATGCGAACCGTTTAATATCCGTGCCGTAATATTCTGAGTATAGTAATATTCTTTTGAGCCCCTGGTTCCTTCTCTGCTCAGAGTCTGTTTTTCTGTTACGGAACATATTTTTGCCAGCGGTGTATGATAAAATCGGGAATTACAGCAGGTAAACAGAACAAAAATAATATATATGCCGGCTAAAAGATATTTTTTGTGAAATATGCAGGATTTCATTAACTTCATTCCCCCTGTAGAAATATTGCAATTGTAAACGCACTGACCGGTTGCTTTTTATCGAAGTAACATTGTACGCTTTTTGAAAGTATCGGTCAATATAAGGTATACAAAAAAAAGCAGCAGAACCGTTTTCACAGTTCTGCTGCCCCCATAATTATTTTAACAAATACCTAACTCCAAAAAAGCCATTATTTACAAAGCGCAGAAAATGCATCTGCAACAAACTGAACCTTGGTTCCGATAATAACCTGTACAGAAGTTTTTCCAGGTTTGATCACGCCCGCAACACCTGCAGATTTGATCACCTTATCATTTACAGCTGTAATATCCTTAACCTCAAGTCTCAGTCTTGTGATGCAGTTATCGATGCTTGTGATGTTCTCTTTTCCGCCACAGCCTTCCAGGATCTTTGCGGCAATAGCAGTATAGTCATCATTTGCAAGCTCGATATTCTTCTCTGCCTCAAGATCGTCATCGTCTTCTCTTCCCGGAGTCTTCAGATCAAATTTCTTGATGGCAAAAAGGAATACAACATAGAATACGATAAATGCTGCAATTCCAAGAGGAAGGATGAGCCATGTCTTCTGTGCTGCCGGAAGTGAGGATGAGAAAAGTAAATCCATCGCACCGGCGGAGAAGCTGAAGCCTGCACGGAATCCAAGAGCAACTGTGATCATGGTAAAGATACCGTAAAGTAATGCATAGATCACATAGAGGCCAGGAGCAAGGAACATAAATCCAAACTCGAACGGCTCAGTTACACCACAGATAAATGCACAGATCGCTGCAGATGCAACAAGACCGATCGCGATTTTTTTCTTTGCAGGTTTCGCACATCTTACCATTGCAAGTGCTGCACCAGGAATACCAAACATCATACATGGGAAGAATCCGGACATGTACATTCCAAGGCTCCAGGATACATCTGCAGAGGTTTCACCTGCCCAGAAGTGCTGAAGATCACCAAGTCCGATGGTGTCAAACCAGAATACATTGTTCAGTGCGTGATGTAATCCGGTAGGGATCAGCAGACGGTTCAGGAATGCATAGATACCTGCACCAACAACATCCATACCTGCAACTGCTTTTCCTAATGCTACAAGTGCACTGAAAAGTAATGGCCACACAAACAGTAATACAGCAGATACGATAATGGAAACCACTCCTGCGATGATCGCTACGCAGCGCTTGCCGCTGAAGAATGACAGCCAGTCAGGAAGCTTGGTGCTCTTGAATTTGTTATAGCATGTAGATCCGATGATACCGGCAAGGATTCCGATAAAAGGATTCGCAATTTTGTCAAATGCAAGAGTCTTTGTTGCATTGTCAGCGATTGATGGCATGATGGTTGTAACAAATCCTGTAGAAAGAAGTGTTGTGAGCATCAGCCAGGATGCAAGTGCAGCAATTCCGCCGGTTCCGTCATTCTTTTCTGACATACCGACACCAACACCGATAGCAAAAAGGATTGCCATGTTGTCGATCAGAGCTCCGCCTGCCTTAACCAGAAACAGACCGATCAGATTGGCTGCGCCATGAATGTCTCCACCCTGCATAGTTGCCGGACATAACCAGTATCCGATACCCATGAGGATACCACAGATCGGCAGTACTGCCACCGGAAGCATTAACGCTTTTCCCAGTTTTTGAAGAAATTTCATATATTTCCCCTCCCTTAAAATAAATATATTTGACCGGATCACTCCGGTTATAACACCCCGAAAATTGCTACTATCTCCGGGCTGCTATAAGCCTGTCAGCTGCATGAAGATGATCATGAAAGCTTGAGGACGGCTTCATCCGCCGAAACATCCCCCTCCTTCTGGAGGCTTATCTTTCCGTAATCATCTGTGTTGCAGATCAGAACCGGGATAATCGTGTTTAAACCGGCTTTCTCAATTTTGTCCAGATCAGCCTCTATCAGAAGATCACCCTTTTTAACCTTGTCACCTGCTGCAACGTGCGCTTTAAAAGGTTCGCCCTTAAGTGTGACTGTATCCAGTCCGATATGTATCAGTATTTCCGCGCCCTGAGTGCTTGTCAGCGTAACTGCATGAAGCGTATCAAATACCATTGCCACCTCACCGTCTGCCGGAGCATATATCCTGCCGTCTGCCGGGATCACGGCAAAACCGTCACCCAGTACCTTATCCGCAAAGACAGGGTCCGGAACCTCCGCAAGGGGAACCACTCTACCCTTGCAGGGTGCATAGATTAAATTTCCTTTATCTTTTCCTTTAAAAAATTTCAGCATATTCTCTTCCTCCCGTTATTTCACCACTTTTTCCGGTATTGATATCCGCGATGTCGATTTGTAAATATGTCTATATATTTTTTATCCATTCCGGGTTTATATTATATATTTCGTATAATTTTCATTTTTTGATTTTTAGGCATGTGTATATATTAACCCTTATTTTCGGTTTTGTCCACATTTTTATCGGTATTTTTCAAAAAAATAAGCTGTAGCACATTAACGCGACAGCTTATGTGAGAATATTCAGTTTACTTCAGCAGTTCTTTTTCTTTCATATTCGTTGTCACCTGAAACTCTCCGTTGATCCGTTGGATCTCGTATACCAGGGGATTATTTCTGGCCCAGCCGGGATCTTTTTCTGCCTGCCGGTTCCAGCTGTACCAGGCGCGGACAAAGCCTTCGTGGATGGTAGATTCCGCTTCCTGGCGGGCCTGGACCGCATCCTGATAATCCACAAAAGTTCCGATATAAAATCGTTTCCCCTTGAATCCGATGGTAGCACGGTATTTTCCATTCCGCAGCTGATAGACGCCACGGAATCCGCTGGTATTATCACTGCGGTGCTTTCTTTTTTCCAGCATCTCCACACAGGTTCCATCTACCATATGCAGCTGCCCGGGAAGCTCCTTCCATATCTCCTGTCTCAGACAGCCACAGCTTCTGTAATTACCATGAAGAAGGCCATCCTCTGTCACATCCACTTCATTTCCGCAGTCACACCGACAATGCCAGAACACAGAGCCCTTTTTGCTCCTTTTATCTGTATGATAGAGAGCAGTCAGCCGCCCGAAACGCTGTCCGCTGATGTCGGTGATCCCGCGACCTCTGACATAATGGCCGCAACCGCAGCTGGTACATTTTCCGGCTTTCAGGCTGTGTGCAGTGGAAATATGCATATTCCCGCAGTCACAGCGGCATTCCCACCTGGTCCTGCCGTTTTTACTTTCCATTTTTTTTACTGCCACAAGTTTCCCGAAACGCCGGCCTGTAAGGTCTTCTGCCACCGGTCCTCTCTTGGCACTGTTTTCCGGAATACATCCACAGTCCTTTACAGTCCCACGCATCAGATGTCTGGTATTTACTTTTATCTCATTTCCACAATCACATCTGCACAGCCATACAACATACCTGTTTTCCCGCTCATCCAGTTTTTTCAGTACCGTCAGATGACCAAATCTCTGACCTTCCAGTTTAAGTCCGTTTGCCATCCTCTGTCCCTCACATTTCGTCAAAAAAAGCGATGCGGTAGAAATTTTTCCTGCCGCACCGCTGTCCGGATCCTGTTATTTATCCGTTTTCTTTTTTCTTCTGACAAATACTGCTGCCAGTAATACCACGCATCCGGAAACGCAGATCACTGCGATCCATTTTGCAATGTTTGTGTTATCTCCTGTTTTTGGCATAGCTTTTACATGACTGGAACCAGTATTTCCTGTATAGGAAGAAGTTCCCGTATAGGAAGAAGTTCCGGAAGCAGGCGGATTGCTGTCAGGTTTTATCGGCGTGTTCGTTATGGTCGCTGCCGGAGTTCTGGTCGGCACTGCAGTCGGAGTTTTTTCCGGAAGTGGTGTCGGTGTATTTTCCGGTACAGGTGTCGGCGTATCCACAGGATCGTAGGAATTCACAAAGCCGATATCCTGTTTCTCGCTGTTCATCTGTGCATCGGTATGTGCAGCCACAACTGCTTCCAGATCACCGGACTCTCCGTTCGTTACTGTTACTTTCACATAATAAACGGTATTGTCATAATGTCCGTTTTCCAGCTTTCCAGGCTGCTGGGAAACGCTGTAAGTGTATACGCCAGGAACAGCATATTCCACTGCAGGAAATTCTGCTTTCCCCGCACCTGTGATCGTGATCGTATTTTCTTCCGGCATGGGTGCTTCGTCCTCACCCTGAAGAATGATCGTATAAGTTTCGTCCGGAGATGGCTTCTCACCTGACAATTCCACGCTGACAGGAATCTTTACTTCCGCAACTCCAGCTGCCATAGCTGAAATCGGAAAAACTGTCAGGCACAGAACCGCAAGCAGGAGCACTGCCGGAAATTTTCGTATATTCGTCTTCATCCCCTCCTTACGTCTCCGGCGAATAAGGTTTCATTACCGCCAGAAGAACTGTTCTTGCATCTGTAAATTCCGAAGAGCAGGTTGACATTGCCAGTATCTGGGAAAAATCTTCGGACTTTCCAATGTTATCCATTGTCTGCTGATGGACATGTTCCGCGTTTTTTCTGACAAAATCCACAAGTCCGCTGGTGTCCGCCTGCCATTTTCCCGTTGCAAAAATAGAATCCTCAGATGCGGAAACCTGCATACATGCAAAAATTTCCAGCTTGTAGGAACGGTCAGGCAGGATCAGCGTACCTGTGGTGTTTTTGTTGAAAAATTTCTTTTTTCTGTAAAGATCCAGATCTCCGAACATCTTATGCTCTGCCATGTGATGACCATACAGGAGAGAATATTTCCCCTGAAAATTTCTGTCACAGCCGGAATCCAGAAAGATGCTTCCTGACAAAGCAAAATCACCGTATACATCGGTATTGATGTAAGTCAAGTTATCTTCTCCCTGAAGGATCGGATAATCGATCTTTGTGTGGTCCAGTGTGATCCATCCACAGACATCCGGATTGATCTTTCGGAGCTCTTCAAAAGAAGCGCCTCCGTCTTTCTGTTCCGGGTCCGGTTTCAGTTTTAAGAGCTGGGACTGGATGTCGTCCACAGCGCCATAGACCTGTGCGTTATCCCAGAGCGCATACCCGGAATACGCCGCCGCCAGAATCAGAAACAATGCTACAATGGCAGTGACCAGAGAGTTGGCTGCTTTCAGGAAAAACTTAGATGCGTTCATACTGCCTCCTCTCTGCTGTCCGGATGATCATTAGTCTTCGTATCTGCGTCTTCTGGTGATGAATGCTGCACCTGCGATTACGATCACGCCTGCGAATACGAGGATGTATGGGAGGGTTGTAAGGTTGATGCCGGTGTCGATTTTGCCACCTTTGTTGTTTATAAATGCCTGAGTTGCTTTGTCTGAAGTAGTTGTTCCCTCTGCTTTATTACCATCTTTTCCATTTACCGTTGTTGTATATTTATCAACTGCAGTCTCTGTTACTGTGTAAGTAACATCTTTTGGCAGATTTTCGATAGTGATTGTATCACCATGTTTCAGTTTAAATGTTTTTGTTTTACCAACTTTGATAGATGTTGGATTTTTAGCATATGAACCGCCTGATACTGTATAACCATTTTCATCATATGCTGTTTTATTATCTTTTCCTGTTAAAGTAATTGTAAAATCGAAATATTTAGACTTGTCACCAAGGTTACCTGTTACCTGTTTAGATACCTCTAATTTATTAGCTGTATAAGTGTTATTAAATGCAGCTTCATCATTTGCAAGTTTGTTTTTATTTTTTGTAAAGGAAACAGAATCTACTTTAAATGTTCCTAATGTCTCACCATTTACTACAGTGACTTTCATTGTTACAGAATCTGTATCGTAGTCTACACCTGCTGTAGTTCCTGCTTTCTCTTTAATTGTGTAAGTATAAACTCCAACACTTTTGTAAGTTGGAAGAATTACATCAACAGTCTTCTTGTTACCGCCTATAGTAGCACCATCTTCTTTTGTATAAGAAACAGTTCCAACTGTTGGTGTTGGCATATTATCTACATTTACACTCTCTGCTGCATCTGTAACTCCTGCATTCTCAATAGTAAAATTAAATGTTTCTGCAGGTGAGCTTCCTTCACCGCTCAGCTTGTATTCTTTAGTAAACTGAACTATACCTTTTACAGGCGTCTGTGCTTTGTTAACTGTCTCTGCCGCAAACGCCGTACTTCCCATGGTAAACATGGTGGCTGCTGCGATCAAACATGCTAACAGTTTCTTTGTCTTTTTCATAAGAAAATCCTCCTAGAAATATAAATTTTTATTTATAAGCTCATAAAAAGCAGCTTATACATTTGTTGTTATGTTCTCTCAGAAATGGGAGAGCAGTTACTTTTTTACAGTTCCCTTCTTCGAAGTATGGTGATCACTTTTGCTTTTACATCCTCCGTGGAGATGGGGCCAAATTCACGGCTGTCTTTTGCATGGGTTCGGTAATCTCCCAGAATAAATACACTGCCTTCCGGAACTGTATAGGGATATGTGATCCCTTCCTTTGCATATGTAGGAAATGCAATTTCTCCTGTCTGGGCTGTTCCGTTTACGAGAAGCGTTCCTGTGTCATCCATTGTGATCACGTCTGTTTCGCATCCCAGGATACGCCCTACGTGAGTTTTGCCGCCGGCTTCATACACGACAACATCTTCTTTTTCAAGATTCTGTTCCAGCCGATAACCGATGAGAAGATCTCCGGCCTCCACTGCCGGGAACATTTCATTATCCGGTGCCTGGACTATAAGAAAAACCTGTGTAAACAGCAGCCAGCCAACGGCCACGATCAACACGATCCGCCAGAAAAGACGGATGTAGCCTTCCTTTATTTCTGTAGAATATCTTCTTTTTCGGATTGTCTGAGAACAGGTTTGATCTTTTTCAGCACGCATCACCTCCGCACCTCTTCTCTGGAACTATATCCTGTGAACAGATCAGACATTTGTATCCTGTCCGGTAGTCCCTCTTTCAGCAAGTTCCTTATATTTGCGAATCATGGCATCACAGCTTTTCTGATGGTCAGCGATCAGTGCATCGTACCGTGCACGTTCTGCGCTTAAGGATATTTCATAAATCTGGTTTAACTCTTCCAGCTTTTTCCAGAGATGAACTTCATCCACTCCGCCAAACAGCACCTTCCGAAACCTGACCGTCCGGAACCACTCCTTCAGCTTTTCGTGCTCATGATTTAACGCCTCTGTCTGCGGAAACCGCTCTGCTCCAGCATTACAGCTTCCTTTTTTTCCTGACCGTTTCTTCTTCATCACAACCGCCTTCAACTCCAACGCTTCCTGCGCCCGAATAACAGCACACCTGCTCCGGCGACTACGATACCTAATACCAGAATGTATGGTGTTGTATTGAAATCCAACCCAGTGTCCGGGATTGCGTCTTTGTTGTTGGTGAAGATAACTTCGTGAGGAACATCATTATCCCTTCTTGAAATAGATGTTATTTTCGCCTTTCTATTATTCGTACCAGAAGAATTACCGTCTATTGTATAGGAAGGCGTATATCTATCGCTGTTATAATAATCCTTTTCTTCGATTGTTACGGTTGCTCCAACTGGAACCTGTGTCAGTCTTGTTGTCTGCTTATCTGACAGTGTAATTGTCGTTGAACCTGTATACTGTGTCTCACCGATGTTGAATGGAAGCTTAATACTTCCATTTACTACAGAAACTGTAAAGTTAAACTGTTTACTTTTATCTCCCATACTTCCGGTTACAAGTTTTTTGATGTTTACTGATGTATAAAGCGGTGTGTAGTGGGCATAGAAGTTTACGGTACCATCTGCCAACTCTGTATTTTTTGGAGGATATGGCCAAGTTGTAATTTTCTGATCTCCACATGCTCCTCCATCAACATTTTCCGGATACCAGCCATCCAGAACATATGTTATTCCATCGATAACTTTCTCATTCTCACCTTGCTCTGTTTTAATAACAGAATCTCCAGTTTTATAGTTTTTCGCATCAACTTGTGTATACTCTGTATCATTGGGATTTTTCACCCAGAATTTAGCAGTAAATGCTCTTCTACTTTTAATATTCAATGCACAGTCTATATGATATGGATATTTTCCTCCGTTTCCCCGTGAAATTTTACGGGGAGTTAATGTAATTTCAAGAATATCTGATTTGTCAAGACTATTAATATTAATTCCCGTATCTTTACTGATTGCTTTTTTGTAATTCTCCCAGATTGAATCCAATATAAATGTAAAATATGAACCAGTAGTCGTATCTCCATTCTTTACTGTCCAGGTTGTGCCTGTCCTTCCATCCGGCCATGAGAGAATATAATTCGACACATTTTTTCTAATATTTTTATCTTTGTAAACTGTATCTCCTACATAACCATTTTCCCATTCTGCATCAGCTATATTAATTTTTCCTAACATATTACTGGTTTCCCCTGCCGGTGCCCATGCTCCCGTATCATTTGTCCATGGATCTCCTGCAGGATTGGCAAGATAATAAATTGCTGCACTTTTCTCGTAAATGGACCATCGTTCCTGCACCGCTACCAGATCTTGCTCCTGCTCTATATCCTGTACTGTCTGTGCATCCGCCTGCGCTTCCAGCTCCACATCCTGCACCTCATCTACCGATGCATCTGTATCTTCCGCCGGTGTCGCAGTTGGTTCTTCGGGTTGTTCGGTCACGGTCGGCTCCTCCGGCTGTTCGGTCACGGTCGGATCTGCTGGCTGGATTGGCTCTTCGCCAGGCTCTACGGATGGCTCTTCCGGCTGCTCCGGATCCTCAGATGGAGTTTCGATAACATCTGCCGGTTCCTCTGTATTTTCATCTCCGGTTGTCACCGCAGGTTCTTCCGATTGCGATTCATCCACCGACTGATCATTTTCCGCTTCTGTGGCTGTCAGCTCTTCTGCTTCCTCTGCGGATCCGGACTGTACTGTTTCAGTATTTTCATTGGCTGTTTCACTGCTGGCCTCTACCGCAAACGCTGAGATGGAAACACTGCAGATCATTGCGAACGCAATACAGACTGCGAGGATCTTCCTCCACAGACGGTGTTTTCCAGATGAATGATTATGTATCATACTTCAAACCTCCTTCTTGTATGCTATGGCAGTCAAAAACAGGCACTGCTCATTACATGTCCATGCCGGTATTTCTGCTCTTTCGCAGAGCACAATACTCTGTGAAAGATTCCCTGCGATCCGTGTAAATTTAACGGTTCTTTCTTCTCTGACGGCGGTTTTTGACGGTTTATAAAAAAACTCAGGCTCCCGGAAATTCTTTTTCCACGGTATCTGCGATCTTCAGTTTTTCCATATTTTTACGTTTCAGGTTCATGGATGAATGTACATAACATTCCAGTGTGATCCGTGTGCTGGAGTGCCCCAGGATCTCCGAAAGACTGCGGATCTCAAATCCGGCCTCCACACACCGTGTCGCAAAACTATGCCGCAAAGTATGGAAATGAACATTTTTCAGATTACAATCTTTCGTATATTGCCTCATGCGATACTGCAGGGTTCTGGGCTCCAGGAAATACCCTGCTTTTCCGGTCAGAACATATGCTTCCAGATCATCTGCTCTCCATTTGTTACAGAGCTTTTCAATATCCTGGTTCATGGGGATCATCCTTACCGACCTTCCACTTTTAGGAACCCCGGTTATGATCCGGGTCCTTTCTTCACTTGCAGGATTGAGATTTTTCAGACGCTGCATGGTATGACGTACAAAGATGACTTTATTTTCCAGAGAAATATCTTCCCATTTCAGAGCACATACTTCTCCGATGCGCAATCCTGTCAACAATGCCAGCAAAACCCCAAATTTACACGGATCCATGTCCTGTAAAAGATATTCCGTAAACCTTTTCTGTTCTTCACAGGTCAGCACACGCATTTCTTTTCGATCCTGCCTGGGGTATACGATATCCACCGGTTTTGCCAGTGGATTCTGCTTTGCTGTATAATTCAGAATGGAATGCAACACGGAAAGGATATCCCGCACTGTTTTTGGTGACAATCCTCTTTCATGGATAAGCCTGTAGCTGAATTGTTCTACAAGTATTTCTGAAACAGCCTCGGAAAAATACTGCCCGAGATCAGGCCTGATATATTTTTCCAGGATCGTTGTATATTTTACAAAAGTGGATGGTTTCACGCTGCTTCGTTTCAGATACAGCCATTCATTACAGTAATCTGCAAAGCGATTCCGTTTTCCTCTCACGGGCAGAAGCTGATCATTCATCAGCGCATAACGTGCCTGATTGACCTTATCTCTGGCTTCATGATATGTTTTTCCGTAACAGTAGCCATAGTGTATCCTTCCGTTTATCCGATGCTCTTTGATATATCTGGCTTCCCATCGTCCGTCTTTTCTTTTGTAAATGTTTTCTCCTTTTCTGCTCATTGATCTTTCCTCCTGTTATGCTGAATCTTATAGTCTGTTCACAAATAAGAGTTTTTATCCGCCGGTCTTTTATCCTCTGACGATGACACTGACGGCGAATAGTGTCCTTTTTCGGACACCACAATATTTGCGCCCTATATTATCCGTAAAATATGGCGAAAAACCACGATAAAAAAGCCGGTTTTCAGGAACTTGCACCTTGAATTTCCGAAAAATTTATGGTATTTTTATAGAAACAGAGTATTGTGCTCTGTGAAATTTACTAACTATAATCTAAATAAATAAGCCGTTTTTTAAGCAAAAAAACTCCCTCACATATCAGTTTTTTTCTGATATATGAGGGAGTTTCTGATCTTATATTTTATTTCTGTTCTTCAAGCTTTCTTTTTAACATCTGAATTTCTTTTTCCTGAGCTGCAATTTTCTCCTTTTGATTATCAATCTGCTCCTGCATCTGATCAACCATATACTTCACTGTGTTTCTGTCAAGAATCTTTAATTCCTCTGAATACATTTCCATCATCCCTTCCACATTCCGGCATATATTATATATGTGCTCGTACATGACCGTAAACTCCGGATATTTTTTTATTAATTTCACGATTACTTCCGGAGAATCCATACTCAAAAATGCCAGCCATGCATCCAGTTTATCTGTGATACCTTTATTGTGCATATTCTCACGAAAGATGTCAAGCGGAAGAAATACATATTTCTGAAGCAGATTAAGTTCCAATCCTGTATCTGATCTCTGTTGAAAAATATGGCAGTATCTATCTTTATATTTATGAAAATCTCCTGTACTTTTATCAATCAGTACAATTGTATATACACTTTTTATATCTGTCTCTTATACACAT